>Ga0325403_1006706_pt1 | contig 10978 bp, 3 predicted proteins | sample PopdelMetagenome_19_FD_205665 | JGI IMG/M metagenome (GOLD analysis project Ga0325403, IMG submission 205665) | Populus deltoides microbial communities from Bellville, Georgia, United States - Xylem-PdKOR-R4 | ecosystem: Host-associated > Plants > Phyllosphere > Stem > Wood/Secondary xylem...
TCAAAACATCAAAGATTTTCAAAATAAAAAATTTCTTTTGCTTTCAAAAATTCTCTAAAAATGTTGTTGATTTTTCTGCATTTTGTTTTATCAAAGTGGATTAATATTTGGTTGTATTTTTATACCACAAGGATACAAACCCAGTATTAAAATACCCGATTTACGTCAAAACGTACAAAAAATACATATTTAAAAAATGTTTTGTTTTAAAATACGGCCTAGTCTCTCCAACATATATATATAAATATTATAACATCATATTTTCACACAACAAAGGAAATTTCAAAAACAATATATGTATTAGCATGCATTTTGGCTTTAATAACCAGTTTATTTAAGCCATGAGAACTAGGCCAATATTTCAAAAATTCTAAAAAATCTTTTGTTTTCTTTTAGTATTTGGGATTACGAATTTATACGTAAAACGTATTCCTAAATATTAATAATAAAGTTTTGGTATAGACATTAGAACGGTTAGGACTTTACCCGAGAAGATAAAGACCTTTTTACTGAGGAGGATTTTTCTTGAACCATAGACAGACCAACAACTAGGAAACACAACGAGACCTTGAATTTTATCAGACAAATAAACAATGCAGCTTATCTTAGGTAGGGCGTATTTGGGGTGCTAATACCTTCCCTTTACGCAACCAGTCCCCGTACCCAATCTCTGAGACCAGTTAGGGTTCCTAGTGACCAAAATATTAGGTGGCGACTCCCATTCCATCTTCCACCAATAAAAGACTAGATTTTCTTATCCCTCATATTGGCCAAATAAAGATAGATAAATAGGGACACACATCACATTTAGATTGAAGTGGAATCTTCGCCGCGACGCGCGGGTGACGTGCGACACTAAAGATAGGTATGGGAACGGACAACTCATATAATCTTTGGCTTCCAATTCAAATTTGACAAAAATCAAATAGAAAGACCAAAATTGAATAGGGAAAATTTTCTTGGTACATCCTATGCCATTATTTATTAGATAATAATATAATAATCATTCTTGGAATTTAATTATCACTTTAAGTTTTTAAAATTTTAGATTGAAATTTTCATTTAATATGATATCAGAATTTTAATTGATTAAATAGTTATGAATTTGAATATTATTATTCATATTTTTTTAATTAAGTACAAAATAATGATGTGTTTGTATAAATTAAAAATTTTAAAAGCTTTTTTTTATGAGAGAGTACATTAAAAAATAATATAAAAACGATTCTTCACCCATATTTAACACTTAAAAATTTTACTTAAAGATGATTTTTAGACACTTATGAATTATGAAACTAAATACAAATATATGTGTGTGTGTTAAAAGATCATCTCAACCTAAACCTAAAAGTTTAAACTATTAGATGAGGTTGTCAAAATATGATTTATATTATTCTCTAACATACCCCTTTAGGTAAAAGCTTTTTAAACTTGAAACTTGCACAAACTCACATTACCTTGTGCACCGTTTGGTCATCAAAGCTCTGATACTATGTCAAAAACCTATCTCAACCTAGAAATTTAAACTATTAGGTGAGGTTTTAAGAAATAATTTATATTACTATCTAACAATATACAATCACTTAAATAAATAAAATATCTTTTATTTGTGTCTTCAATTACACAACAACCAAATTTGTCTTGTGACTGAATTTTTGGTTGCTAAATTAAACAACAAATTTATAACGTGTTTAGGTACAAGTTTTAAAATATAATTTATGATATTATTTAAAACACATCTTTAAATAAATTTTTTTTAATACTCATCATTATCTTGTAAGTAATTTTATCAAATAAAATAAAAATAATAAGATTTAAACTCATAATTGTTTATTAAACAATCTCCAATATCATATTAAATAATTATCATAATTTAAAAATTTTAATTATTAATTATAAATTTTAAAATATAATTTATATTATTACTAGCTAATTAATCTTTTTTTCTTCCCCTTCTAAAAAATAAAAAAAAAAAAAACAAAACACTCATAAAACCTTAAAAAAACCAAAATCTCCGGGCCCCTCAATGAAAGAAGAACTCTGCATGGACATCGGCCCATTGTTCAAAGAAAACGTGGCCGCAGTAGAAGACTGGAGGACAGCCTTAAAAAACGTGTCGTCCTTCGCACCACCAATGTGCTCTCGACACCGTACATGCTAGTGCAAGTAATACTACTGGCTTTGTTGTTGATGGTAAGGTATTTTCTTATTCTTTGGATTTTCGTTACTTTACTGTGGTTTTGATTTTGGTTTTTGAATATTAGATTTTTGTTTTAGAACTTCGAGTTATTTAAGGTTTATTTAAAATTATGATAACTGATTTAAAGTGTTTTTTATTTAAAAATATATTAAAATAATATATTTTTAATTTTTAAAAATTATTTTTAATATCAATATATCAAAACGATTCAAAAACACTAAAAAATTTAATTTTAAATAAAAAATTAATTTTTTAGAAACGTGCGTTAGATGGCATTCCCAAATATTTGCGGTGTGGTGGTACAATTTTCTTTTGTTGTGACAGAGGCAATGTTTTTTTTTAATTTTAATTAATAAACAAATTTGATAAATCATAAATTAAATAATAATGAAATAAATAAAACATTAAAAAAAATTGCATCTAATTTTGCGATACAAAAAACTTAAATAAACATGTTGCGGCCGATTTGCAACTAAAACAATCTGACATATGGGCAGCTGGAATGGAGCTGGCACCGAAATTTCGGTTGCTAAAGGATTTTGCAGCTTCAATTTCGCAATTGGCAAATTCGGTTGCTAATTGGTTTAGAAACCGAATTTCCTATATTGGCAACCGAAACTTAAAGGATTGGCTCCAACTTAGGACAACAATTATTATTCTTACATGAAAAATTATAAGAAGTGTCTATTAAAACTATAGTCAAATTAATTTTATGTAATATACACATCTCTCCTAGTCGTTCATATACGTACCCTTTCCTAACATATGACCCTTCATATAATATATGTTTTATTATATAATATATTTCTATTCCATATAAAAGATATTTTCATACCAATACAACCTTTTATACAAACATATTCATTGAAATTAATAATTTTGTCTTTTTTTTTTATTCTTTATGTTACTTTCCTTACCTTCTTGCATAATTATGTTACTTTATTTTTTACAACTAAAATATGGACTTAGACTTGTCAAAAAATCACATTTATAGCCAGTATGTTCAGATTTAATTCTTGTTTATGATGGTTAATCAAAGATGTGTAATGGTGGAAATTAATTCTTATTATTACCAAAATTAAGTCTTTAACTTTTTAACTTCTAAAATTCACTGTAAAAATTGGAAGGTGAAAGAAGATTTTCCTTTTAATTTCTGTAAGATTTTTATAAAAATTAACCTTTTATACTTTATGTTTCCTCTCAAATCTAGAGCTTATATTTACTTTGTTGGGAGATAATTGAGTCCTTTTACTTTGGTTTAGAGACCTTATTTAGAAGGGTCGCATGTGCCCGCGCTGCGTCGATGATGATTTTCGTGGTTGTTTGTTCTATTTGAGAGTTGTCACCTGGTATTTGATTGAAGGTTACTAGGAAACCCGGATGTACTAGTCGTTGTCAAAGGTTCGAGGGTAAGAGACTGGTTATGGTTAGAGAAGATATTACCACTCCTAATGCACCCTACCTGAGATAATCTACTTCGTGGTTTGATATGATTTAAAAATTTAAAATATTAGCCAAATTCTTAAGGCTTTAATAAATCAGTTATTAAATGCCAAAATATATGCAAAAACATGTTCTTACATTTTCACGGAAAATACAACATAATTTTATTTGTACTTAAGATATTGACCATATACAAATTAAAACATTGAACTCTTTTTTTTATATATATCTTTTTTATTTTTTTAACATTTACAAAATATACATAAAAGAGGGGCCGGAAGCTTTGGCTCTCTGGTTTTCTTTTCAAAGGGAGGGGTGGCGGCAATGCCCTAGTAGGTTTTTTTCTTTAGGTTTTTTTTTTTTTGCTCCTTCTTTACTATTTCACAACTCCCAAAATGTTTCTCCGCAATGGCCCCCCTTTTGAGTGTTGTGGTAGGCATCTATTTATAGGTAAAGTGGTTTTGTCCACAAACATATTGGTCCTCATCTTTTTTGAAACCTTTGATTTATTTATTTTTTTGTATTTTGAATATTTTTTGAAAACAAGCAATATTAATGTCGACTTAACGAGAAAAATCAATAATTTTGTAAATGACATGTTAAAAGTCAAACACATTTAACAAACCTTTGAAATGTAAATTCTTTTGAGACAACGTTGAAAATGTTAAAAACGATGCAAATATATCAAAAATGCATTTTTTGGGGTTTTCGTTGTTGTTTGCTATTTTTGATTTTTTTTGAAAATTTATCAAAAACATGAGTAAAAAATTGGGCAGTAACAGATGCCTCTCTTTACAATGCTTACGAAGCAAAACTTCCTCAATGTTTTGCATAGTAAGCTTGTAAAGAAAACAAAAGGTCTTACAGGCTTGCTGAGAGATCCACTCATCTAAGGACTTCGCTTTTTAAAAGAAAATGGTATCATTATCTTGGGTGACCTGACCCCTTTCAAGAAAATTGGTCTATTTTCACAGACGACCTGCCCACATACTCACACTAGTCTATTTTCAAGGGTGACCAGCCCACACACTCACACTGGTCTATTTTTCACAGACAACCTGCCCACATATATACTCACACTAGTTTATTTTCTGAGGCGACCAACCCACACACATTTATCCTGGTCTATTTTCACGGGCAACTAGCCCACACACACTTACCCTAGTCCATTTTCAAGGGCGACCTGCTCACACATACTCACTTTGGTCTATTTTCAGGGGCAACCACCCACATACACTTATCCTGGTCTATTTTCACGGGAGACCTGCCCACACATACCTATTTTGGTCTATTTTCAGGAGTGACCTGCCTTTTTGATTGGGTTAACTTGAGATCCCATCTGGTGATCTCCTTTAACTAGAATTGGTACTTGTAACTTGGTCAATCTGAAATCCCATATGGCAATTCCCTTTAACCAAAGCTAAATTCCATGTTTGGTTGGGTTAACCTGAGATTCCATCTAGCGATCTCATTTAACCAAAACCAAAAACCTGTGTGTAGCTCGGTCAACTTGAAATCCTATCTGGTGATTCCCTTTAACCAAAGCTAAATTCCATGTTTGGGTTAGGTTAACCTGAGATCCCATCTAGTGATTTCATTTAACCAGAACTAAAAACCTGTGTGTGGTTGGGTTAACTTGAGATCCTATCTACCGATGTCCTTTAACCAGAACCAAAGTCGATGTGTGTGGTCTCATTATAATGGGTGACCTACCCAGATGGTTTTATTGTAATGGGTGACCTACCCAAATAGAAGAAAAAAGTGAAGTGGTCTCATTGTAATGGGTGACCTACCCAAGTGGAAGATGGTCTCATTGTAATAGGTGACCTATTTAGATGAAAAGAATATGAAGAGTGGTCTCATTGTAATGGGTGACCTACCCAGATGGAGTGAAAAGTGAAAGTGGTCTCATTATTTCTCATTATTATGAGTGACCTACCCTAGTGTAAAGAAAATATGAAAAATGTGACTTACCTAGCAAAATGACTTGGCTAGAAAAGTCCTAACATGATAGGACTGGAAAACTCGGTGCTTCCTAATTACAGGGTTGACTTGATAATTCCCGATTGCGGGGGTTGAAAACTAGGTGCTTCCCAATTGCATGGTTGACCTGAAGACTTCTCCTGATGACTAGTTTGATCTTCTCATTTCTTTAAGATTTTCCTAATAGTATTGTTCATCTCATCTTCTTCCCGTTTCAAGGTCAAACTATGATTTCTTTGTTATCATCAAACTCAATTATTGTTTTTTTATCCATAAACTTGCTAGACTTTATTAAGGATCTTTCCTATAACAGTTCAAAAATATTTGATGCAATGCTATGAAGTTAGATGACATGTATGCACCCTTACCTGGTTTGAACTATAGGTCCCCCCTCTTTAATGTTTCATCGTCATAGGGTGTCTTTGTTTGCATTCCAAAGCCTTCTTTGTTCTTTTGATGCATTAATTGGCTTATTTGTATGCCAAACTCAAATGTAAGTGCCATGCCCATCCTGGGCTATCCATGATGATTACTACTCTTGCTATTTATCAAGCTTGACAATGCTTCTAAGTGTGGTGTTGCTTGATTCATCATGAAGGAGCTTAATAAATCGTTTATCTCCAGGATTCTATCAAGACTTGTTCTTTGATTAGTTGTGTGTATCCTGTCAATACCCATTAAGAGGTTTTCTAATTTTGACCTCCTTCTAGATTTCCAATTAACCACAAACTTGCTTCCAGTTGGAACATACCCTTCAAGTATATGTTATTATTAACTTTCATGGAAACTATCCAGTCATCCAGACATACATCTCATAGCTTGTAGTAAAAGCCTCCTTGTTGTATGTTCAGTTTTTTTCTTAATGAATTCTTTCCAACTTGTCAAATTAGATCGTGAATAAAAATGCATTAGCATTATCAATGATGTTCCTTTTATCACCCATATTCATGCGGTGAAATGAGTCTTTTGGGCTTCAAAACAAATGGTCCCACAGTCAGTTTTGGTGGATGCATCCTTCCAACATTCATTCAAATACAACTATACGATAACATTGTTCAAAAGTCATAGCCATGTTGGAGATGGTAACCCAAGATGAAGATGTCCTTCTAGTGCAGCCTTGTCCTACCAATTGCTGCTGAAGTTCACTTAGATCATGGACCATCTTTGAACAACATTGCCCCTAGTATGAATGTGCTCGTTCTTTTATCTATCATAAAAAAGGCACTTGTCATCATAGCTTTAAGGGAATTCATTTATTCATTATTTGTTTATCTTTCTTTGCCCTCAACTAATCAAAATATTGTTTGTTTTCCTTTTCATGGTTCAATGTATTGCCCCTAAGTGGTAAGCTTTTTAAAGAGTATCGGGAAGTATTGATGTCATTTCTGTCGAGGATTTTGCAAACTCGATTGATGTTCTTCTTGTTTGATAATCTTTCTTGTTCTAGAATCAAATCTCATATTTTAAAGGTCATGTCTATTTAATTCTAATTATTGAAATGAAATCAGAAAGATGTCAGTTTTGGAAAAGATAATTTGAAAATCAAGCTTTTTGGTCAAAGACCCAACACACATCATCCAATACATACAATCCTTTGATTGTCTTGTGTTTTGAAAACAAAAATTGACCCGTTGTAAGATTAAATTGGCTTTTTCGATGGTTCTTTGTATCCATTTTAAACTCTCATTTTGGGTATATCTTTTGATGGTATGTGATGAGGTGACCTTTTTGTGAATTTCAAGGAAAACAAGATACTCAAGTCAGAACTCGAGGCTTTATCAAGAAAGATTGTTTCTTTTTTTAGCACCAATTTTATTAGCATGCATAATAACTGGTAGCTTAATTCATGAAGCCATGACTCTTATGGAAAATAACTCTTTAAGTTTTGAGAGCATCATTTATCACTTCAGATTGCTTACTTGATTAAAAAGGGTTTTTTAAAGCACGTAATGCAAGCTATGGTTCATGGTTATGAAAGAAAGAGAATTTTACAGGCTCAAAAGGTGTTTGAGGGTTTCAAGGAGCTAGGATCAACATCAATTATTCATCAATCTCTTTTCCTCTCATTGTCTTTGTAGAGGAAATGGCATATAACCATGTTAACTTTCAAGATCAAAATTCTTTTAACATGAACCAATGCAAATCCAACTTTTCTTTGATGAATAATCAATCTAAATCATTTAAATACATCAAAGGCTTTATCATTGATATCAAAAGACAATGTTTGCAACTCAATATTTTTTCTGGTATTGACTTTTGGCGTTTGCTATGTCTTTTCTTGATTGAAACTTCTTTTGCCCTTCCTAAAGTTGATAGGCGTTCTCCTATCTTTATCCTTTACTTGCCTTTAAGTGTTGGCAATTTCCACTTCTTTTTTTTTCATAGCCTTCCTCAATGTTTTCTTACATGCCCCTCAGTCTATGGTTTCTTTCTTTTAGCCCTCTCTCAAACACTGGACTTTTGTTCTTAGCTTCTTCTTTTTTTACCATTGATTCCACTCTTGTCTGTATCTTTTCGAACAAAATATCTCTCATTGCCCCTAGTGTGGGGTGTGATCCTAGTCAAGGTTTCCTTGGGTTAAGGTGGTATGGGAATCCTAGTCAGGATTGTGAATTTATGAATATGTCAATATGATATAATGTAAACCTATGAGTATAAAAATAAAATATTATAGGTATATGTATTGAGAATATATTTTATGGGAATGTTGATTTACATTTTCCTACGTGGATTGTGCCTTGTTAATGAATGAAATGCAATTATAAATTTGTAGAATGATATGGTGAAAAACATCTAGAACTGGACGATTAGGAAAAAAAATTTCCATCGATTTTGGCTATGAAAAAGTCGGGTCGTTACATTGGGGTGTGTGAGTGAGAAAAATACACTTAACGAAATAATAAGAGATGTACATGAAAAGAAGAAGTAAAAGAAGGAATCTACCCATTCTAAGTTAATAATGAAAAGCAACGATAATGTACTTCTAGGTGTTTATTATTATGTTAGATTATTTACAATTCTTGTATCCATGTTGTTTTTGTAATAGGGATATCACACAATCAATGTAGGAAAGCTTGTTCCACGGGTTCACATATTTTGAAAGGTGCTATGTAATAGTATGTCTTAGGTGTTATGTTGAATATTTGTCAATCAACACTTTTGTAAGGACTTGTAATGAAAACTGTAATGGAACATGGGCGTTGATGTGCGGACATGTAGATACGGTGTTATGAATATATTTATATAGTATTATCTTTTATGAGGATGTTGTGTTGTGAAATCACATGAGGATCGTAGAAAGAAAGTACTAGTTATGTAAAATTATCGTTTGACACATGTATAAATTCGTGTTGATAACAAGACTAGAATAGGAACGCAAACTCATGAGTATGCCAATATGATGTAATGTAAATGTATGAATATGAAAATATAATATTATGGGCATGTGTATTGAGTATTCGTCTTATGGGAATATTGAATTACAAAAACTATATCCGTATGATGTCATGATAAGGAAGGGAACCTAGTTACTAATTCACATATTTTCTTTGTGAGAAGTATTGAGAACTTAAATAAAAAAAGAAAAAATTTCCACCGATTTTGGCTTTAAAAAAGTCAGGTCGTTACATAATCTATTTCTGGGTTATTCTCCCAAATTCATCTCCTTTCTTTGAAAATAAAATAATAAAATAAAGACTAACATTTTAGAAAGAGCAAGCTGAGAGGATTTCACATGTAGGAAAAATCAAGCTGCAATTTTGGATAGAATTAGAAGCCTAATTGTACCCCATTTTGCCCAAAACTAGAGAGACAATGCAAATTCAAGGTTAAATTATATGATTATTGGACGAATCTACATATAAATTAAGCCTACATACATAATTAGATTTTTAATAGGTCAATTTGATTTAATCATTGGTCAATTTAAAGCTTAATTATGTTTAAGAACTAATTTGGGTTCAATTGAAGGATTTAATTAGGTGCAAGGACTTAATTATACTTTAAATAGATCAAATTAATTTTATTAGAGACTTAATTGATGAAAAAATAAGTTTGGGAGCCCAATTTGGAGAAGATTGGAATTTAGGATACTAAATTTAATTTTTACCAAGTCAATTGATTGAAATCATGGGTAAAATACCAAGAAAAGTAAAGTTTTAGGGTTAATTAAGAGTTAAATTGAAAAAATTCACAGTCAACGATCATTTTATAAAAGGCACCGAACTCTAGGGACCCAATCGACTGAAATAAGAGGTTACATTGAAGAAATTTGAAAGTTTAATGGTCAATTAGGGGTTAAATTGCATAAATTCAAGATCAAGGACTAAAGTGAAAAAGACACTAAAATCCGAGGTTTGAAATTGAACTAAAATCCGAGGTTTAAAATTGAAGTTTGTTAGAGGAAAAATTGAATAAAATTGAAAGTTTAAAGTCAATCAGGAGTGTAATTAAGAAACATCACAAATCAAAGGACTAAAATGAAAAAAAACCAAAACGATGCCGTTTCTAGGTTTTCAATTTAAGAGTTAAATTGAAAAAATTCACAGTCAACGATCATTTTATAAAAGGCACCGAACTCTAGGGACCCAATCGACTGAAATAAGAGGTTAAATTGAAGAAATTTGAAAATTTAATGGTCAATTAGGGGTTAAATTGCATAAATTCAAGATCAAAGACTAAAGTGAAAAAGACACTAAAATCCGAGGTTTGAAATTGAACTAAAATCCGAGGTTTAAAATTGAAGTTTGTCAGAGGAAAAATTGAACAAAATTGAAAGTTTAAAGTCAATCAGGAGTGTAATTAAGAAACATTACAAATCAAAGGACTAAAATGAAAAAAAACCAAAACGATGTCGTTTCTAGGTTATTGTTCATCTTCTTCTCCATAAAGGTTGCTCGAGTGGCCTCCTTCCTAAGATGGTTTATGCTTCATATGTTTTGGCGGACTAACTCCATAGTGGTTGTGACACCGCTCCAAAGTGGCCAACCCAACCAGCCCTTTTCATGCAACAAATATGACAGCCTATGATAACTATTTTGAACTAACGGTTGAGATCCTTCTAGGTCGAACCAAGGGCCAAGATTTGGCACCAGTGGAGACCAAACATCCTTCTTTCACCCCCTATAAATAAATGTGTATTTCATGGCCTGAGGAATGAGAAATCAGGAGCAAAAGTTGATAAAAAAACAAACCATATCTGCCTAGTTTTTTTCTTTCCCCCTGTTTTTTCTTCCCCACCTCAATTCTCTCTCTTCATCACTCCTTCTGCCATTCCCACCACAACACCACCGTGATTAAGAACTACTCAACCTTCTCCACCAACCCAACTCCTCGCCGACAACAAAAACCATC
>Ga0325403_1006708_pt1 | contig 10976 bp, 6 predicted proteins | sample PopdelMetagenome_19_FD_205665 | JGI IMG/M metagenome (GOLD analysis project Ga0325403, IMG submission 205665) | Populus deltoides microbial communities from Bellville, Georgia, United States - Xylem-PdKOR-R4 | ecosystem: Host-associated > Plants > Phyllosphere > Stem > Wood/Secondary xylem...
ATTTGAAGAGCTTGGGTTATCGGATAGCAAGATTCTATCAACGGGAGTTTCGTAGTCATTGAAAGCAAATTGTGAGTATTGAGAAGATGACACATACTCATCCGGCTGAACATGTTTGTGAGGACTTGTCATCTCGTTGCTCTAAATAAACCATGTAAACAAACATCTTGGCAAATGAAAAAAAAAAAAAAACACTAAAAAACCCATGATTAGGACAGGATCATGGTTAAGTGAAGGAAAACACAGGGATAGAGAAAATCTTAATGACATGCACTTTCTAAAGAAACCATGTAAACATAGTGATAATATGCAATCAAAGAAAAAACATCATGAAATTAAGTGTAATTGGCTTGCAAGGAAAATGAATGAACGACATTGGATTGAAATCCTTAACATGTCATGAGACATGATGATGGGTAGGCTTAGCTAAAAAACTACTCCTTGGTTTAATTAAGAAATAAAAAACATAATTCCACAAAATTAACATGTTGAAGAAAGGATGAAGATATAACAATAAAAGATCAAGCAACTAAAAACAGAACATTACATGCATGTTGTTAAACATTGGAATACCATAACCATGATTAAGCATGCAAGGCAATAGAAATGCATAAAGCAAATAAGAGAGAGGCACAAAACAAACCTGAGAAAATATTGATGATAAATAAAAGCGACCTCTTCAAAAGATCTAAAAACAGCGTAAAATTTTGATTAATATGTGCAAGGATAAAAACAAATAAACTGTTTGATTAGGCATGAAAAAACGAACAAAAATAAAAATAAAAGATGAGCCAACATATTCAAGTGGAAGAAAGATCACAATCCTGGCAAGTGCCAAAAAAAAAAACAGAAGTTATTTCGCATGGAATAACAGAATGGAAAGAAAGCCAAAACAAAATTGTATAAGCTGCAAAGAATAAGGGAAATAATTTTTGTAATTTATTTAATGAGAGTGTCTTGTTTTCTGTAATCTTTTAAAAAATAGGGCAAGAAATTTTTTTATTTATAAAACCCAATTGTAATTCGTAGTTTGACATATGTAAACACTGCTAAAAAACACGGAATTATGACCCAAAGCATTTAATATATTAATATGATGCTGTCACTTTTGCAAGTCAAATCAGCTAACTACAGCTCTTTTCATAATATAATACTAACTAACATGGAAAATCTTTCTATGGGGAAAACACAGCGCTTACAAAGAAAATTGTTCTGTGGGGAAAGCACAGTATTTTCCTACGCGTTTTAGAGTTCTTTTAATTGTTTTTCAAAATGTTAAAAAATATCCAAAAACGTAAAGAAAAATCAATTATTTTAACAAACATTATCTCGTTGCCAAACAGGTTATAAGAGACGGTGCATCTCTCACCGTGCTGGTGTATTTTTCTTTGAACTAGGGTACAGGACCCTTGTAATTGAAATCCAACTTTTCGGCAAATTACATGATGTGTTCTTAAAAGGTGTGCTCACTGCTGGGTACTCCTTTTCTTCCTTTAACTGTTCTGTTGTTTGCCCGTACATGAACTCTTAGGATACTCTGGAGATGGAAAAACCCAGTACTGCAATGCTTGCTGCACAATTCTACGTGCTTCAATGGTAACGACACGTTATGAAACATAAAGAAAATGGTAAGAAAACATTCTTTGCCAGTACAAAATCTTGCAGCAAATTGATCTGCTGATAAGAAAAGCACTGGTGGTGGGCATGTTGCCATGGTTGTACGCTACACGAATCTATCCTACCTATTCAAGCAGTGATGCAAAATATTTGATTCTATTGAAAATGGGAAACTTTTGGGAAAGAGAATTATTGAATGGAAACATTGAAGTATCATCAGCTCCCTGCCTAACACAAGAAGAAGTGACTGACTCTCATAGAACTACAATAATTAAACAACCATTATGATCACCATGGCTAATCAACACTCTTACTGGGCTAACTCTCTTCCGTTCAGACTGCGAACTGCCAATCTGTTCCACTATCATACTGTTAGTTGTCCAGCAGCACATCTTTGATTAACCTGTATCAAAAGCCATGGCGTAGATACTACACAGAACCATCTTCTGTAGAAAGAACTTACCTGGAACCTCGGGAAATTAGAGTCTGTCATTGAGGTAGAACACAAATGTTTCGGACCATTTGTGCTTTATATATTCCGGGACCAAAGAATCATCCATGACAGGATTCGGTAAAATCCCCCCAGGACCACTCAGGACCCATTTTATTTTGCCTGGAGTGCTGGAAGAACCTAGCATTGACGTTTCATCCTTCTTGCAAGAAACTTGTTCGTTCTGAAAACCAGAGATTCTTTAAGGCTGCAAATGATGTGTGAACAACCATTACTTACTTATATCATGAGTTGAGTTCTGAATAATAAGCTCTACTCAAAATGGATGGCTGATTCCAATGTCTTGAGCATGATATGATGGCTTCCAACAGTAAATTTATTATTCTCAGGACCAGGATTATGCTAGACAAGCACAACATGAAAGTCTCTTAAAGAATCTCCTCCAACTATCAGTGAGGCAACCAATTTAATACCACCTGCAAAACAAGTCATTCTTTACTCACAATAAAATGGTCTCCTGCTTTCACTGCTTCCGAAGTAGCTGTATGCTCTTTCCCTTCTGTAACTGTAAGGTAGTTCTCAACAGATTTTATAAGGGAACAGAACAGTTTTCCAGTTTCTGGCTTAATGTAGCGCTGCACAACGAAATAGCATCTTCATGATTCTAACATCCACATGCAACTCGGGGGAAGAACTTCCAGATGCAAAACTCTATCCATTGAAGAATTCACCGGTACACAGGATCTTAACTAACAAAACTGGCGTATTCAGACAACGTTCAATCTTTAGCAGAGAGTGGTGTAATAATAAGACTGAGAAGAACAAATTGAGTCATGGAGCAAAGCAAATACGGGCGCTTGAAAATTATTTAACACCTCGGTTGATATTCTTACTACATGCATCTATAATCAATAATAAGGTCCAGAGGCTCAGGACGAGCAATCAAATAAACCAAGATGAGAAATTTAGGGAAACCGAGACTATGATAGACTGGAAATGTAGAGAGAAGAAACCACTCTGTTGTATTCAACATCATGCCCATTGTTGTTGCATCATGAATCAGCTTCTTACTCGGTATTAATTCAAATAACAAAATTAAAAAGCTTGCAATATGGAACTCATAGAAGCAATGAGAATAACTGTTCATCATCATAATAATCTGATATTCATCTTGCCAAAAAGCATACAAGCAATTTCAGGAACTTCTTCCAAGTTTCTTGCAATACTCGTTTTTAACTTTATTGAGAAGACATTGAAGTTCTGTAGCTTGATTACTACAAAACATCAACGAAGTTTCTTGGTTCAAAAATTTAAACCGAGAAAGTAAAGTAAAAAAAATATAAGTATTTAATTATTATGCAACCCCTTGAAGTCAGTGTAATACCATTTCGATAACATATTATTTGACTTTTTATTTTTTATTTTATTGTTTATCGAATGTTTGCTTGGACTATTTTATTACGTATATTACAATACAAAGTCATTTTTATTATGTTTCGGACAATAGTTTTAGTTCAAACAACGGTGTCAAAGTATGAGATGCGAGGGTGTTTGTGTGCGTAATACTGTTTGAGGTTGAATGTTTTTTTTATTGTTTGAAAATGTATAAAAATAATATTTTTTTATTTTTTAAAAATTATTTTTAACATTAAAATATCAAAATAAATTAAAAAATATTAAAAATTTATTTTAACCAAAAAATAAATCTCAATTATTTAGGAAACATGGTTTTGACCGTGTCCCCAAACACTATCGTAACAAGCTGTTTATAATTTGTTTTTTTATGAGATTAGTTTTTTATTGTTTATTTGTTTTTTATTTGGGGATTAAGTGTGTTTTATTATTATCGTGTAAAGTATTTTTACTTGAAAATATATTAATATGATTTTTTTCCAATATTTTTATTTTTATTTTTAACATTGCCACATTAAAATTATCAAAAAGCACTAAAAAATATCAATTTAATATTTTTTCAAGATAAACATGTTTTTAAAATTCATTCAAATACAATTTCAAATACAAAAGGAATTGTTTCTAAATCTATTTATTAACTATAGACTAAAAAAAAGGGTGTTTCAATAGTACTAGCTTTTCTTCTTATTTTTTCCTTTTTTTTCTTCTTTAATATCCTTTCAATCAATGTTTTTATTTTTAATTTCATGATTTATATTATATTTATTTTATTATTGAGTTACCATATTTTCATGACACAAATTGTAGGTTTGGAGGATTAACCTGACTGACTCAAATTTTTTTTTAATTAACTTTTTTTCCAATTTCTTTTTTACTATTGGGTTGATTAGGAATTAGACTTCATGATTTATTTTCTTTACTTTCTATTATGTCATTTCAACCTCATGACCTAGGAATAGTACTTAACGGGTTGACTTGAGTTGACTCAAATCGTTTTTTGTATCATTTTTTTAATTGTTTTATTTTTTAATTTCATTTTTCAACATTGACTCTGTTAATAATTGAGATTCGTAATTTTTTTTTATTTACTTTCTATGAGGATATCTTAGTATCACAATCAAGGTCGCGGGTTTCAACATTTTAACCTCGATTAAATCAGGTTATTTTTTTTGTTTTCTCTGTAAGATGTTATTTCGGTCTTATGAAACGGGTCGTAGATCTTTCAATATTAGATTTGCTTTTTATTAGGTTGTCTCATTCTCATAACCTAGGTTGTGAATTTGGCGGGTTAACCCAATACACTCAATTATTTTAATTTTTTTAATTGATTTTTTATCTCAATTTCATCATTTAATATTGTGTTTGATTGGGAATTAGGCTTTAAGATTTATTTTGGTTTGCTTCTTATTAGGTTATCCTGACCTCATGACCCGGTAATAGTGCTTAACAGATTAACTCGGGTTGACTTAACTTACTTTTTATGTCATTTCTTAATTAGAATTTTTATAAATTTCATTGTTTAACATTGGATCCAATAAAAACGATTGAAAATTGAGTTTCATAATTTGTTTTGATTTGCTATTTATGGGGTTATCTCGGTCTCATGACCAAAGTTGTGGATTTGACGTGTTAATCCGGATTAAACCAGGTCATTTTTTTATTTTCTTTCTATGAGCTTATCTCGATTTGATTACCCGGCTAATGAGTTTGGCGGATTAACTCGAGTTATTTTTTATGTTTTTTTAATTGATTTTTTTAATCTCATCCTTCAACAATGAGCTGAATAAAGATTGTAATTTGTTTTAATTTACTTTACATATGATTATCCTAGTCTTATGACCCGAGTCGCGTGTTTGATAAGTTAACTCAGGTCACTTTTATAGATCATTTTTTAATTGATTTTTTTTTCAATTTTATCTTTCAATATTTAGTTGATTTGAAATTAAACTTCATGATTTATTTTAATTTGTTTTTTATAAGGTTATCATCATCATCTCATAACACATGTCGTAGATTTAATATGTTAATCCGAGTTAATCTAAATCAGCACAATATATTGTTATCTTAATATTTTAAAAAAATATATATCATTTTAAAAAAAATTTATTTAAATTATATTCAATGATGTAGTGATAAGTAACTAGATCATTTATATTTTGATGTCATCGTTGACGTGTTTCTTTTTTCTCAATGATGCTCAATGTGAACAGCACTCTCTCGTAGCTTCCATTTTGAACATGTTCTACAGCAATGTCATCGTTGACGTATTTCTCTTATATTTATTTTTCACTGAGAATCAATTTTCTCCCATCTAGATAAGATCATAGTTTAAGGATGTAATTAGAAGTTGACATTCCTGGTTATCATTGATGTGTTTACATAATACAAGAAATGAGGACGACGTCGTACACGCTATTGATTGTTCGATAATTTTATTAATTAGGTCTCAAAAGTCTTATACATTTTTCAATTGGGACATTAGTCTCTCCAGTTCGATAATTTTCATGTCGATTTTTTTATTATTAACATGGGTGTCCGGACCAACTTGTGCACACCTCGACTAATTCCACAAGCCCTAAAATTAACGACCATGTAAGCCTCCAGTAGTCATCATATTAGCAATCATAGAGCTCGAACTTGAGACCATAAGAGAAGCAAATTTCTTGATCCCAAACTCTTACCACTGATCATCTACTAGATAGTTATTTTCATGTTTTTCATGTCAATTTTTATTTGAAACATTGCTTTTTTATTGCATAACAAATATTGGCAGAAGGATGGGAAATATTTGAAACATGTCGATAATAACTTGGATGGGAAATATTAACAAATATTGGCAGAAGGATCCAATTCAGAATAGTGTGAAATATTAGAGACAATCGATATTTTTTCTCTTATTTGTGGACTTAATTGAGAATAGTTACATATTTTAGGGATTCAATTTATCTTCTACTCAATCAAGATCTGGAGGAGTATGAAGAACATGATAGGAAACTCCCATTAAATTACAAAAAAAAAAAAAACGAAAATCCATGTGAAACGCACTGTGGGCTCTAGACACAAAACAGGCAAAAGTGCTTTTCTCTTCTTTTTTTTCTTAGGATTGTTTACGCTTTGGTCCCTTAATTTATTTTGCTTTGTACTTGGTCCTATGACATAGCTTTGATTTGCATGTGGTCTTAGTAATTTATTTTCTATGCATGCGTAAAGGAATATTGAGGTCTCGTGAAAATGTTGTCACCTGGTTAATTCTTGATTATGTGAAATAAAATTCAATTAATAAACCTCTTCTTTTTTTTTGTCAATTTAGAGATTGATTTACATGATCAAGGGGGAGTTCATGTCTTTATATTTATTTTGATCTCTTTGCTTCTTTTCCTTTCAATTTAATTCTTTTTTATTAGCTTTATTTAGGATTTGACTTGGTATATTATTTTGGTTGCGTTAATACGATGATCTTACAATATTGAAAAAAAAATTATGCTCCATTGATACTTATTTTTGCAAAATAAAACAAAGTTCGACTCATTTATTACGTGTTAAATGACCAAAATTAAAACTGATACAAGTATAGAGACTGAAGTAAACGGGAAGGGAAGATTGGTTGGCACATGTAACCTAGGCGCCCAGCGGGTTGGCAGCAATTGTGTTCTTTAAGCGGCATGTCTTAGTCTTCACAGCCTTCTAGCACATGTCGATAGAAGAGACACTATTGGGCTCCGACATACTTTCTTTCTCTATTTCCCCTTTTCTCTCTTCTCTTTTTAAGAATAGCGCTAGCTTGCAAAAATATAAAGGTGTCATTCATTTATTTTTTGTATCATATTTGGTCCTTATTTTTTTTATTGCTATATTTTTTTGTTTTGAGTTCTTTTTTTATTGATTTTTTTTTTCAATTTTATCTTTTAGTATTTGATTTCATTTAATTTTTATATCAGATTTAATTCTTATGATTTTGATTGCTTTTTTTTATCCTTTTATTATTATTATTTTTCAATCTCATCCATCAACATTTTGTTTTATTTTATTTTTTATTTTAAATTTGGTTCTTATTATTTTAATTGTTATTTATTTTGTTTTGAATCCTTTTTTTTTATTGAATTTTGTTTTTCAATTTCGTCTCTCATTATTTAATTGATTTGAGATTTTACTTTGTGATTTTTTCAGGTTTGATTTTTATGGGATTAGTCGCGGCCTTATGACTCGAGTTATGAGTTTTGAAGATTAACTTAAGTTGTCTTCGATCTTTTTTATATCTTTTTAAAAAAAAATAATTTTTTTTTTTTTTGCAATTCCATCCTTCAGTATAGGGTTGGTCAGGAATTGAGCTTCGTGATTTTTTTTTAATTTTATTTCTAAAGGATTACTCTGATCTCATATCTCTAATCATGGACTTAATAGGTTAACCCGGGTTAACTTGAAGGTTTTTTTTCTATTGCTTTTTTTTATATTGGATGTTTATTTTCTAGTTTCGCCCTTGAATACTGGGTTGTCTGAGATTTGATATTTGAGTTTCTTTGTTTTATTCAATTTTTTTCAATACGCTATCTCGATCTCACGATAAAGTCGCGTATTTGGCTAGCAGACTTGGATGAACTCGAGTTGTTTTTTCTGTTTTTTTAGATTTTTTTTAATTATATCATTTTATATTTGATTTTATAGGAATTGAGCTTCAGGTTTTTTTTATTTTTGTGGGGGTTATCATATTCTCATTTGGTTTTTTTTTCATTATCAAATATTGAGAGGATATATTTTTATAATGTTGTCAATCATTTATTTTTTAAGTTGGTTATTGTATTTTTTTTCTAGTTCGATTGATTTATTTACTGTTGTTGCGTATTCTATATATTATATTGCTAGATTAACTGCATTTATTGGACAAATTCGAGTTAATAACCAAATTTTTAGATTTTTTTTTCCTTCTTTGAAATCACTAACTTCTCCTTGACAGTTTTTTTTTACATCGAGAAAAAACTAGTCCAATCTAGTAAGCACTATATATAATGTGCAGGTCGTTCCACATGCCTCCAAAATTGAATATATATGATGTGCATATCATTCCACATGCCTCCAAAATTGAAAAACAAGTGCCAAAAAATAATAACAAAGATAAAGTTTAAAGAAGATTCTCTTAGACTTGAGAACTGGAGTTAGATGGCCGGCGGGAAAGCATGGGTATTAACCTAACTTATGTTAATTTAATTTAGTGCAAGAGTGGCGGAGCCAGAATTTTTTAAATAAAATGATAAATTATTAATAAATATTTGATATTATATATTATATAAATATGCATTATATTAAAAAATCAATTTAAAATACATGTACTAACTCATATCAAATAAAATTAATTTAAAAATACTTTTAAAATGAAAAAACTTATGTTATAGTTGTTCTTTTCGAGTTTTATATTTTAAAACCGCTTCTTAATAACTTTATTATCAATCTCATCAAAGATATTTTTCTTAATATATACAATCAAACTATCATTCATTTATTTTTAGTTTAGGGTGGGTTCAATGCCTGTGTTTTCTAAATCTTCTAAGGACTAGTGAAGTTCTTAGCAATAATTTTATGCTAACATATGGTAGAGATTAGATAAAACCATAACTTAAAAAGATTGTCATGACAAACCGATGTTGTTATTGTTGACTTATTGTTTTCTACTGGTGGATTAAACATAAATGTTAAATATTTTTTTTATTTCTCTATTGTGTCGTTAATTTTTTGAGTTGTCCTATACTTCATTTTTAATTACTAGTAAGTTCATCGCCATCTATTTTCAATATGAAATTCATAGTAAAGTACTTATCAACTCATCAAAACTCATTTCAATTCATATCCATATGCATATAATGTTACTCATACATATATTAATTCAATAAACTCTTAAATTATTATAAATTCTAACATTTTCAATAACTAATTATAAAGGAATAAAACTAAAATTAAACAATGAAACAAATAGAAAAGATGAAGAAAATTTACCTAAAACATAAAGCATAAAATGTTATTTACTTAACTAATTAATAGCTTAGGACTTGAAGAGAAATTTTACAAAAGAAAAAAAGACAAGAATATTAGTTCGAAAGAAAAAAGAAAGGCTCTCGGTTAATCAATGGAAGATAAAAAAAAAAAGAAAAATTAGTGAAATATGGCAAACATATATATTATATATTATATTATGTTGTAAGTTAAGAATTGTTAACTTGGGTTAATTAGTAGCTAGCAAAGAAAATTAAACATGTTAAGATATTATTAATATTTTAATATAAAAAGTATTTTGAAAAATAAATTTAAGGGGACAATTGCCTTCTTTTGACACCATGTGGCTCCGCCACTCGTGTCTGGTGATTGTGAGATAAGTTAATTCAGATTATTTTTAAAAAAAATAAAAAGATGTTATTTTAATTATTTTATTAAATCAACTTAAATTTTAATTAAATTAATTTAATTATAGATTAACCTATTAAATCAAACCAAGTTAATTTTAAATTATTTTTTATACTACAATTTATATTTGTTTCTTACTTAAGAAAATTTATTTATTTATTTATTTATTTATTGGGTTCAGTATTTGTCAAACAAAAACGAACTTTGAATTAAGTTTTACGATTATAACCTACCGAGACATTAAACTCGAAAGTCGGCAATTACTTTGTTTCTTCAAGGTAGTAGAAGTTTCTCGCTGGGGTGTACTGCTGGCTAGGTACACATAGTACAGCCTCGTACAAGTTTGTTGACCTAAATTAAATTCAAAATAAAAAAGTCAAAGTCAAGATTGTACGTCGTGATCAAACTACTGCTAACATTTTTTTTTTGTAAGTAGCACTAAAAAAAAAAAAAACCTCAAAATAGCCTCAAAGAAATAATAGAGGTCATGGTTATGCTTCTGAGAATATCACAACCCAAATTTCTTTTTGAAATATACAAGTTGTGCTCTCGAAAACAACATGATCTATATAATTTATTAAAGAGAATAGCACAACCTAAAAATAATTACGAAGATTGTACTCTTTAGAACATATTTTATGTGCATTCAACTCATAATGTTTTTATATATTTAAAGTAAACTTGATGGCTTGAGACTCATACCGTGCTCAATTTAAAATTAAATTGATTAAATAGTTGGTTTTATTAGACTTGATTAAAGCTTGGTTAACCCGATTAATCTGATTTAACTTGATCTGAACTCGACGAGTCTAGTATGAAACATATTAAAAAATCAAAACAACATATATTTAGTTTTTCATGGAAAAATAAGTATTTCATAAAAATAAAAAATAAAAAGGAAAAAAATAAGTATTTTATAAAAATTATTTTAATATATATATATATATATATATATATATATATAAAAGAAGCTGCTTTTATCTTAAAAGGAGTCTAAATTAACATCACATCAAGTTAAGTTGAATAGTAGTAAACCATGGACCGTGTCACGGTGTTGAAATCAGGAAAGGTCTAAGGTGTGAACCGGAAACACAAGCACACCTTC
>Ga0325403_1006709_pt1 | contig 10976 bp, 12 predicted proteins | sample PopdelMetagenome_19_FD_205665 | JGI IMG/M metagenome (GOLD analysis project Ga0325403, IMG submission 205665) | Populus deltoides microbial communities from Bellville, Georgia, United States - Xylem-PdKOR-R4 | ecosystem: Host-associated > Plants > Phyllosphere > Stem > Wood/Secondary xylem...
AATAAAAAATAATGTCTTTCTACATGTTGCATACAACTAAGTCTCTTAAAAATAATACAAAATCATATATCGTAAAATAAAATATATGGTATGTTTTATTTTTTTAGCATACATTTTAGATTTAATAATCAGTTTATTGAATCTATAAGAATTTGATCAATATTTCAATAATAACTAAAATTTTAATTCATGAGAATTAATAGTCAGTATTCTTGTATAAATGTTAGACCCATAAGTAAGGCTGGTATTTAAATATCAAGAGTTGACCAAAAAATCTCAAAGTTATTCTAAATATTCATGAATTTTAATTGAGAGTATTTTTCACCACAATATACGAATTACAGAAAATATTTTTTATAAAAATTTATTTGGGCATACAAGTCCATAATAAATTCTTAATGCCGGATTTATTCATACGAATAAATCTCAATCCTAAGTCATAGATAGATTCCTAGTTAGAAACTCATCAAAACCTTTAAACCACATTCAAACCACGCAATGTAGTTTATCTCAAGTAGGGTGCGTTATGAGTGTTAATATATTCTTTAGCCACAATCAATCCCCTATCCTTTGAATTTCTAATAAGACTAGTACACTCGAGTTTTCTAGTGACCTTAAACCAAATAACTAGGTTGCGACTTCCAACGACTCTCCCCCCCATACAACATTAGGAATTACAAATTCTAGGTAAGGATAATGTAAGCCTGATTATTTTGTAAATATCTTGTTTGAATTTTGTGATTTATATGAGAATTGAATTTTTGAGTAATTTTTTGTTGTCATAGCATTGACGACAATCCCAGCTCTCATTGAGAGGGTTGATTTCTCTACCCAGAGAAAAAATGTTGGGAAAGCTCAAGTTGTTGCGCGTGCCATTGAAGATAGGAAGAGAAGGTGGGTTAGGAGTGATGATAGGAAGAGAAGGTTGGTTGGGAGTGATGAGAGGTCCTGTTTGTTTTTGTATTTTAAAAACGCTTTTGAAAAAAATTAAATTTTTTATATTTTTTTCTTTGCTTCAAATTAATATTTTTTTAGTGTTTTTAGATCATTTTGATGTACTGATATTAAAAATAATTTTTAAAAAATAAAAAAAATATTATTTTGATATATTTCTAAATAAAAAATATTTTAAAAAATAACTACAACCACACAAACATGATAGAGTAGTTTTTGTCCATCTCCGAAAGAACCCCCGAGAAAAGAGTGAACGTGGCTGTGTTTTGGGTTTTGGATCGTGGGTTTTCATGGTAGAGATGAAGGTTGGTGCAGGTTCAAAAGGTTCAAACAACACCACGCAGGAGAAATCTAACAAGGTATTGTTGCTTGGACTCGCCATTTTTCTTTTTCTTTTTTTCTATTTTATTGGTGGTATTTTTTAATCAACCATAAACCGTTATGACCCCAAGTTCCCCGTAATACCCGGGTCAAGTTAGACCTAAATCCAAGCCCATTGGGCTTCCCTAATATAACCCTTCCTTCCAGCAGAAAGAGCCCGGAAACTAAGCACATACCAAGAAAGCTGATATGTCAACTTCTTATTAGTGAATTGACTTTAGGAAGGAAGGTCTTAGGTCCGTGTCGGTGCTGAACCGTAATAAAGAAGGAAAGCAAGCAATCACCGTAAAATAAAATAAAATAAAATATCTAACTCCCTTTCTTTTCTCTATCCGTTAAATTACACCTCTCTAAATTTAAGCCTATTTCCCCTCCCTAAATTCCCTTCCAATCTCCCTATTCCCCCTCCCCAAATAAAAAAACAAATCTACACAATGTCATCCCAGTCTCCGCCAGTCCTCCCGATCACAAACCAGCAACAACCACCCGCCGCTGCCGCCTCCCAACCACCTCTCCCTCCACACGCCCTCCGCGCATTCCTCAACAACATTACCGAATCCGTCCGCAACGGTTTCGCCCAACGCCGCCCCTTTTCCGAACTAATCGACCGATCCGCTTTCTCTAAACCTGAATCCATATCCGAAGCCACAACTCGCATCCGTAAAAACTACTCCTACTTCCGCATCAACTATCTTACCGCTATTTCCGTAATCCTCGCATTTTCCCTCCTTTCTCACCCCTTCTCTCTCCTCCTCCTCCTCGGCCTGCTCTGTTCTTGGCTTTTCTTGTATCTCTTCCGCGCTTCGGATCAGCCTTTGGTCCTCTTCGGCCGGACTTATAGTGACCGTGAAACGCTCGGGATTCTGATTGCATTGAGTGTTTTCGTGGTTTTTCTAACTAGTGTCGGATCTGTGATAATAACGGCGCTTTTGGTCGGTGTTGGGATCGTTTGTGCTCATGGTGCTTTTCGTGTTCCTGAGGATCTTTTCTTGGATGACGTTCCAGAAAATGCAAACACTGGCTTCTTGTCTTCCTTCCTCGGCAGCGCTGCCTCCAATGTTGTTTCCTCTGCGGCGCCTCTTGTGGCGGCCGCCCGTGTTTGAGGATTGGTTAAATTGATAGATGAAATAAATACAGAATTTATATGAATAATGGTTAAAATTGTCTTCTTTTTTTGGATTTTGTAATTGTGGAAACGGATCTATAAATTCTTTCCTTCTTTCATTTTTTTTAGGATGCAATTCATATGATTGGGCTGTAATTAGTTTGATTTGAAGATTACTGAATTTGCATCTTGTCTATAAGTGATTGGATGGTTCATATTTGATGTACGTTGTAGACAGATGCATGGGATCTTCCTGGTCATGCACGGCTAGGAGATAGTTGTGATCTCACCGGCAGAGTCCAATGGCTGGGATTGCTGATGAACTTTCTAGATAGTCTAATTGGAATGCATGGTCAATCAAATATTCAGGATTTGGGGAAATTGCATTAAGTGCTGTAGTAGTCCTGCAATTCAGGGCGTACTTAGATACGGTGGTCTCCTTTGGATTCGTTGCTCGCTAACCTGGACCTGCTATTCTCTATTTGGCATTCGCTTAGATACAAATAATTGTTGGCTTAAATGGATCAATTCTATGTTAAACTTGTGATTTTGTCAATCTTAGGATGGGGTCTAAAAGCTTTCTATGCATGATGTTTTTCAGCTATAGTTTTTGCCGTTGTGATCTTCTAAATACACAACTTTCCCCCTTATCCTTTTTTGAGATCAATGTAACGGAACTTGCGTCATGTTGATAGGATAATCTGAAACAGGCTATTTACTCTAGTTTGCAGGTGTGCTTGCTTGTTGATTGAGCTCCAGCTAAATGCAATGGCCAGGTTGATTGATATGACCATACATTACATAATTTAGTGGGTATTACGATCCAGGTTTGAGCCCGGGGTCTCTATGTGGTCTATGTGTGTGTAGCAGCTTGACAGTGGGATTGGTGGGTATATTAAACTTACAACTAGTCAATATTGACTTAAAAGTTAACATCCTTTCCATGGATTCTTAAAGAATAGCACTGCTCCTTATTTTTGCAAGCATGCAACCTGTCTTCTTAGGCTTCAATGGATCCATATTGTGTGAACCACTAGCTATAATTTTTGCCAATGAGGGATGGGTTTTACAGACTTGTTGTATGATGATGTTTGCTTGTTCCTTTTGCTTCATTAATAACCTTCTTTATAGGCTAAACTCTCCATGCTGTCGAATGAAGTTACTGAGGAGAACGGATGACAAAAATTCTCTTAAACTCACTGCAAGCTCATTTGAGCACGATCTGAATTGCATGGGGCTTTTCTTTTCAGTGTGGTGATTGTGACTGTGCCTTGATCTTAATTATATTGGAATCTAAATTTAATTCAGACACGTATAACCAGTGTTTTTGGTGGAGAAGTGGTCCCGCAAGATGATCTTGATCCTGATAGATCCTTCTTTTCTCTATTAGTCACCCTGCTCTTTTGTTACAGTTGAATGTATCAATTTTGCTGTGCTCAAGAAGCCTGCTGTCTGCATGCAGGTGATGCAGCGAGGTTTTTTTTTTTTTTTTTTAATTTGTTGAGAAAGCATGCTTGCATGATTGTTCGTTTCATTTTGATTTTCTGAAGTTTAAAAAGGGTTATTGCTGTTGGTTTTTGCTTCAGCATTGTAATTTAAACCTAGCAAATCTCAAGTTGGATTCCTGGGTCTGCAAGTCAGAGACCCATATCTCATGCTCCTTGCTAAACCCATAACTCTCAAGTCTGCAGTCACATGGAGGAAGATGCCCTACACCTACTATGGTTCATGGCTCTATTCTCAACGATTAAATTCAGTTCTCCATTGCCGCTTGGAAAGTGGTGGTGGAGTTTAAGTCTCATCTCAGTGGGCTTTTATGCCAGGCTTAAATTTTGAAATGTGACGGTACAACTATTGATTCAAGAATTAATTAGGTTTTCATTCACGGGAAGTGCAGTGTGGCTTGTGGCAGCGGATTTATATATTTTTCTAAAGCTGAAAATGCAATTTTATAACAAGTAATCAATTATTTAGTCCAAAAATATCCATCAATGCAATCAAGAGGCCTAGACTTTGGAGCGATGCCCCAAAGTTTGGTTTTAACAAAGAGCAAACCTGTCTGTTGATCGCTTGAGCAATGAGTCCAGACTCCAGAGGGCCGCATGCAGACAAAAGCTTGAGTTTCATGATTTTAACCTAGTGAAAAAGGACACATAAAACTGAGTGTTCTCATGATTTACAAATAATTCAGGTAGCTGGAAATGAATTTAAAAATGTTTTAAAAGTATTTTTTTTGGAAATATATTAAAATAATATTTTTATTTTTTAAATTTTATTTTTATTATTATCATCTCAAAACAATCTAAAAATACTAAAATAAATTAATTTTAAACTAAAAAAAATTAGAATTTTTTTAAAATATAGTTAAAAGCAGGAGAAAACTAGCGGCAATGCCAAAGGGGCCTAACTCATCCCAAAAATTGCCTCGAGGCCAGATGCTAGTTTACAGTGGCAAATTTGTGATTTTGACCAAGAGTAAAGCATGTGTGTTATGTCCCCCTGGACCAAGAAATGTAGCCGTTGTAAGTGAAGGGTCCCGGTCAGGGAAGAAGACTGGTTCAGCTCATGAAACATATTGTATACAATACGAGGAAAACTAGCCGTTAGAAGCAGGAGAAACTAACGCCAAAACAGTGAAGGACCTTAACTCTGCCTCCTTTTGTATCTCCCTTATCTCCTACCTCACATTGCTCCCTAACAGACCAAACTTTCCCCTCATTGTTCAGGAGAGGAGAGCACGGACATTCTTAGAAACTCTCTTCAGTTCTTTCAACTTTTTTTTTTTGTTTCTTGAACTTGTTCATGGAAAATACTTGTCACTTCCGCGACAAGTACTTTCTTTACACACACTTGTGCTTGTTTCTACTGGTTTTTTTGCCCCAATTTGCTTCAAGCCAAAAATGGGATGGTGTAATGGTCACCCGAGCAGATTATGAAGCTCTTCGAGCTATAAGGAATGAACTAATCGACTTCAAAGGGTTTTTACGAAGCTGGAATGGTAGTGGATATGGAGCTTGCTCTGGTCGGTGGGCAGGAATCAAATGTGTCAAAGGACAAGTTATTGCTATCCAGCTTCCTTGGAAGGGACTAGGTGGCAGAATCTCTGAGAAGATTGGCCAGCTTCAAGCACTCAGAAAGATTAGTTTGCATGACAATGTACTTGGTGGTACTGTCCCTAGGTCTCTTGGTTTGCTTCACAATCTTAGAGGGGTTTACCTCTTCAACAACCGACTTTCGGGTTCTATCCCTCCTTCCATTGGTAACTGTCCTGTTCTCCTGACTCTTGATGTAAGTAACAATTCTCTCACTGGCGCAATTCCTCCTAGTCTTGCGAATTCTACAAGGTTATATAGACTTAATCTGAGCTTTAATTCATTAATGGGGTCGATCCCAGTTAGTCTTACTCAGTCCCCTTCTCTCATAGTTCTTGCTCTCCAACACAACTACCTCTCTGGGTCAATCCCGGATACTTGGGGGAGAAAAGGAAACTATTCTTATCACCTTCAGTTCTTGATCCTTGATCATAACCTCATTTCTGGAACTATTCCTGTTAGTCTTAACAAGTTGGCTTTACTTCAAGAGATTTCTCTTAGTCATAACAAGCTTTCCGGGGCCATACCCAATGAAATGGGGAGTCTCTCAAGGCTTCAAAAGCTTGATTTTTCGAACAATGCTTTCAATGGAAGTATTCCATCTAGCTTCTCCAATCTCATCTCTTTAGCCTCACTGAATCTAGAGGGAAACCGTCTCGACAACCAGATCCCAGATGGTTTTGATAGATTACAAAACCTCTCAGTGCTAAACCTGAAAAATAATCAGTTCATGGGCCCCATCCCAGCTTCTATTGGAAACATTTCCAGTATCAACCAGCTTGATTTAGCCCAAAATAATTTTAGTGGAGAAATTCCAGCTTCTCTTGTTCGCCTAGCCACTCTCACTTACTTCAATGTTTCTTATAACAATCTTTCTGGTTCTGTTCCCTCTTCCCTTGCTAAGAAGTTCAATTCAAGCTCTTTTGTGGGAAATCTTCAGCTATGTGGCTACAGCTTTTCAACCCCATGTCTTTCACCCCCACCTGTAGTTCTTCCAACTCCAACAAAAGAAGAACCAAAACATCATCGCCGAAAATTTAGCATTAAAGATATTATTCTCATAGCAGCTGGTGTCCTCTTAGCTGTGCTTCTTCTTCTCTGCTTCATTCTGCTATGTTGTTTGATGAAGAAAAGGTCTGCTTCAAAAGGAAAGCATGGTAAAACTACTATGCAGGGGCTCCCAGGGAAAAGTGAGAAGACAGGTGCTGTGGCAGGTCCTGAAGTTGAATCTGGAGGTGAAATGGGTGGGAAATTAGTCCACTTTGATGGGCAATTTGTGTTTACAGCAGATGATTTGTTGTGTGCAACTGCGGAGATAATGGGGAAGAGTAGTTATGGAACAGCTTACAAGGCAACATTAGAGGATGGCAGTCAAGTTGCAGTGAAAAGGTTGAGGGAGAAGACTACAAAGGGGCAGATGGAGTTTGAAACAGAGGCTGCTGCTCTCGGTAAGATTCGGCACCCGAATCTCTTAGCACTGAGGGCCTATTATTTGGGTCCCAAAGGAGAGAAGCTTCTTGTTTTTGACTATATGCCCATAGGGAGTCTTGCATCCTACCTCCATGGTAAGTTGATTCCACCAATTCTATCAGTGCATACATATATCAAATTTTGACTGCTCGTAATTATTCATTTACAATAGCTTGCTTTCATAAACTCTGAATAACCAAAACAGATTCTTGATGATAGCATTGAACTTGTATTGCATAGTTTTGGTGTAAGAAGATGATTTTTGAGAGAACTGTCTTTTATGCTTTGATGGATTGATGACCATTGATTGCAAGGAATTAAAGATCAAGGATGAAATGAAAAATTTAATAGCTGGAAATTTTAAGTCACATGAGACTCCACCCTGAAGGTGTTAAAAACATTTGCAATACAATCTAATTAACAAGATTGAAGCTAGCATTGGAAGCTTATTGAATGAAAAAGAAATTATGATCCTGTTCAGACTCATAATCCATTCATAACTGTGTGCTTCCTTGAATATCCCAAAAGAAGAGAGAGTTAATGATGATTGTGTTCTACATAAATAGTTGGACATAGAAAGATAAAACTTTGAGTGATGAATTTGATATTGTTCTGTTTCTGCTTTTTGATAATTTTGAGTAACAACTGCCTAGTCATGCTACAAATTCCTAACCATCAGGAGCAATTATGGTTTAAAATCATTTGTTTGCAGCTCGTGGGCCTGAAATCGCTGTCGATTGGCCAACAAGGATGAACGTAGCCATTGGTGTTGCGCGTGGACTAAACCATCTCCACACCCAGCAGGAGATCATTCATGGGAATCTCACATCAAGCAACATATTACTCGACGAGCAAACTAATGCTCACATTGCGGACTTTGGCCTCTCCAGGCTCATGACTACTGCTGCCAACACCAACGTGACTGTTGGAACACTTGGCTATCGTGCACCAGAGCTCTCAAAACTCAAGAATGCCAACACAAAGACTGATGTCTACAGCCTTGGAGTGATCATTTTGGAGCTTCTGACCGGGAAATCACCAGGTGAACCAATGAATGGCATGGATTTGCCCCAATGGGTTGCATCCATTGTGAAGGAGGAGTGGACTAATGAAATCTTTGATTTAGAGCTTGTGAGGGATTCACAAACTATAGGTGATGAGTTACTTAACACATTGAAATTAGCTCTGCATTGTGTTGATCCCACACCAACTGCTCGTCCTGAAGCCGAAGAAGTTGTTCAGCAACTTGAGGAGATTAAGCCAGAGCTAACTGCTGCTCCTGCTGATGATGGAGCCAAAGTACCAACGACTGAGTAGAGAGTGTCGTATATTTTTTGTATGTGCAAGAAATAATGTTTTGTTTCTTTTTTTTGGTTGGTTTACAAGGTTTATCATAGGAGGGTAGTTCTCAAATTCTTTAACAGTTCTCAAATTCTTTAATTCTTATATTCTTGGTTACCATAAGTAAATACAAGTTAGTGAGTTCTGTTGGAAATATGTATTCTTTTTTCTTGCGATAATAATAATGTATTCTTTCAATTCATTATTCTGTAGGTAAACAGAAGAAATCTAAAATAAGCAAACTTATCACATTTCACAAGCTGTCTTCAAGTAAGCTGATAGGGAATTTCATTCTATAAAAGAATCCTTGTATACATGCAATTTAAGTATCCTTTATCTTACTTGATAAAAAGAGAAGAGTCCTTCTCCTTGCGCCCTGTCATAATACTGAGTGCAGACGAAAAACCCTAATGGCTGGAGACCTTGCAAACGGAAGATAAATCAGCAAAAGCAGCAGCAATGAAAAAGCAAAAGGCTAGTTCATAATCAAGAACAACTAGAGATTTAGCAATCTGTTGGTTGATCTGTTGGTTTCACTCTACATCGACTTCCAACCGCAAAATCTGCCCGTGGCTTAAAGTTGGTCTCCAAAAGGTCGGTGGTAGTCACTAATTTCTACTCCCTATTTTGCTGAGAAATTTATATCAATGACAGCAACAAAACCACCAGTTATATCATCATGCTGCATGTCAAATTCCTCCTATTCTCTTTATTACTAGTAGAGATAAAAATAAAAAAAAAACAAAAAAGCTTTTTACTATAACTGGTACAAAAGATATATATTTAAACTCCCCATTAGAATTCCTTCCAGATGAAAGGGAATCTGTTTCTATTGCGGCTTCATGCAATGATTTATTATTTTGCTGAGCAAAGCACAGTATTGTATACCTTACACGGATACTCATTATATATGTACGTAATCCCTTCACAGTGCAACGGCTTCTTCTCCCTCCAGCTCCTGTCAGGAAAGAAAAAAAAATACAGATTCGGCTTGCTCTTTTTCGGATTCGTTTGTAAGCCAAATGATCAAAGATCAGGCAAGGACAACAATATGAAAGTCAATTTAAGGTAGTGTGTAAAGGATCGTTTATCCGTGGATATATATTGTTCTGAGGCTAGAGAACGGAATGATACTCTTCTGTTTGGTACAGAATGCTATTGTCTTAGCAATGTTGCTGCACATGCCGGGAAGTTGCTTTGGTACAATGGTATTGATGTTGTTTCTTATGATCCCTTTCATAATGATCAAACCATTTTTATTGGAGAATTTGGAAGCAGAGGAATGAGTTGGTTTTAAGAGGAGTTCAGCCTTATCCGTTATCAATAGTGGAGTTAGCCAATGCACAGTTTTTGGAATACTCAGTGGCATTGGAGTCTGATTTTCATCATTCCTTCTGGGCTCCCTCACATGCAATGAATCAAGTTGTTCACTGGCAAGTTCCTGAGTTTGGGCTCTTAAAATGTAATGTTGACGCAAATTGGCACAAGGACTCCAGAAATGGTGGTTTTGGCTATGTGGTACGAGACTCGTCTGGCAATTTCGTTGCTGCAAAGGCTATATGTTTTTAAATTCAGTGGCAAGTCCTGAAACTATGGAAGCTTTTGCAGTTGAGGCATTAAGCTGGATTAAATCTCGGAAATGGAGCTTGCTGGGTATAGAGTCATTCTGTTTAGAGATTATCAATGAGATAGCACTGGATTCTGCCACTTTGGACTCAGCTTCTACTGTTTTTGACATCTTGCATATCAGGGAAGAGGATGGCCCATGTATTAGTTTAGCCAAGTGCCTCATAATGTCCAAGTGCTAGAATATTATGATATTGCTCTTCCTTTACTTGAAATAACATCTTGTTGGAGGAACAACTGCTTTTGTACAATGTTTCACTTTTAATTGGTATTTCCTATTAGTTTTGTTGAAAAAAAAAATTTTACATATATTCATGATCACTTGGAAGAAAAAGATGGTGTTATCCAAATTAACATAGTAAATTTTCAATAACATAAGCAAGAGATTCAATAAGATTCATAGATAATTAAGCTGGATTATATAATTAATGAATGAATGAAGTAATTAAGATATTTAACTAATAAAAGTGAAAATTACCCTCATCCTTTTATATACTTGTTTTTTTCCCTTTGTTTTATTTTTTTGTAAATTACAGTTTATATTCATAGTCAAAATAATTTTTAAAGTTGTATAAAACTTTACATCTTCACTGATATAAGCAAAAAAAAAAACCAAAAAAAAAGTTCGAATTACTATAAGATTGTCTTTATATTCTAATTAATGATTAAAAAGCTCTCATATTAAGTATTACAACTTTGTTATCAAATTTTAAAAAAAAAAAAACCCTAGTCATCACCCTCATCTATTCTCCTCCTCAAAATCCGGTCAACCGAACCTCACATATCATACTTTTCTTAATTAATTCACTTAAAATTATATTTATAACATTAAGACAAGGAACTAGGTCTTTCTCAATCAATGAATTAAAACAATCAATATCATCATTGAATTGTATCTTTCAATGGATTGAGAAGGTGGAGATTCTAAGATTGGGTTATTATGGCATTTGATAGATTGTGGATCGTTTTTCTGATTTGGGAGGACATGAGTTTCTATCAAAATCGAA
>Ga0325403_1006711_pt1 | contig 10975 bp, 3 predicted proteins | sample PopdelMetagenome_19_FD_205665 | JGI IMG/M metagenome (GOLD analysis project Ga0325403, IMG submission 205665) | Populus deltoides microbial communities from Bellville, Georgia, United States - Xylem-PdKOR-R4 | ecosystem: Host-associated > Plants > Phyllosphere > Stem > Wood/Secondary xylem...
AATCTTAAAAGATCTACTTCGCTTCAAAGAAGTGGAAACTGTTTCCTTTTACTTTTCAATGCTTTGCAATAAATTTTTGGCCCCAGTACCCACAGAAAAGCAATTTGATTTTTTTATTCCTTTGATAGGAAAGTACCTTATTTCTTATAGAAACTTCATACAGGATTTTGTATTAATTCACATAGCTTTCAAATTTATCAACAGGTTTTCCATGTATTTCTTGTGACGCTTTGTTTTGTTTTGTTTTGTCATATTAATCCTCTTATCTGATTTTTCTTCATAATAATCATTTTATTAGCAGTTTTGGTAGTTGTTTTCAGGAGTGTGATACAGTTTGTTTTTCAAAGCGTTTTTTTATTTAAAAATATATTGCAATAATAATTTTTGAATTTTTTAAAATTTATTTTTAATATCTACGTATCAAAATTATTCATAAACACTAAAATAAATTATTTTGAAGTAAAAAAAATTAAAATTTTAATGAAAAACAAGCTAAATCTCATTACCAAACAAGCATTTAACCCTTTGTTTTTATTAGTGACAAATAAGGTTGTTGACCACACATCAATAAAGAGTGTACATCTTGCCCATGTATGGCTTAGAAAAAACAATAAACAAACAAATATAAAATCATAGATAATTAATTAAAATTCATTGCTACATATAAGTTTTAGTAAAAAGAGTATTATGAATTTCATTTTTTAAAATTAGGTAAACATAATTTCTTAATTTTTTAAATCAAGTATACATGCTTGTGTTTATTTTGGAGTTTTTTTTTTTTTTTTTTTTATGTTACTTCAATTTCATATTCATTTATTTTGTATCTACTTCCCCTTCAACTAAGTTGATTTATTTTTTTCATTAATTAAAAAAATTATTTAATTTTAAATAACTATTTGTTGGAAAAAGTACCTTACTTCTCTCAAAGTTTAAGTGCGGTAATGTTTAAAAACTATACTTTACATATGGGCTAACACAAGATTTAAATTCATATAAAAAAATAAAAAAGCCTTTTTCGTTAAAAGCCCAATCCAAGAAAAAATTTTCTTTTCTCTGTCATCTCACACTTCCTATAAGAATCAATGGAGAAATAGTAAAGTCACCATAAGCACTAATGAATATCTCATGTCATGATATGATTCATGTTTTATCGAGGGCCAACCTTAGTGGATAAGTTCAAGCTCATGTAAGGTTTGACCTAACTGGTTTATTTATAGACTTTTTTTAGGTTCCTAGATTGTTTAAATTACCAATGGGGTAACTCAACCTGTTAAATTTATGTAACATGAGTAAATGAGTAACTCCATGATACCCCATGCAAATAGTGCATTTCAATCTAAGCAGAAGTCCAAGTGAGCATTAGTGGACAAAAATCACACTCGCCATCTGAATCTCCTTACCTAATCCTAAAAAAGAATAAGCTCAAATCCAAAGCTCTTATTACTTTTTATAGTGTGAAAACTCAAGAAATAACATGCATGCATAATCAGTCTAGGAGACTAAAATAAATGAAATAAGTAATAAACAAAATTAAATAAAACACATAATCAATAATACATTATTGTAAATGCACTAAGAGATAACACATATACATAGGCTTAACTCCAATGTCTCTAGTGGAGTTGACATGCTATCGCACCAATAATAAATAGGACCACCAAAATTAAAAAGGAAAAGTAGGAAAATGTAGATTCTCCACCTAATACTTTAAAGAGCCTAAGAATAAAAAACTATGCACTGGTTTTGGAGATCTAGGTAAATGGTTGGTTATGTTTAAGAAAAGACAAACATCACCCTTACTATATTATTTTTGAGAAAAGGTAACCTTAGCTATGAGTTTTAAACTAAATTTATTTTATGCATGCTATTAATTGTTTAAATTATTTCTAAGCTTATTTATAAGTCAATTATTATTTGTCGATGTTTGTTCGAGTTAGTATTAGGTTTAGAATCAAGAGTCTTATAACTTAATGATTTTATTTTTATTTTTATTTTCAGTAAAAAACAATATGCTAGGCCTACATTGGTTCCTAAAACTAAGAGACTCGTCGACCTAGTTGTTAAAAACCAAGCTTAAACCAAAATATTTTCAACTTGATAAAACTTGTCAACACATTTTTGAACCCATTTTAAGGTTAAAAACATCATGCTAGGTTTGCACCAATCCCTAAAACTAGAGGACTCATCAATCTTACCATTTAAAAGCTTAAACAAAGCTTGATGATAATTTAATAAAAACTTATGGATTTATTGTCAAATTGGTTTTGAAGTTGAAAACAACATATTAGATCTACATCAATCCCTAAAAATAGAAGATGTGTTGACCTAAAAGAAAAAAAAATTAATCAAAGTTTGTTGAGAGAATACCTATACACAGACCATAAAAGGAAACTAATTTTGGTTTCACCAAAATTCACATCACTCAAATCATAACATTGAAGTAAGAAATTGCAATTCAAATCTTATGCATATCAATTGCAAGGCACAATATGAAATGAAACAACTTTTTAAAAAATGGACTAAACTGAATCACCGTAGCTCATGGTTCAACTAAGTGAAAAAAAATCCAGTATAAACACTCAACTAAACTCTACAATTTGGGTTTTCAAGAGAAAACAAAAGTCAAGAAAACAAATAAAATGAAGCATGCTAATGCATAGACATATTTTGAAACAAAAGATTAAACATGAACAAATATATTTATTCCAAAAAAGAACATGAGTTTACAAGTTGATGAGGTTGTTATTATTGCTATATAAAAAAACGATGCTACCATTTCTGTCATGAGAATGAAGGTCTAGACCTCGAAGCCCTCTTTCCTAAAATAAATGGATTAAGCTTGATGCAACCGCTACCGCTACTGCTACATGAATGAAGGTCTACTATTCCAAACTTTAGTGATGCTGCTGCAACATATTCTCTCCTTCTTGATTTCTTTTCATATCTTTTTTTTTCTTTCTCTTCTATTTCTTCCTCCTTCTAACTTAGCTTTTTAACTTCTAGCTGTATTTAGAGCATCAAAATGATACAATTTGGAGTTAGGCCTTTCACTACAGTTTTGTATCTCATTCTCATTTTTCTAACTCATCTAAGTTTACTTTATTCTAATTTCTATAACTCTAGATGTAGGTTGAAAACTAAAATAGGGCCTAGGCTATAGTAAACTTCTAGACTGATTTAGACTTCCCTGTTTCTACTATATTTTAAACTTCAAAATAAAAGAACTATATTTTGGACGCTCATAATAGTTTTAGGTCTACATCTTATCTTTTCACCAATGATCAATTTTCTCCCAAATCAATAAAGTAAAGTTTGGCCATGATTTATAACCCTTTTCATTGCATCAATCTCACAGCATTTAAATAGCTTTTCTAAAAAGAAAAGGATCTTCAAAGAACTGGGTTTTGTGCATGATTGCAAGAAATGTATCATAAAACGCTCAAAGATAAAATTTAAGCACTTCCTAGTAAAATAGGTGACCAAACCAAACAAACCAAATTTAACCATGAGATGAAACCTTGTATCTGGATAGCATTTTGAATTACATGGATAAAGGACAGGGTAATCACTCGCAGGTTTCTTTGAGGACGAGGACAAAGTTTTTCAATCCTAATAATGTGCGTTTTAAAATGCAGAAAGACCATCTTTTTTATCCCTTCACTTGCTAAAGACTATATCTCTTGTGGTCCTTATTTAAGCCAAAATGAGTTTCTTCTTTATAAAAACCTTGACTAGGATCACAACCCACACTGGGAACAATGAGGGATATTTTGTTAGAAAAGATGGAGACAATAGTTGAACTAATGTTAAAAGGCATGTTAAGAAAAAAATTTCAATGATTGAGAAAGGGCTAAGAAAAAAGAGGAGAAGAAATTTGAGCAAAATACCAAAAACACACACTTGGATCCTTGAAAGTCAGAACCCAACACTTGGGGGCATCATCATAAAAGTGGAAAGACAAGAAAGAAAACAAAAGAGTGTAAAAAAAAAAAAAGATGATGGTTTGATGATGCTTTAAGACTTGGATAAATATCCCTAATCAAATTCCTTCATAAAAGAAAGTATATCCAAACGCAGTCTATAAGACAACTTCACAAGAAAAGAGGCAAAAGAAAAGTAATCCTAAGTCTTTAAACCCTCAAACACTTTTGAGCTGTAAAGCATCATTTCCTTTCATAACCCACAACCATAGCCTACATTACACGCTTTTAGAAGTCCTTTCTAATCAAACGCGCACAACCTGGGTTGATAGATGATGATCTTACTATCCATAAGATGGGATAAAAAGAGTTCTGACCCACTTTTGTCCATGCAAGAAAAATGTTAAATCCTAACACGAGACAATATTTTTTTCTTTACATAATTTCTTTCAATTAAATACTTGAAACCTTTTGAAAACCTAAAACAGAAGATCACCTCTGATGAAAGCCTAACCTAAAATACAAACCGTGTTTTAAAAAACTGACAAAGCCCCAATAGGAATTGCTTAAAAGAGTTTTTGATATGTATATTGAAAGTTTCAGTTTTCATGAACAAAACCAAGTCTTTTAAAGATTTTTTCTTTTTTGAAAAGATTTATGTGCTGAAACAGAACCAAAAAGCTCTTAATTTGAAAAAGACAAGTTAAAGCATTGACAAGAGCATTATAAAAAGCAATGACAAATCATACATTTTTTTAGAAAAAGGCCATCTGTAAAAAGTCAAAGACTTCTCCCCGAAGATGTGATGGGTAAGAAAGACAACGCAAGAAACAAATCTAGCATACAATTCTAACACGTGAATAAGCTCATGTCAAGAGAGAGTTTTGTGAAATTGAAGAAAATGATAGGACCTATATTTCCAAACCAGGTAAGAATGCATGCATTCAACCTCAAACATTGCACAAGATTTTTTATTTGTTATAGAAGAATTCTTGAAAACCAACTTACACGAGTCAAAAGATTGTTAAAAGAAAGAGTTTTCGTGAGAGCTTTGGTTAAAGGGAATCGTTAGATGGGATTTAAGGTTGACCTAGCTGCACATAGAATTTTGGTTCTGGTTAAAGATGATAGCCAAATGGGATCTCAGGTTAACCCAACCACCAATAGAGATTTTGGCTTTGGTTGAAGGGAATCGCCAAATGGGATTTCAGGTTGGCTGAGCTATATATAGAATTTTGGTTCTGGTTAAAGGAGATCACCAGATGGGATCTTAGGTTAACTCAACCACATACAGAGATTTTAGCTTTGGTAAAAGGGAATTGCTAGATGGAATTTCAGGTTGACTGAGTTACATATAGAATTTTGGTTATGGTTATCGCCAAATAAGATATCAGGTTAACCCAACCACACATAGAGATTTTAGCTTTGGTAAAAGGGAATTGCTAGATGAGATTTCAGGTTGACCAAGCTACATATAGAATTTTGGTTCTGGTTAAAGGAGATCACCAGATGAGATCTCAGGTTAACCCAACCACAAATAGATTTTAGCTTTGGTTAAAGGGAATTCCTAGATGGGATTTCAGGTTGACTGAGCTATACATATATAGACTTTGGTTCTGGTTAAAGGAGATCGCCATATAAGATCTCAGGTTAACCCAACCACACATATAATTTAGTTTTGGTTAAAATGAGTTGTCAGATGAGATTCCAGGTTGACCAAGCTACACAGAGACTTTGGTTCTTGTTAAAGGAGATCGCTAGATGGGATCTCAGGTTGATCGAGCCACCAACATTATCTTAGCATTGAAGAAAAGTGAGAAGAACCCTACATTAGGAGATTCTCAAAAGAAAAGAAAGTTTAAACTCTGCCATTAAGAAGAACATTTTTTAGGTTCTGGTTAAAGAGAATCGCCAGATGAGATTTCAGGTTAACCCAACCAAATATAGAATTTAGAAGATCGCCATATCGGGATCTGAAAAGAACCAAGTTCTACATAGTTTTGATCGTTAGTTTTTGGATGAAAGGGATTGTTGTAAAGACAGAGTTTCAGATCAACCAAGCTTTGAGAAGATTAGTTTCAGAAAGTTCAGTTTTGTTTATCTTTACAAAACCTATTATGCAAAGCACTCAACTAGTCTTTGCTCCATAAGTATTGTAAAGACAGGGCATCTGTTGTTACCTATTTTTGAGTCCTTAAGCAAAAAAGGAGAAAATATAAAAAAAAATCAAAAAATATATTTGGAAGAAGAGGATGCCAGAGCACGTAGAAAATGACCAAAAATTGGTTGAGGAAGTTCAAAAATAAAAAGATTGAAATTTGACAGTATAGTTTTTACTAATGAAGGTTATATTGACAAAGAAAATTCAATTTGAGAAAGAAAAGTCCAAAATCAAATGTTTAAGGACTCAATTAAATTTTATTGAAAGTTTAATTGAATTTATGGAGGGTTTGATTGCAAGGAAATTGATTTTTAAGTCAATTTTGGGCTTTAATTAGAAGAAATTAAAGTTTGGGGGTCGAATTATAATTTTTAAAAGTTAATTTGGTCAAATTAGGAGCTTAATTGCATATATATTGAAGTTTGATAGCCAATTAGGGATTTGATTGAAGAATTCCAAAACCAAGGACCAAACTAGAAAAGACGTGTAAATAAAGGAACTAAAATTAACCGAATCAGGGGCCAAATTGAAGAAATTAGAACTTTGTTGATCAATTGAGGGTAAAAAAGCACAAATTTAGGGCTGACACTTGAATTCAGCAGGGATGCAATTGAATTGATTCTTGAAATCAAAATTGTAATTGAGCACTTGATTGAACAAATAAAAAATTGACTAATTTGGAAGTCGACACATTTTGGCGCCATTTTCTTTTAAATGAAACGACGTTTTTTGTTCAAAACGATGCCGTTTCATGCACTGTTAAAAAAAGAGCACAAAATGGTGCCATTTTGAACTATACTATGCATATTCTTTTTCATCTAGACGCTTATAGGCAGGGGAAGAAGAAGTTTTTTTCCCCTGCAACACCTCTTTCCCCACTTGCCCAAACCCTGACATAACCTACACCCCCTCATAGCCTACCACCATGATGAAGAAAAACAGGAGAGCTATGGCCTGCGAGTGTCTCTGGTGCGGCTATATAGAAGCCGCCCCAACCATCTTACCTTGTCCCCATATGATTGGATAGGGGTAAGGTAGCTCCCTCTCCCCCTACGACACAGTTGGACAGGGTAGGGTGAGCCTCTCTTCATGCCCCTTGTTGTTCCTCAATTTTTGACCCATGTTTTAATAAAATTGTTGAAAAATCCAAAAATAACGAAAAAACAACAAAAAATCCAAAAAATAGTTTTTTTAATATATTTGCATCGTTTTTAACATTTTCAACATCGTCTCAAAAGAATTTAAATTTTCAAAGATCTTTGGAACGCGTTCAACTTTTAACATGTTATTTTTAAAATCACTGATTTTCCTCATTCGAGGCGATGTTGATAAGAAAATCCAAAAAAACAAGAAAAATCAAATTTACAAAAAAAAAGAAAGTTAAGGGACCAATTTTGAGGCCCAAGCAATATTTTTACCTATAAATAATGTTCTCCATAACACACAAGAGAGGGAGCAATTTTGCACAATGAAAGGGAACCATAAAAAAACCCTAAACCACAAAAAACCCTAAAGTTTTCCCTAAACCTATCTTCTGTATAGGGAAGCCGCCGCTCATCATCCTCTGCCTCCCACTCTCCCCTGGCCTACTACCATCCTCAACCGTTCCTTCTCCCAAACACAGCCGCCCTTCACATCACCTCACCAGACCTCTCCTCTCTCCGCCCCCTCTCTTCTGCAGACAAGAGGGACATCGCCTCTTCCCCCCTGTTTTGATTTTCTTCTCCAGCCGACCGACCGGTAGCCATCACAGGCCGCTACCACCGACAGGGGTGAAGACCATCCAGCAGCATGACCACAGAGCCATCAGCGCCGTCCACACCGTCAGCCAGTAGCGCCACCATAGATCCACCACTGCCCTCTGCACACTGCAGCGCCGCCCGATCTGCCACCCGAAAGAGAGGAGAAGAAGACAAACCCATAACAAACCGACCCGCCTGAAACAGAGAAGGGAGGAGGCAGAGAAACAGAGTAGATCTAAAAAAGAAAAAGAAAAAGCCGAAGCAGATTTCAAAGATAAAGGAAATAAAAACTAAAATCAACTGGTTGTTGCGGTTTTGGTTGTGTTTTTCAAGTCACTGCCGGCGTAGGAAGACAGAGTAGAAGAAGGCGTTTTCCGATCCACGGTTCTGCTTCCTTCATCGACGTTAGCGTGTGAACCCACGCATCGCCAGTGGAGATGGCGCGTGGGGCGACGTGCCGCCACTGTTCCTGCGCACTGTTTCGGCCTGCAAAAGGGTTTCCCTGTAATTTCAGATTGTTTTGGGGCTAATTATTGTAATTGTAATGTAATTTTTGTTTAATTGTTTTGAATTTGTATTTTGTATTGTGGATGTAAAAAAAGAAAAGAAAAGAAAAGAAAAGAAACAAAAAATATAGTAAAAATGAATGCGTGTTTGTATTTGTTTTATTTTTTTATATATATTTTTTTATGATAAAATTGTAAAGATTTAAGAAGAATTTAATATTTTGATTTGTTCACGGTCCAGATTTATTAACTTATACGTAAGTTATATTTCTAATATCCGATGAAAAAAACAATTATTAAAACTTCTTTAAACACATCAAATTTGCGAAACAGCTCATCTCAGATAGGGTATGTTAGGGGTGCTAATACCTTCCCTAACCACAACCAGTCCCTTACCCGTTGAATCTCTGATAAAGACCAGTACACTTGGGTTTCCTAGTAGCCCTCAATTAAATACTAGGTGGTGACTCTAACGAACCAATTAAAGCAAACGAGATATGAAAAAAATCGCCAAGCCTGATGCCGCGTGGATTTTGACGTGCGACACCCCTTATAAATACCAGGGGAGGACCGAGAGAAAAAAAGAAAAAAAAGGAGAGGGAACAACATTTTGATAAGAAGAGAAAAAAAAAGACGAAGAAAATCAGAAAAAAAAGGAAAGGAGAGAAACATAAGTTAAAAACAAAAGAAAGGAAAAACAAAGGAAAACAGATAAAAAAAAAAAACAGAGAGGAACAAGAAAGACAGGGAAACATAGCAGGAGAGAAAGAATGAAAACATAGGAGAAGAGAAGAACAATGACCTCTCTCTTTTTAGTCTCTCTCTCTCCGTTGTTTGAAACAGTGCTGCTGTCATTCTACCCAGTTGCCACCAACACCACCATCAATGCCATCGCCAGGTCAGAAACCACCCTCCCCTCATCCTTCTTCTTCTTCTTCTTCTTCTTCTTCTTTTTCTGCTTCTTCTTCTTCTTCTGCTCCACTCAATTTCCCCTCACCTATCTCCACTGTTCTGCCAATGACCAGCGTCAGCCCAAACCAAAATGTCTGGGCAGGGTCTGGCCAAGGTTCTCCTTCAGTAGAGTCTATGTTGTTGGGCCGACATCGGCCCAACCACTAAGCTAGGGCAATATTGGCCCAACTCTGTTGCGCCAACCTCGACCCAATTTTGATTTCGGGGTGACCTCGGTCCAATTTCTTTTGGGTCGAATCTCGACTCAACCAAGGTGGGCTAAACCCATATATTTGGGTTGGGCCCAGCCTAATATATAATAATAACAATATATAATATTATATTACATTTAAAAAAAAGACAAAAAATTCTGAAATTTCTTTCAAAATATTTTTATATGTAAGACTTATTATAAAAGTTAGTTCTTCTTTTTGTTGACATCAAAACGGTCAGCTTTTATCCGATAAGATAAGGATCTCATTTTTAGAAGAACTTTTCTTAAACCTTAGATAGATCAACAATTAGAAAACACGACAATACCTTAGCATATATTAGATAATTAAACAATGCAGCTTACTTTAGGTAGGGTGTATTTTGGGTTCTAATACCTTCCCTCGAAGCAACCAGTCCCTAAGCTGAATTTCTGAGATCAGTTAGAATTACTAGTGACCAAAACACTAGCTGGCGATTCTCATATAATTTTTTTTTAAAAAAAATATGTATTAGCATGCATCTTGAGCTTTAATAACCAGTTTATTAAAGCCTTGAGACTAGTTCAATATTTTAAAAATACCAAAAAAAATATTTTGTTTTCTTTTAATATTTGAAATTAATAACTTATATGGCAGATGTATTCCTAATATTAAATAAAAGTTAGTTCTTTTTTTTGGTGACATCAGAACGGTTAGATTTTACCCGATAAGATAAGGATCTTATTTTTAAGAGAACTTTTCTTAAACCTTAGTTAGACCAATAATTAGAAAACATGACAATAACTTAGCATATATTAGATAATTAAATAATGGAGCTTACTTTAGGTATGACATATTTGGGGTGGTAATACTTTCCCTTTATACAACCAGTCCCTATGCTGAATTTCTGAGACCAGTTAGAGTTTCTAGTGACCAAAACACTAGGTGACAACTTTCATTCTCTCTTTCCACTAATAATAGACAAGAAAATCCTAGCCTTCCCCATTTCCCGATACCACGATACTAGGAGTGGACGCATCGTCGCGACGCCGCATACGTGCAATGCCTTTTCCTTTGCTTAGGTTTTTTCCTATTGGGTTTTTCTTTGAAAGGTTTTAATGAGACACATTTTCAGTAAATGGTCATTCAAGAGGAAGTGTTATAAAATCTATAATTATATATATTGAATGCCCATTGGAATTTCTTAAACTTCATGATTTTTAGGTTTAGTCTCTTTGTTTTCCATGATAGTTGGATTCTCTGGCATCTTTTAATGTTCTTATTTTTTTATATATAAATAGAGTATTTGTCTTGTATTTTAAGGATTGAAAAATATATATAAGAAATGTGTGAATATCTCTTTTAAGTTTTATTCTGAATATACATTTTGTATTTTTTTATTTTTTTACAATATGTAAATTATCACTAACAAATAAGTGTTTACGCTTATTATATCATAAAGAATATGTTATTATTTTGTAAACTTGCAGACACTAATTGCAAT
>Ga0325403_1006715_pt1 | contig 10973 bp, 3 predicted proteins | sample PopdelMetagenome_19_FD_205665 | JGI IMG/M metagenome (GOLD analysis project Ga0325403, IMG submission 205665) | Populus deltoides microbial communities from Bellville, Georgia, United States - Xylem-PdKOR-R4 | ecosystem: Host-associated > Plants > Phyllosphere > Stem > Wood/Secondary xylem...
TCTATAGCTTAGGAGAACCCACAGTGCTGCTCTCTTCTACAATAGATGCATATACCTCTCTCTCTCTCTTTCCTTCTTCCTCTCCTTTTCTCTCTACAACTACCATGTGCATGTATGTCATGTGTACCCTCTCGTGTACTGTTTCTCTCTCTCTCTCTAAAACTGACCTGACCACTTTGGTTTTTTTTTTTTTTCCTTTTTTGGGTTTTCTTTATTTAAAAAAATATATATATTATGTCATTTACTGTCCCGAAAATCCCAAAAAAAATATGTTTTGGGATACCGTAATTCTATGGTTTTTATGGCAAATACAACGAGAATGAGATTGATATATTTTATTTTCTTTTATTTTATTTTCTTTCTTTTTTCAATGGATTGTGTTTAATTACATCCATTTTATCATTAAAAAAGCTGCTGTGCCTTTAATCCCTAGACCCTGGCATGATGGATTAACTCGAAGATTCATTAATTGAGGATCTAATTTCGGATTAAAACAAAATCTAATATATTTTTACTAAAAAAACCTTGCTTGGGATTTATGTTTAAGAAAATAGTTAAATATTAGATATAATCTCTCTCCTAATCAAACTTTAAACTAAATCAACTAAATGTTAGATATATAACTATGCTCCAATCTATTCTTTCAACATATTTTTACCATCAAAATTGATGAAAATATATCAATTGATCAGTTAATATTTTATATATTCACAATAATCTTTACCAAAAAATTAAAATATAAATATTAAAAATATTTTCAAAATTTATCACATGTAGAATAATTTATATGTACAACTTAGCAAGATTAAATATTGAATTTTAATTTATTGAATCGTAACCAGAATCTTAAATATTTTTTTATTTTTTATTTTAAAAATATATAATTTAAACTTGGTTATGTGCAAATTATTTTTATTATTTTTGATAATGAGAATCTAACAAGATAATAAATGAGAGATACAATAACTTATTAAAAATAAATTAGATACAATTAAATATATATAATACTATATCCGTTAGTAGCATTTAGAGTCTTTTCCCCATTTTTAGCAAAAGGTTGTAGTTACCATAGTTGCTTATTACATTAGACATGGATTAGATTTTTAGATTTGTATTTCCATTTATTTTTGTTTCCATCTAAAGTTGGTAATTATGCATTTGTTCAATATACGGTGTATGTTAATAAGTAATATTTATATTTAATCATTAGTAGGTCGTTAAGTAAAGTGGATAAGAGCCAAAAATATATATGTATGTTATCTTTGTAGTTTTTAATTTGATTTTTTTTGTCCATTAATAAATTTTATTTCACAAGTCTTGTTTGTTTGGTGTGTGAGAACTTAGTTTGGTATGTACAAATCGGTCCAAGATACTAGATGTGATTATTTTTTATTCGATTCGGTTTTTATTAAAAAGAAGTAACTAAATTGAAATTTAAAAAAAAGGGAACTGAAACCGGTTCAAACCGATCGGTTTCGGTTATGTTTTTTAGGACAAAAATCGGTTCAAACTGGTTTGGCTTGGTTTTTTTTGGTTTGGCACGATTTTGGCTGGTTTGGCTCGATTTTTCCTGGTTTTGGCTCGGTTTTTTCAGTTTGGCTCGGTTTTTTTGATTTTTTTTCCAGTTTGGGTTCGGTTCGGTTTTTTCAGTTTTATGTTTATAAAACCGAAACCGAACAGATCGGTTTTTTTCACGGTTTGGTTTTTTCAACTATTTTTTTTCTCGATTTTCTCGGTTTAATCAGTTTTTCAGTTTTTTTTGCTTACCCCTAAAATAAATACCTTATATATAAAAGAAAATAATATCTATATTGAAGAAAAAAAGAAAAACAGCGTAATGAAAAATAGTTGATTAAATTTGGGGGCAAAAAAGTCTTTAAAATGATTTCTTTGAATCTTGTTCTTGTCTCCAAGATTTAGAAAGAGAGGAAAAAGAAATGCCACGATGAGAGAGGAAATGCAAGGAGAAAGCAGTTCCAATTTCCAATGATAGCTAGAATATTGTTTTTTTGTAAATATGCGGCAACGTGGAAGTGATAATGACAATGAACAAAGGATACAGTGCTAGTATGAAAAGTCAGGTGTTTCTTTTAGAGAAGTAAATACTTGAATTTATCAACATTCAGACTACTTGAATCCCCTTAAAAAAAAAAAAAAACATAGGAAAATTACTTTTTTTTTACATCGGTTTATTTAGAAATTTCATATTTAAAAAAAATCAATGCATCACTAATTTTGTTAGTCTCATAAAAACTAATATGTATTTAATAAATATTTATTTGATGACAAAAAAATAATTAGTGAGCAAGAAACTTGAGCTTTTGGGCTCAACTATAAAAACATAATGAACTTTTTTTTAGTTCTCTAACAAATGGTGTTTTTATGTATAAATGATAAAATTGTTAATTTTTTTATTGTAATAATTATAAAATTGTAATTTTTTTTATAAAAAAAAAAACAAGTTTTCCTTATATTTTTTTGCTTTTTATACTAAGAATTTTTATCATTTTATACTTATTCTATTTATCACCATTTGTTTTTTTATCTTCATTTTTTTAATATTTTTTTAGTTTTTTTTCTTTACATTTTTTTTTGAAAAAGAACTGTTATTTTTTTTATTCTTTATATTATATTTATCACTCTATATTTGACCTATTTATATCGTTTTTTTTTGTTCTTATCAATATTCTTTTGTAATTTGTTTAAAAAAAACATTCTTTACACTTTTTTTTAAAAAGATTATTATACAAAGATTAAGAAAATAAAGTTTCATTGTAGCAATTGCAATATTATTTCATTCTTCTTTACATTAAATGTTAGCTTGAGATCTTATATATTTTTATTAACATATATAATATTTACTATATTTTATTATATATAAGCATCGAATTTTGGTTCATAATTATATTTGTTACTTGATGTTAAAAATATGTTAATAAAACCTAATATATTTTTTTGCGATAGAAAAAAAAATTCACCTTGCAACAGGGCAAGTTGAATGGACGCGTTAACACTTTATTTTTTTGCATTTATTGATACAAATGGTTCTCGATGTATTTAATTAAATATATGCATAAGCCTTTTGATTTATAATTAGATTTTTTTAAGAAAAAAGCACATTTGAAAAGCTTGCATATTTATTAGTTTTTTTGTCAAAAACATTATCTGATCCGCGATAAAGTGCAAGTCGCATAACTAGTCCTTGTCTAAATTAATGCAAAAAAAACCGAAAGGGATCAGTTATTTATTTTGAACATAGACTCAAAACATTATAGATTGGAACAATGTTTTGACCTCTTTTCCCTTCTTGACAAAATTGACAAGGATTGCCTTCATGGATATTTTTGTCTTTTCCATAAGGTTCATTAGGTATTGCCTAATTAATCGAAGGTAGACTGGTCAATACATATCTTTTTACATAATATAATGATTTTTTTATCCTTGAAAGTAAAATGGCATATATCCCTGACTTGAGGGTATTTTTTACTTTTGATGTTTAATTGCACAATAAATTACTGATATTATCCCTGGAAACCAAAACAAAGAAGCTATAATACAGGGGCATTTGTGTATTTTTTTCTTTTGCTTTTCAGTAATAACCAATTTGATAGAGGAGTCGATGTGTCTTTTACTAAATATATAATATTATTTACATAATTTACATGGAGGTGCATGGGAGCTCCAAGAATGTTGCAGCCGTACATATGACAAATTTACTTGGTCAAACAATGACTTTCAAGGCGGTGATAAAATTCTTCGGGTTGTCCCTATCTTTTAAGACTGTTTCTTCTTCTTTTTATCTCCTTTTCTCTTTTAACCTAGAAAACCACAATGACTCTAAAAAAATTAATGCAACTCTCCAATTAGTTTTTTCTTCAAATTTAGTCTATGCTCTTGTAATTAGTATTTTTTTATTTAAAATAAATTATAAAATTAGAATTGTTTTTCAATTTCACCCCTATGGATTTTTTTATATATGTTAAATTTGGTTCCTGCTCTTTTAATTGCTATATATTTTATTTGAAATGGTTTTTATTTTTTTTTTCAATTTCATCCTCTTTTATTTTTTTTCCTATCAAATTTGGTCCTTATTTTTTATTACTATTTTTTTACCTTGAAAATGTTTTTAGTTTATTTTTTTTTATGATTTTATCCTTCTAAATTAAATTTATCGGATGCTGAGCTTCTTGATTGAGCTCGGGTCTAGAGCTTAATGGATTAAGAGTTTGAGATGTTAATCCGGGTTTAGAAGATTTGCCTAAGTTGTTTTTTTAATTTTTTTAATTTCATTTTCCAATATTGTTTTTCTCTTTCTACGAGATGTTTTTTGTCTTTTTGAGAATAGTATGGATTGTCTTGAGTTTTTTTTCCAATCTTTTTCTAGATCTAGATTTTTTAAAAAGAATTTTTATTAGATTAAATTAATTCTTTTCATCCTTTAACATTAAATTGGTCTGCTATTACCTTGGGTTTTTCCCTGTCTTTGTTAGATTTTTCTTTTTTAAAAGGGATTTTGTTTTTTAATTAAATTTATTTATTTCATCCTTCAACATCAAGTTGGTCGGATATTGAGATCCTTGGTTGAGACCAAGTACTAATTTAATAGGTTATGAGTTTGAGAAATTAATCTGAATTTAGAAAGTTCAAACTTCAACCGGATTTGCTTAGATTTTTTTCTTTTTTGAGCTTATTTTTTTCTCAATCTCAATTTTTTTTTTCTTTTTTTTTTCACTCTATGGGATTTTCCATTCATTCTGAAAAAAACACAGGCTACCTTAGGCTTTTTTTATATATTTGTTCAATTTAGATTTTTTTATAAGGATTTTTATTTTTTAATTAAATTAAATCACTTGATTGAATATAAGTATGAGATTCACTTTATGGTATTTTTTTATCTTGCTTTCCGAGCCATTATTTTGACAACACAGGTGATCTTTTTCAATGACTTTAATCTTAGATTTTTCTTACTTCTTTGAAAATGTTGATGTAACATGAATATCCTTTTTTTTTTTGTGAAAAAATTGGCTTAGCCAACAATGTAGCGCGAGCCATCTAGCTGGTTAGCTTTTCACTATAGCAATGAATAGTGAAATGCCAAGCCTTTTTTCACTTTGGTCCTTAAAAGTTTTGAGGATTTTTTTTTAATTTTAATTTTTTTAATCCCATCCTACAACATTGGATTTATTGGGTATTGAACTTCATAATTTATTTTGATTTATTTTCTATGGAGTTATCTTGCTCTCATGACCTGGGTCGCAAGTTTTGCGGGTTAGTTGTATTGATTTGGATTATTTTTTTATTTGATTTTTTCCCAACGTCACCCTTCAACATTAGATTGATTGGGAATACGGTTTCATAATTGTTTTTTGATTTATTTTCTATAGGGTTATCTTAGTCTCATGATTTAGGTCACATGTTTTATGGGTTAGATAGGTTGACTAAGTCTTTTTTGTCATTTTTTTAATTGAATATATTTAATTTCATCCTTTTATATTGGGTTGATTGAGAATTAGAATTTATATATTTTTTATTTCTTTCTATGGAGTTATCCTACTCTCCTGACCCGAGTTTGACTGGTTAACCCAAGTTGAATCAAGTTATTTTTTTTGTCATTTTATTTATGTGATTTTTTTTTAATTTAATCCATCTATATTAGGTTGATTGGGAATTGAACTTCATAATGTTTTTATTTTTTTCTATGGAGTTATCACGATCTCATGACTTAATTCGTATGTTAGGCTAGTTAACTCGAGTGTTTTTTTGTCTTTTTTTAGTTGAATTTTTCTCGTTTCATCCTTTAATATCGGGTTGATTAAAAATAAGACTTCATATTTATTTTTTTTATCTATGAGTTTATTCTAGTCTCATGACTCGAGTCACGGGTTTGGTCGGTTGACTTTAGTGGTATTTTATGTCCTTTTTTAATTGATTTTTTTTTAAAATTTTATCATCAACATTGGGTTGATTGGTAATTGAACATTATAATTTATTTTGATTTGTTTTCTATGAAGTTATTCCAGTCTCATGACCCAAGTTTAGTAGGTTAACTCAGGTTGACTCAACTCATTTTTTACTTGATAATTGCTTTTAATTTCATCATTCAATATTGAGTTGAATATTTTTTTGATATTTGCTTTATATAGGGTTATCAAGGTTTCATGACATGGGTGGCGGATTTGATAGGTTAACCTATGTTGATTCAAGTCAATCTAATATGTTGTTGTTTCAATATTTAAAAAAAATATTGTCTTGATATTTTTAGCCAAACTATATTTTTATCATCATTCTTGTATTTGGACATGCCAAATCAATCAAGTCATATCAGACAGTTCTTTTATAGTTAAAAAAATCTCTACCAAAAAAATAAATTAACAACACCTGGATATTTTTTATGTTAAAAGAAAAAAATGATCTAATCTGCAGCGCAGCGTAGATGATGATCTAGTAATAGTTAATTACCACTCTCTTTCACACTAAATGAAATTATAAATCATTAGATACTCGATATAAGGATGTGATGTTGGTAAAATAAAACTGATGTGTGCAGGAGCGAAGCCAGAACATTAGGTTAGAGGGGGCCAAATTAGAAAAAAAACAATTAGGAAGGGGGTAAAAGTTAAAATCTACCAATTTTAGGGTTAAATTTTATAATTATTCAAGGGGGAGACGGGGGGGAGATTTTGAAGGGGCTGAGGTCGCTGCTAGCCATCCCCTGTCTTATGATATAATAGATATTTATGATATCTTTTATCTAATAGACATTTATGATATCTTTTACCTGGTAGTATTTTATGATATATGCTAGTTATTGCACCCTCGTATTTCCCGAGCTTAGAATGCTTACTTTTGTATGCAATTTAGAGTGAAACTTTAATTTTTGTTAATATTTCAATGTATAATTTATAATGGTAAACTTGTATGGTAATACACTTTCAGTTAAGTTTAATGGATTGATGCTGGGAAAAAATGCTTGACCTTTCATAAACAAACCATAATATTATATTTTATAGAAGTGGTAGTTTTAAAAATAATAACTAATAAATAAATAAATATTATTATTAATGAAGAGATGATTCAAAATAAAATATTTGATAGGATTTAAATCTAGCACCTAAAAAGTCACTGAATGAAGAAAATTAGATCAACTATTTAGATAGAGATTGTCGTAGGGGACATTAATGCGACTTTTTTGGTAAAAAAAGATAAAATTAAAAAAAGAAGTCGTCATCAGTTTTATGGTAAGTGGTTAGTTATGCAATTAGAAAGATAACAATCACCTTATACATCTCACATAAGATAAGATGCTTTGTTGTTTCTCATAAACATAAAAAGTGCTTATTATGCTCGATATTGCCTAAACCTAATGTTTTCATTTTAAATTTAAATTAAATAATGGTTTTTAGGTTTGGTCCCAAAGATACTCTAACCCCTACTTTAACCAAAAGACAAGTGTTTGGCCTTATATGAACATGCAATTGCCAATTTGAATACCCGACAATCAACCTTCAAAGATAGGAGTTGAGAACAGGTCATCTAATCCTAAATTGAGCTTTCATGATATATACCAGCAAATACATCACAAGAAACAAAAATATCAAAACAATATACTAAGAAGTATGAATGTGTACGCACTAGTTCCATTACCTGCTAATCAACATCCAATGATAAGGGCCAATAACAAGTAACATAATCTTAGGTTGAGTTAGTCACCAATTAAAATATCTAATTATCAACCTTCAAAGATAGAAGTCGAGAAAAGTTATACAATCCCAGGATGGGCTCTTCACATGTATTACAATGCATACCCCATAGCTATAAACAAAAATACTAAAAACAATATATGAATACATACCCACCAATTTCATTACCTAATTATCAACATCCAAGGATAGGAGCCAATAATAGGTAGCCTAATCCTGGGTCAATTTCTCAAATAAAAGATAGTGAATACACACAACAAACATACAAGAAAAATTTAACATTTAAAATGGATATGCAATCTTTATTTTGAAACATGTTCTTATTTCAACTTAAATAAAATATCAATTCCCTCATAATTTTATACCCTCAGGGTTATCAAGTAATGGTACGAATCCACAACACTTTATTTATTCAACTATATTTGCAAACACCAATAATATTATTAAAAAATGACCTTCAAGTGCTTTGGAAATTGGACGAGAATTGCTAGAACTTGATGAGGCAACGTCGGCGTGTGCACCTCACACCATTAAGTAGGTGTTGTTGTTGGTGCGTGAATCCATGCTCCTATGGAGATGGAAACATGTGAATGGCTGGGTCAAATACATATCTTTATTTTGCTTTTTTTTTTGTTATGGTATGGATGTTGTTCGATTAGTACTGTATGAGTGGTCTGGCCATCGATGGTGAGGAGAAGATGGTGTTCGATAGTTGTAGTTTTGGTTTCTATGGTTCAAAAAATATAAAAATAGAGAGGGATGGCGGGAGGTGAGGTTTGTAGGGGTTTGATATGATGTTATTATATACTAGATTCTTACATGAGAGAAAATCAAGAAGAGGGACTGTCAGTTGAAGATATAATTTTATATGTTAGGTTTTTTTTTTGTCTTTTTTAGGTTCCTTTTGTTTTACAAAAAGGTCTCCTCTTAATCTTTAGTTTTTTTGCTCTTTCATTTATAATATTAGGGCTCCTAGTAAAACATGAAAAGAATAAATAGGAAAAAAAGTATTTGGAAGTATTTTATTTTATTTTCTTAGTGAATTAGAATCCTTTTATAATTTTTCCAATCTCAACTTAATTCTCTCTATATTTTTTTTCTCTTTTAATCGAACCTCCCCTTAAATTATTCAGTCCTTAGTCATCTTGGTCTCCTTTTTTCTTGCCTCTCATTTCACTTCCTAAAATTTTATTTCTTTTTTATCTATCTTGACACACAAAAATAAAATAAAATGAACAAAAGTGCTAAAAACATGAAATTAATGGGAATTAACTGAATTGCATTAAGAATACATTATTTAGAATTTTTGTATATTTTTAAAATACATGGAAAACTTAGGGGTAAAAAATATGTTATGACAACTATCATCTCTTTACAATACTAACAGATTCTTAATGCATCAAAGTATTGTTTCTAAATGTTCTTAGTTAATGCTCTATTAATATTGTAAATTAATTGGAGTTCTTAAGACTGATACATATTTTGTCTTTTCTTTATAAAAGAAAATAGTTGTTCTCATAAACTCAGATATGAGAGATATTTGAAATCAATATGTAAGTGCTTGTCAGGTGATATGTATACTAAACTGACCCTTATGATGATTTTATATGGAGAAATCACATGTGTCTTTAAAAAGGCTCATATGATAATTGTGTAAGTGATCTATAGACTTGAGATCACTAAGTTATCTTATATAGAAAATGTTATGTTTTGATCCTGATTGCATATTGTTCTAATCAAGGATAACAAACAAGCATATATTGGGTATAACATGAGCTATATAAAAGTATTTGAGTGATAAAGAGATGATTCATCATCATAGGTGAATTAGAGAAAATATTTTACATGTTCTTAAATAGTTTTGATTGTGGAATCCTTGTAATACGGTGGAATGAGATTTGAAAAGAGTTTCAAATTTTATTTAAATGATCATGACTATAGTGTTAAGAACAAATGTGATTTGATACAATAGACATATTCCATGTTATAATGTCTAAATCAAAACATTCTTGATGAATGAATAATAATTACATTAAGAAATTGCTTACTCAAAGGTTAAGTCAGGTCACATATGAATTTTCTAATATTTAGGGGATCATGTCACATTGTTAAACAGTGCATTTGATCTTCAAATATAGATCAATCAATTTTTGAATTGATAATAAATTAAATTATTTAGTCTTAATTTATTTATAAGGTTATTAAGTTTTCCCTATAAATAGAATGCTATACCTTATATTTTATACACATCATGTATTGTATATACTTCACCCATATAAAAAGGCAAAGTAGAGAAAATAAAGAGTTAGCACTCAAAGCATAACGATCCTTTTCTTCTAAAAAAGGTTTAAGAGATTTTTTACTGATGGTTCGTGTGAATTACTATTAGAGACCACATATTTGAAGGACTTGTGATTTGTGATAACTCAGTTTTGAATAAACTAATCAAACCTTAGAAAAAAGATATAATCTTCAGGTAATCTTCGCTCAAAACTTAAATGACCCTTGATTGTTTAACAAAATCCTTAGAACTTCCAATTTCTTAAAAAAAAATTATTGTTTTCGTTGCTTTTAAGTGTTTTGAGAAACCTAATAAAGTAATAGAGCTATTGTTACATAATTAGGGTTATTGATTGTATGTTTTGATTGCTATTGTTATTTATGAATTAATTTTATGTGCAAAGTTATTTTTCTAAAAAATAAGTTTTTTCTCTTTAAATTTTCAAAAAAAAGATCCTTGGTTACTATTTTTGTCAGATTTGATCGGAATCTATAGAAAACACTGTTCAGATAGCTTTGAAATACAGAAGAAATAGCACTAGTGTTGCTAGCGTGCCTAGTTGTGCTGCGCACATAACTAGTTATTGCTAGTGGAAAAGGCAGCATGCCATGGCTATTAGCACTGTCAATAGCTTCGTGGGAGACTCCTGCCTCGTGATAAGGCAATATAGTGTAAGGGATTGTCATTGCACTGTATGTAGAATAACAATAACCTTCTTTATTATTATCATTTCTATTGAGCAAGAAAAATGAGAAAAGGAGAAAAAGTATGATCTTGCACCTGCAATTATGTTTAGGTTTCAGGTAAAATTAATATTCTGCACTTATATATTTAAAATTCTGGTTTTTTATTAAAATGAAAACTATAAAATAAATTAATTATGGAATTAATTTTTCTAATTGGATTATGATTGAATTAAAGTGTTTAATTTATTTTTTTCTTATTTTTGAAATATCCTAATTGGATTAGAATTTTATTAAAGCTATTAATTA
>Ga0325403_1006719_pt1 | contig 10971 bp, 8 predicted proteins | sample PopdelMetagenome_19_FD_205665 | JGI IMG/M metagenome (GOLD analysis project Ga0325403, IMG submission 205665) | Populus deltoides microbial communities from Bellville, Georgia, United States - Xylem-PdKOR-R4 | ecosystem: Host-associated > Plants > Phyllosphere > Stem > Wood/Secondary xylem...
ATCAAATCCAGGTGGACGTTAACATTCAATACTAGAGGGACCAAAAAGTAACTTCATAAAATTCCCCAAGGCAAAATATGTGGAAAAAGCGTGAGAACCATTTGGATTTTTATAAAAGGCCTGCCATTTCAATTGTTTCTTAATTTTGGTCCCTAATTTTCAATTTTCAATCATATTATTTCCCAAAAAATAAAACACGAACCCAATGCTAGAGTTGAGACTATAATAATATTATAGAAAGCAAACACAAATAAATTGCAAAGCCTAATTCCTAATAAATACAATATCAAAGGATTAAATTGAAATAAAAAAAATTAAATGATCAGAAAAAAACGAGTTATTGCGTGAATCCATAGTAACTTGTGAGACAATAAATAGAAGCTACTTTAGATTTATTCTTAATCATTTACATTATATCTGGTTGATGTTCTAGAGAAAATACATAGATATAAAATAGATAAAAATATATTTGGGTGAAAAGACGAAGACGTTACCATAAAAATAAATCAGCTTTGGATGAATTTATTATTGTTCTAGGATTAAGGCAACAATAACATCTAAGTGGAGGTGAATTATTTGTTTTATTAATAATAACAAATATTACAATTAACTCAATTAATACAATTAATTCTTATATCGGGTGAAATGTCATTTTTGTCTCAATTGTCCATCTTTTTTGTTTAAGACAATAACCAAATACCCTAACATATAAACAATTTATTCAAGATTTAATTAAAAATTAATTCAGTTTTATGTTGTAAAAGCTAATCCAAGAATTAAGATACAAAAATGCTAAATTAAAAAAAAAAAAGAACAAAGGAAGGAAAATGAGTTTTTTTTTAATTGAATTTTCTATTTTTGATGTAGTGAATTTTCTATTTTAGAAGTAGAAAATTTAATCTCAACCCACTTGGAGTAATAAATAAAATTAAAAGATCATTTAGAGATTTGACAAACAAAATAAAAAACAAAAGGACTTCTTAAATGGTAAATTCTAAAAGAGATTATACATTTTCTTGATTGGTTCATTAATTTATCAATAAATTAAGATGTGTTTTATTCTTGGTGGAAAAAAAAAGAAAAGAAATTAAGATGTGTTTTCAATTCAAGTTCGTGATTCTAGCACGTACTATGAGTGAGGCACATGCCCTTTTACCATTGTGCTACAAATCTTACAAGATGTCGTGCTATGGATTCCCAGTTCTCCTTCAAGATCAACCATACATGATTCATCCAAAAAAACAAAAAATCATACACAATATAGTTTGGAGTTGTTAAGTTGTTTAGTTACATTAAAGAATTCAAGCACATTCAGCCATTGATCCCACCTCTTAAGTCTATGAACTGCCACAGTTTCTGGTATGAGCTCATGCGAGCACCTCCCATTTGTTCCTGGATAATCATACATTGCAGGCTTGTTGGAGAACCTGTTTTTGGCCTTGTTCCCCATCTTCAACCATTTCCCAACCATCTTGTCTTCTGGCCCAACTGTGTTATTCTCAGGGATTTCAGACTTGCCAATCCATTCAACAAGGTCCCAGGACAGCAAAAACCCCATCCCTGACATGTAATCCGCAAATGGATTCATGCTATTGCAAGGGATTACAAAACCATAATACAGGTCTTGCCATGGTAGTGGCTTTAGTGACAAAGACAATGGCTCAAGCCTAATGAAAACATCATCATCAGCTTTCATGACATAGTCATAATGTCTTGGTAGGATATGCGGGAGTGAAGAGAAGTATGCATAGGTCTTGCCATTGTTCATATTCTCAATGCAATCAAGAATGATGATGTCGTTGAACCGAAGGATTTCTAGAGCTATGAGTACCCTTTGTTCAGGCTTTGTGAGATTGCAAAATACAAACTTTACATCAATTTCAGCTATCGAAGATGATTGGATTCCATAGACAAGGCGAAGGAAATGGCGGCGATCATAGTTATCCGGGCGGGTTAAGATTCCGATCAGGATGCTAAATTTGGTTTCTGTATGACGTGTTTTGGTGAGTGTAATGGAATGGTTGTTGGATGAAGCTAGGAGAAGTGATTTCACTCTGATGTTGAACAAGATGTAGAAAAAGAAAAGGAGGAAGAGAACAAGAGATGGCAGCGCAATGAGAATCACCCTCCTTTGCTTCATTATGGAGGCTGTTCTTGTGATAATGGCTCCAAGGCTGGGAAGATAAATAGAAGAAGAAGAAGAGGGAAGATGAAGTGAAGATGCGGGAAGTGAAATCCATGCTCTGCTCTGTCATGTTTTGGCTGACAGTCCTTTGTTTGAGGAACTTTTGGTCTTGTAGTCATGCTTTTCTTCATTACAAGAAAGTATCAGGAGTTACCTTAACATGTGATCTAGCTTTACAGAGTCGTTATCACATTGCCATTTTTCTGTAGATTAGAGTTAGAACATGCTGTAACACCTTCAAGCATAGGGCTCACATTTTTGGGCAGGCAATTTTTAGATGTTTGATCAATTTGGCGTTCTACTTTTCAGAAATAACTAGCAGTAAGCATATATATATATATATATATATATAAAAGATATTCATCCAGTGGATCAACTCGATGAATTATTGACTCGAAGCATGATTAGCATTGAATTTAATTAAAAAAATATCATTTTATTTTTTAAAAAAATATGTTCCAAAATAAAAAAATAACTTTGCTGATCCGAAATTTCAATCTTAGAGTAGATCGAATCTTGAGCTAGGTTTTATAATATTAATCTACAACTCTAGTTTTAGATCAAATGAGATGATGAGCAATAACTAGAAAAAATTGAATTTGATTTATTGAAAGAAAAGAAAAGAAAATCCTGATAACTCCATGTTGAGAGAGGGGAACAAAACCCATTTACATTCCTGAATTGACTACAAAATCAACCCAACCCTACCCAAACTCAAACCCTATACAGCTATGATTTTGCACTTTCTCCTTGATATGTATAGACAGAATAGCCAACCCTGGCAGTAGATTCTGTACAGATGCCACTTTGAGAGGAAAATTGGGTTCCACTTACCTGCACAAGGCGAAAGAAATCCTTGTTAGGTTCAATTCAAGATGCACAACTCAACCGGTTCTTACTTTCAGTCAGGTTTCATGTCTGACATAGCACAGCATTTAACAAACAGGAAAACCTATTGAAGGCCTTTTTGGATAGGAGCCTACCAACCAGAACTCACTCCAAACTCGTAGCGATTCTTTACTTTCGTTTGTTCAGAGAGCATCATAGTGTAAGCCTATGCTATTGGACCCCCCCAAAAGTTGAGAAAAAGGCTACACTGATAAGCATTGAGTGCAACTGCTAGATTGTTAAAGGCACCTCCTGCAATTGCCATTACTGTCATAATTGTTGGTCCAGAGAGCTTGGATAGGAAATGCTACATAGATAAATAACTACGACAGACAGTTGACCAACATGAATAGCCTCTCTTTGACAAAATTCTATAGTGTTTGAACTGTAACTACCAATACTTGTAGCATGGGAGAGAAATAGACACAAGGATGGGTCCATGAATAAATCGGCCATTTCTTCCTGAATCAAATCCCTTGTATCATCAAAATATCAAATAGAACTCCGATAATTAAGTTCTAACCCAAGCAAGTCATCTCTTCCTGGGCACCTTAAAAAAAAACTAAAGCTCCTCAAAACAGCCATGACAATTCTGTTTCCCAACATCTAACTTTACTATATCAAAATCAATGTACAAGCACTTCCATGGATTTACTTATCTGCACATCTTTGTTTCCTATATCAAAGCATATCCTATATCAAAATGACAATCACAGCAGATCTGAAAAAAACTTCAATAGAAATGGGCAAATAGATTAAGAAAGAAATAAACATGAAAGACAAAAGTTCAGTTCTGTATTGTACCTGTGAGTTAAGATCATAGACAAACAACAAACACATTTAATCAATTGAACAAACAAACAAACAAAATTTACCACATTTACAGCCAATATATCACTTCCATCTAAAAGGAATCAACAATTTAGTGAATCAACAAGTCATAGCAGAAATAATTACCTTAAGAGAAAACTCATTGCTGATTCCCAGATCCATGTGCATCAGGGTTGCTAGTATTCTGCTGCTGCTGTAGCTGGAGCAGGAGGTTGGCTGCAAACTGCAGCGTTGACTGGTATCTCTGATTCTTATCAGCCTCTGAGATACCCCGCCCAGATACAGAAAGAGCAGGTTGGAATTGCTGCACTTGACTGGGAAGCTCCCTATTCCCTCTGTCTGCAGATGGTGGGATCCCATATTGGGTCTGGGAAAAATTTGTGCCCTGAACCTGACAAAACAAGGTATCAGTATCATTAGGTTTCTGAATAACTGATGGACTGTACGGATCCATAACATATGTTCCATGGACCACCCAATAGCCTTTCTGAGTGCTATGAGGAACTTCGAACAGATTTTGCTGGCTGACCTGTGGAGACAAAGCAAACTGTCCACTTTGAGAAGGCATGGAAAAGCTAGTCAATGGCCTGGATGGAGTTGCACTCTGATGAGATAGGCTGACAGTAGAATCTTGGATTTGACTGTTTCTAGGGACCACATTTGTTGAATGACTATATGTGCTGGGGACAGATGGGCCAGGCTGGAACTGAGACTGAACCTGCACCTGATAATTCAAGTGGTTCCCAAATTGTAAATGACTTGTATTTCCAGAAACTTGATTATCATGCTTCCATCCCTGAGAGGAAGTTCCTTTTTCAGGGATAACTGGAGAAAACGGTGGCCTGACAATAGGAGAGCCCAATTCTGGTTGGTTACTTTCTGAACTAGACTGCTTATTGGCAGGCAGTAAAGTTGAAAGAGTAGCAATAAGATCAGGTGTCAAAAATCCAGCAGAGGACGGTGCTGCACTGTGATTTGAGGCATATTCTTGGGGGACTGGCAGCACTGCATGGGACACTGTTGTCAACGGATAAATTGGTTTTGAAGGAAGCTTTGAATCCTCATGCAAAACCCTGTTATGATGGATTGACATCACTTGCTCCTCCTGCTGATGGAGCAAATTATAGTCAGCTTCTGGTGGTGAAATCTGATTGTTCGTGTACTGAGAAAAATGGATGGGCTGAGGCAATTGTTGCCGCATTGATGTATTGTTAGGGGCCTGCTGCGGCAACTTGAGAACTACACCATACAGGCGTTCAGGTCCTGCAACTTTCAACACATTCTTTAAGAAATCTGATGGGGGCACGAGAAATAGAGTGGTCCCATCATCAAACTTTGCTACACCAGCTCGATTCTTCGAACCCAAGTAATGCAAAAATTCCGTATAGGAAGCAAAATCATCCTCACTGTCCGGTAAGAAGAAAACAATGTCAAACCCAATTGCCTCAGCATAGTGTTTAGCCAGCACATCCAGCCCCGTCCTTGCCGAGCAATTTATGACAGGAGGTCTACAAAATGGGAAGATCACATGTTAGGGTGGAAAAGGATGTTACTGCTCAAGTGCATGATGGAAAAGGTGAAATGCTAATGAGAACAAAGCTTTTGTTGAGTGGTATCATCCAGTGACAGCTAATTTTGAAGCCAGAGGAGAAGACTTGGAGTTAGTCAGGAAGGAATTAGGAATGTTGTAACTCAGAGTTAGCAAAAGAATATTTATGATGCAAAATGATGTTTCAGCAAAAAACAACACCAGGAAATTTAATGATGATAGAGAAAAGGCATTATGAGCAACTTCATGCAGACATTTAAGGTAAAGAGTTTTTGTACATTTCAAGGAAATTTAGCAGGCCAACCGACCAAATCTCAGCTTCTACAACAAGCAGAAACAAATAATTCTGTAAGGGAATCTATTGGGTGAAACCATTTTACATAAAGAAGCATGTGTTATAAGTAAACAAAATTAGATACAGGCTACAACATCTCAAATGCTTGCAATGTGTAAAAGGCATCGACAAGAATTATTAAGAGCAAATTTCATACTCACATCTCTGATTCTATCCCTTTTCCTACAGGGACACAACGGGCATGGCATACAGGCATTCCACCCTTGGCCACAATCCCACGCCATATGAAATTATCATCAAAATGACCCTTAAGCCTACCACCAACTGGACTAAGACTATTATTCCCCTGGAAACTTGGATATGCACCTCTAGGACCTAGCCCATATGCTTTGTCCAAACCCAAATCACGATCACCCATCTTTCTAGCAGGAAAAGAATCATCATCAACAGACGGTGCAGAATCAATCCTTGACCGCTTGGCGTCCCTAGGAAACTGGCTTGGATCAAGCACATCCCAACCACTAGAAACTGACCTCATGGGTGGCCTGATACCTGAAGCAGGAGAAGGGAGGATCCCAGATGCAGGATCTCGGTCGCTATGTGATGGAGCCAAATCATTATGTTCTCCACCTTGAAGTATAGGGTCAAAAACACCTTGAGGACCAAAAGGCCACACTGGCAGGTTCGGTCTATGAGTGCCACTGGGTGGAAATGGACCAGGAAAATTTCTTGGCCCACCAGGTTGATCAAACATGATGTCCATAGGCGCAAAAGGATGTTTGTTAAACATTTCCAGCCTAGGACCTTTAACTCCAGGATAGACACCAGAGTCCTCTTTCCCAGGTGCCAGTCCACTACTTGAGAACGTAATTGTGATACGAGGATCACAGAAAAGCCGCCCTTGCAAGCCTTCTTTGGCACGCCGGGCTTCATCAACACTTCTAAATTCCACAAATGAATAATGCCTCGAAGGAAAGCTTTTAATTTTCTCAATCTCACCAAAAAGAATCATGGCATTATGTATCATTTGTTCATCAATCCGCACAGAAGGAGGATATCCTATCCACAAAATATTGCTGGGTTGGCCATCTTTCCACTCCCCTGGAGATTTAGGTATCTACAACATAAAAAACGAAAATTCAGAATATAATCCACATGAACAGACTACAACCAAACAAAATCTAGCTCATCTAAGCCAGTTTAAGCATTACCGACCAACTAAAAATCTATTCAAATATCACTGCATGAAGCCAAGTTTCTCCCACAAAACCACAGAATAAGTTCAGGCTTGCAACTCTAGTCTGCAGTAAATGCTCCTTAAGGTTGTGAAATGAGCACAAGGGCATACAACCAGCAGACATGTAATAACTTAACATGCTAGTTAAGGAAAGGAGAAATAAGAGAGCTTTGCAATTGTATTGGAATTAGGGTTGTTCACAATTTATCACCTGAGGTCGTCTTACTCCATAATGTGTTGATGAAAACTGATCTTGTCTTGAATCATGAAAGTCGGGTAATTGTTCCTGGAGCCAGTAAAGAAAATGTCACCTCTGTTTATACAATGGACTGAAAGGGAAAAACGAAAAACTATACCATTCAAACATAAAGGATCCATTTGAAAAGAACAAAAAATTTACAATCAGGGGTGTCATAGGAGGACAACACATTGAGTACATGCCAGAATCACTTTAGTTTTCTTGTATTATGGAAGCTCTATCAGTGAAGTCCCTAGGCCAAAAATAGATATAAACACGTTCGAAAGATATCAACTTACTCTTCTTGAGGATTGTGTTCGAAGGAAATCCACACGTAACTGATCACCACCAATTTTCTTTCCATTCATGTTTTTCATGGCTTGGGAAGCATCTTCCAGTTTGAAATACTCCACATATGCGGTATTTTGATCTCTACGAAACTTGAAATCCTCAATTTTACCGAACTTGAGAAACTCTTCTTCCAGCCATTCCTCAGAAACTGATGAGCCTATTCCACCCACCCATAGATGCCTGCTAGGTTTGGCCTGAAAGAAGAAGAAGAAGAAGAAGCTCACCCGACATGTTTTGCACCAGTAAATTCTTAAACACAAAAAAAAAAAAAAATCCTTGTTAAAATCAAGGGACACGTGCTCTCATGGGAAAAAAAACATGTTGCCTGTATTACCATTTTCGAGACCTATTACACAAGTAACTTCATAGTTACCAACTTGTCAATTTTCCATTAGGAGAGTATTTACAGAAACAGACAGATTCTTGAAAACTTGCCACTGTACAATCATTTGGTGAGAAAAGATGATATTATAATTCTTTCTTCATGTTTTTCAGGTTGATAGCTATGAAACTTACTAAGGCTTTCAAAGGAGCAACTCCATTTTCTTTCCTTCTTCCTTGCCATGATAAAAGAAGACAATGATCTTTAAGAGAGGAACTGCTTTAGTACATGTTTCTAGAGTATGAATCTCTTAGTAATGTCTTCGGACATGCTCCAATTTGCTTTTGAAAGTTCTATCTCCCACATGTGACTAAGTACAAAGATCAACGGGAAGAAGCCAAATGTTTAACTGGGTATTTTGATGGCTAAAATGATGCAGATTCCATTATGCAGCTATTAAAGACCTACTTTAGCTAATAAAATCCTAAACTATTCCTGAGGTAAAATTGTGTACTCTGTCAAATTCAAGAAATAAACCATATGCGATAAAAAAAAAATGGTTTTTCATTGCTTAGGATTTATCTTCAAATTCATAAAATTAAAACTTTTGCATGTACCCCAGGTACATTCAAAATTTGAACTTTATATTTAGATTAAGATTTCCTTCTCGTCCAATTTTCAGCAGCCTGCAATTTTGGTTAAATATCCTTTCTGAAATGTCATGGATGATGACTACTAGTTCCCACACGGTAGACACACGATTACGAGCTCAAGGCGTAAGGTAGCGTTATACATACCCAATTTAGAGATCGATAATACAATGCAAGGCTGTATTCATTAGTGGGCAAGTTAATTAAAATTAACTCAAGTTAACAAAAAAATGAATTAATATCATAAACAATATTGCTTTAAAAAAAACAACGAAATATATAATCAAATTACAAATCAACCTGAATTTTTAACCAAATTACTTCTTTATTATGAAACTTGAGTTTTTAATCAAATCACACCATATTTTATTTTTTTATGAAACCTATTCTAGGCTGGTCTGAGTTAAACAAAAACGTTATGCATATATTTTGGATTGGCAAATTCACGTTTGTACATCTGATAAATTTCCAGAAATTATCCCTTTTCCCTAATTTTCCTCTTCATTATTTTTTTTTAGCATATTCAATGATCGTGGTAAAGCTCTGTATCCAGAGATGCAAGAAACTTATCATGTTAAAGAAAAACCATAGGCCCTAATGGGATTTGACCACCAATTTGCTGTCTAAACAGCAACTTCACGACATCCATTGAATTGAATGACAATTGGATTTAGCTTTGCCAGTCATTTACACCGCAGACAATTATGATTTGCAATTCATTGACGAATACCCAATGGCGAGGAAAAAGAGTCGGACAACAGCTATATCCTTTTTCCTCTTTTTCTTGATGATGTAGAATGGAATGTGAATTCCTTATTCCTCTCTTATTTCTTAATGACGCTGAATGTAGTATGAATTTGATAATTATTGGAGTGGAATACGAATTTTTGTCGGGCAATGGTGGCAGTTTGAAAAAAAAAATTATAAATTATAATTTTTTTAATCAAGATTCTTTTCAAGTAATTCTATACAGATAATATGTAGTACGGGTTAATTATCAAAAAAACACTTTTAAAACTGTAATGGAGGGGAAAAAAAAATTCAACTACGACCCTTTGAAATTTTTTTAAAAGAATCTGTTTTTAATATTTTTACCTCTATCAACCCTCTAATTAATCTCTCAAAAAGCAACCAAAAAAACTGATAATAAATCATTATACTACAATAATCATATTTAAAAAAAAAAACAAAAACCCAATTTTCAAATGAACCATAATTTCCTCTCTAAATCACTTAAAACCGTATTTTTATGTGGATTTCGATTTGATTTTGATAAGGAAAGCCTTGCATGTTAAATCAAAACGCCCCATTTCAAACAAAATCATCAACGCTATCTCCGATGCTCTGTTAAGGGGGGAAAATTATTTTTTTGTGGTTAATAAATTCTGTTATCTCCATCACCAGACGCAAATAAATAATATTACACAACAAATCAATCATCAAATTCAAACAAAAATCCACAAACCCAAAATCATCAAAACCCAAAAATAAATCAGAATTAACAAAGTTAATAAGATGAAAAGAACAACAAACCGGTCTAGCAAACTCGATTTTAATCTGATTTCCACGAAGAGAAGTCCCTTGTAAGGCATCTTTAGCTTGTTTAGCATCTTCAACACGTTTAAAGTAAACAAACCCATAACTTCTTGCTGTATACGTCGTTACATTATCAATCGCACCGTATTGCGCAAACAATTTCATTAGATCTGATTCTGTTACATCTCTTGATGTGTTCCCTACCCATAAATTATTCGATTCTCTCTCTTTCATTGAGTCTTTCTGGTCTGTCTCTGATTTTATAATTCCCGGTTTGTTTGATTTAATCGGATCCGGCGCCATTGGAGGGATTTTGAGAAATTAGGGCTTTGCCGGTTGAAAAAATTAATTTGGGGTTTTTTTCTAGAGAGAGAAGACGATAAACAGTAATTACGAGTAAGGGAGGGATGGCTGTTATTTATAGGGTAGGCAAGGAGGTGAAACGGCTTGTCGTTTCGGGTTTCTTTTTCCTTATAGGTATCAAGTTAAAGTTAATTTATACGACTAATTTAAAATTAACAATTACATAAAAAGGATCTTTTATGGAATTGAATTTATAATTATTAAAAAATAAATTTAAAATTTAATTAGTTGAATTATCTCTCAAAATTTATTTCAAGTTTTATTGTTGGGTTTCTTTTCCTTTTACTTTTTTAAAAGTTTTAATCATAATTAATGGACAGCAAAAAAAAAAAAAAACAGTTTTTAAATTCTTGAGTTGTTGAGTAAACATAAGAATCATTGTTTCAATATTTTTATATAAAAAAAAAATTATACTATTTTTTTGTTTTTTATATAAGATATTAGTTGATTTAGATCAATTAAATTACAAAAAAACTCAATCAAAATAATATATCATTTAATTTAATTAAAAACTCACCTTAAATCA
>Ga0325403_1006722_pt1 | contig 10970 bp, 9 predicted proteins | sample PopdelMetagenome_19_FD_205665 | JGI IMG/M metagenome (GOLD analysis project Ga0325403, IMG submission 205665) | Populus deltoides microbial communities from Bellville, Georgia, United States - Xylem-PdKOR-R4 | ecosystem: Host-associated > Plants > Phyllosphere > Stem > Wood/Secondary xylem...
AATATCATAGTAGCTGGAAAAAATAATAATTTAGAATTAACATTTAGGAAATAGACAAGATAAACATATAAAATTCTTACTTTATAATTACAGTTAGCTAACGTGGCTGAGGTTTTAAACCAGCTGCAGAAATATGGCAAATGACAAGCTCGATAAAGGCCCTCGAATAGAAGGGACCCCAGAGAAGATGGGTAAAGCAGAGCATTATTAGGATCTCTTCTTTGTCCACTTTGCCAACATGATATATAATGTACCGAGCAATGGCTCTTTAGCTTCTGTCCCTTTCCATGTCTGTTGTAATCAATCGTCACGAGAGTTCGTGTTGCTTAAAGAGGAGTGAATGATATAAAATATAGGGGTTTATCTGTAAAGGCATACTCATTGCTCAATAGCGTTTTAATTTTTGGATCAAAGGTAGAATTTGTTCATCCATTGGCAAGTTATCGAGTTGATCTAGTTATGAACTGAGTCGGATCTTATAACTAGGATAAAAAAATAGAGACAGCTATCACTTAATTAATTATCAATCGGAAAAGAAAAGGGAAATGAGAGAGTATACTCTTTAAATCCTCCTCCTTATCACAAGTTTGATCACTGGTTAATATGAACCGAGCTGGGTCTTATCGATTTATTTTTTCTTTTTACTTGTAGTTTCCAAGGAGCCAAGCTCAAATGACAGTAAAAAATATTGAGTTTCCCAGATTAAGAATAGATAGAAGACATGACAACCATATGGCATGGTTGGCCATGGGTCCAAAAGCCAATAAGTCCATGGAAATCTTAGTAGCCACTTCCTGCTGGGACTGGGAGGAGTGACCCTCTTCTAAAATACTAGGGTGCTTTCTGTCGTACACATAATAGCACCTCTTCTAAAATACTAGGGTGCTTTCTGTCGTACACATAATAGCATGCCTAGGCTCTTTCTGTACACAAAAATCTAAGAACCAGCCATTCTAATATGCCTAGCGTGTAGCCTCACTGTTTCTTGAAAAAAATATTAATAGTTAAACTTGTAGTTTATCAATGCTCAGTTATATTTTTTTCTTAATTTTCGAATATATATATATATAAAAGCCTCAGAAGATATGCTTTTATTATAATATATTGTTTTAATACCTTTTTAGTTTCGTCCCCGTATTAAGCTTTAACTTAATTAGAATCCAATCAAGCTTTGGAATCATGTCATTAATTCTGAAGAATGATTACTTAGTCGAGTTAGAAAGAATGGATACAGATGGTAAGAAAAGAAATTAAAAAAAAATGTCTCAATATATATAATTAACCACCCAAAAGAATTAGTTTATTTTAAAACTATAACATAGATATATTTTTTTTCGATCTATATTGTTTTTCTTCTATTAAATAAGTTTCTATTTTTATAATCTCCATGTTTTTATCACAAAACACTGACAGAACGCTAAACAACCGAAAGATAAAGTGAAAAATATAGGGTTGGCCGGTAAAAGGAAAAACAAAAAGGCAGCCATAACTTTCTACCGGCGACCGCACCTGGCAAAACTAGGGATCTTGAAAGGTGTGTTATGTGTAGATCCCTTACTTTTATAACATCAAATACATGTAAATTTATATGTAAAGAACCAACCATCAGAATGGCATTTATGAGATGGTCTCCCTCTGCCACACTGGCTGCTAGGTTTTGGCCATCGGTATCAGTTGCCGTGAGACACCCCTCCTCCATTAAAATAGACACCCCCCAAGAGTTATTCTTTGAGCTAACATGGTGAGTAGCAATCCGTGTGTTCTAATGTTATTACACTCAAAGGCAGCCATAACTTGCCATTTCTCTCTCAAATTTGGTGATGTTTTGGCTGCTCTTTTTCTCAGAAAATTGAATAAATATGATAAGTACGTCTAATTTTTCATTCTTTTTATGAGGCCCAGAAGGGAGTAGCTTTCTTTGTTCAAAGTAAACGTCTAGTTGCGTAGGTGTGGCAAATTTATAGCATAGTGCTACTATATAAAAACTGTTTTTTTATTTAAAAATATATTAAAAGCTGAGCTACCCATGCCTATTTGCTAACGGCTGTTTTACAATAGCACATAATACGGGGGGGAGAGAGGCCCTTACCACGTGGGGTGTTTTTTTAAGGTCAAATCTCAAGTGGGTGCTTTGATTTAGATAGTTCCTTGAAAGCATGAGAGATTGCTTTGGTTTTACGTGCCAATAGTTTGGGGGTCGAGAGTGTTTAAAAAAATAAAAACAAAAAAAAAAAGAGGAAAGAAAGAGAATTGTGTTTCTTTGTCTAGTTGTTTGCACGTCCGCATCGCAACTCAAACTATAACTCATATATACATGTTAAAAAGGAATAGAATCGGGACATTTAAATAAAAATAATTATGAGATTCGATCATTTGTTGGAAAATTATTGGCTACTTTTTTCTTTCATACGTAATGAAATCACATGACTAATTTGTCATGAAAACAAACAATAAAAAAATATATATAATTCTGTTTGTCACACCTTAGTGAATGTTAAGACAAGGGGTTAAAAATATGATCGCCACATAATAATAAAAAATTAGAGATTCTAAAATATATAATAGCTTTAGAGATTCAAATAAAGGGTTAGTTATACTTAAGAAAGAAACAATGGTATCCTTACAGCATCCTTTCTTACAAAAGGCTACATTTACTATGCGTTTTCTTTTAAATTTATTTTTATGTTTCCATTAATTATTCTAATATTTTGTATTTCTATTTTTTAATTATTTCATGAAAAATTTGATGTCGATCCTTAAAAATAGAAGACTCGTCGAGTATGTTGATACCAGGTCGTCATTGGACCTATATAAATGATAAAAATTGAGTTTTGAACCCATATTGATAGTGTGAGTTGGGCTTTGAACCCAACTATTAGATTCATGAGTCTTAATGGGATTTGGGCTTTGGCCCATTTTATTTTTGTTGGTTTTTTATTATTTTTTTTGTTTTACTTTTTTTTGTTTTTCATTATATGAGAATATCACTACAAAAAAATATTCAAATTTTTACAATGTAAAAAAAAAAACTAATATACATAAAATTTAAACACACAAATAACAAAAGTATTATTCGGGGTTTGGAATTGACCTTGGAGGTGAAAAGAAACATCAAAATTTACTGGGAAATAACACAGGAGCACGTGGCGCACAAGCAAGTCACGTGCAACTCAAATGATTGTCTTGGAAAAGGCGTGCACGTGTCTTCCCCATGTGTTAATTAAAATGAACTTGCAAAAGAAAGAATCAAGTTTGGTGATCTAAGACATCATCTTTCTTCTTCGACTACCCTCTGATTTATTACCACAAGTAAAGGATCTTAGGTGGCCAACTGGAGGAGATTTCGACTCTGTGTGGTGGTTACATGTTGTTGGCTCGGTCAACTGTTGTAGTGAATGGTTTTGTGCTGGTTGGGCGATGCTGTGGTCTGGAGGGGTGACAACATTGAAGAAAGTGGCAGTGTTGTAACCCAATTTTTTATCCCTTATTTTTTATATTTTTAAAATTAAAAAAATCCAAAAATATATCAATTGACTTTCCTAGACATGACATGCATGTGTCTTCCCCATGCGTTAATTAAAATGAACCTACAAAAGAGAAAATCAAGTTTGGTGATATAAGATGTCATAACCTAATTTTTGATCCTTTTATTTTAATTATTATTATTATTTTATTTACTAAAAAGGATATAAAAAAATGATGATGAAAAAAAATAATAATGATGAAAAGCAAGTAAAATGAAATAAATGAAGAATGAATTAAAATTTGGGTTAATGGCAACATGATTGGAAGCTTACAGATTTAATTAAATTTTTGACTTGTTTAATTAATCAAATCAAGGGTTTAATTGGAGAATTGATAAGTTTTGAGACTTAATTAAGCTTGAAATTAATTTAATTCATCCAATCAAGGGTTTAATTGGAGAATTGATAAGTTTTAGACTTAATTGGACTTTGGATTTAATTAAATTAATGAAATCAGGGACTTAATTGAAGAAATAGCAAAGTTTGGGGTTAATTGGGGGTCCAAATTGCGAAATTAAAATCCAAGGATTACATTGAAAAAAGCGCGCAAATGCAGGGGGCCAATTACAGTTTAAACCAGGGATTCAATTACAAGAATTTCAAAACTGCATGGATCAAAAAGAAAAATGGCCGAACGACGTCGTTTTGAAGATGATGTTCATCTTCTTCTCCTTTAAGCCAGTGACCGTTTCTGCAGTAATGGAGGGAGGAACGTTGCAGCAGTAATCGTCGTCCGTTGGCTTCAGTTATAGGCGCCTTAATGGTGGCCGACCGTTAGCCTACCGCCCGTTATCAACCGGCCGAGCCCTATATAAACCGAGCAGCACCGAAAAGGAGGTTGGTTAGAGAGATAGAGAGGAAACAAACCCGAAACAAGACAGACACAAATAAACCAGAGGGATTCCTAAGTTTTCTGGTTAAACCCCAGACCATAAGTGAGTCTTTCCCTCACCAATACCGGCCTAAAACAACAAAAAACAAAACTGACTGAGAGAGAGCATAGGTTTGTTCTAAAAACAGAGCAAAAGAAACGAAGAAAAATAAACCGAAACAGAGACGCAGGAAAGGAATACAACGTGAAAAGCAGAAGGAGTAAGAAGAAAGTCGAAGGCAGAAGCGTCGTCCTCAGCAATCACGCGCAAATTCCCTGCAAATGAACCAGGTAAGTCTTCTGCTCTGTTTCCCCCGCTTTGCCTTATTTCATTTTCGCCGTTTGTGTTTAATTCAATAACAGGGTCATGCACGCGTGATTTAGATCACGCGTGTCTAGTGTGGCCCAGCCGGGTCACTGGCTTGGGCCAGTGACCGGGCTGGGCTGGCTAGGTCAAGCCCAGCCCATGTGGGCTGAGCTGGGCCCATCCCAATAAAATAAAATAAATAAATAAAACAAAAAAATTGAAAAAATTGAAAATAAAAAATGTGTATGCATGAATAAAAATAATGTAAATTTATTGGTTTATTCACTGACGCCAGAGTCAGGAATAAAAATACCAGTTTAAATTTATATTATTTTTATTCGTTGTATTTTATTTTATTTAACTAGAAAAATAAAAAATATATGTGCATGTATAAAAAAATTATTTTTATTTATATTTTCACTGGCGCTAGAGTATGGAATAAAAAATATTAATCTAATTTTTTTTCGTAACTACGAATTTTTACCAATGCCAGAGTTGGAATTATTCGAGCTCGAATATTCACGGGCGTCAGAGTCAGAAATATTGCAAGTAAACCATCAGAGCATAAACCAATAAATATTTAGCAATTTAAAACAAAATCAGCAATGCAGTCTACCTCAGGCAAAACGTTTAAGGGGTGATAATATCTTCCCTTTTACGTAACCAATCCCGCACCATAGAATATCTGTTGACCAGGTTAGGGTTCCTAGTGACCATAATACTAGGTGACGACTCCTTAAACAAGACCTTTTTCCCCTAAAAGAACAAGATGCCAGAAAACTATTCTTTTTCCATAATTCAAGATTTATTTTTAGGGCCGCCGCGATGTTGGGTGCGACATAAGACATTATCTTCTCTTCTTCTTCTTCTACTACTACTCTCGAGTTTATTTCCACAAGTAAAGGATCTTAGGTGGCCAACTAGAGGAGATGTCACCTATGTATAATGGCTAGACATTGTTGGCTCGGTCAATTGTTGTAGTGTTCGTTTTGTGCTAGTCGGGCAATGTTGTGGTCTTAAGGGGTTAAAGCAAAGGAAGGAAGTGGCTTTGATTTTTGTTTAGGTTTCTTGATTGTTGTGATTGTGAGAGATGGTTTGATGAGATTGGTCATGGATACTGGTGTAAGAGAAGGAATACGGGTTTGTGATGAGGTTTTGATCTTGTGGGTGGTTGTTTTAATAGGACTTTGGCTAGAGAAAAGGAAAGATGTCTACGTTTTGGTTAGGCTAACATAGGGAGACTGTTGGGTTCAAGGCTTCATAACTCTTTTTTTTTGGGTTAGTGATGTTATGGGGTGTGGAGGTAGAACTCGCTGGTTGAGGCAGAGCTGCGATGGCGCTACTAGAGGCTTTATTATGGACAATAAAGGAGAAATATGTGAGGTTGAGAGTGGTGATGATTCTTGGATCAACCCATGAGGGAGTGAAGGTTTGTCTTGATTGGAGTCTGAGATGGTGGTGGTCTCAGTTGAAAGGCTCTCTAGTTTTTTTGCAAGTAAGCATGGTGATGGTAAAGAGTGGTGAAGGCTATTGGTTTGGATGATAGTTGGTTTGTTTTTGGTGGAGACTATCTAAAATCAAAGGCTGCCTTTTTTTATGTTTTCCTTGTCTGAGAGATGAAAAGGATTGATAGAAATCTGGGAAAATTTCCCATATTTCTTTATTGTTCTTTGTGGAAGGCTTTTGATCTATTGGAAAAGGGACACTAAGTGTTTATGGATTTTTTTGGTTGTGGGTTGAAAGAGCCTTTTGTTAGTCAATGCTCTTTGTCTCTGTAGGCTGGTGAATACCCCTATGTGTTCTTTGTTGTGCGTTCCCTTTATAGAGAGAAAAGGCTGGAATTTGAATGATTCTTAGAGACTTGATTGAAGACTTGCTGGAATTCTAGGCATGAAGATGCAATCCCATAAAATTGATTCCTTGATTTAAATGGATTCTAGACTAAATTGAATTAATTTGAAAAAAATCAGTGGATGAAATTGGACTGAACTGAATTAATTGGAAATAATTTGACTAAATTGATACTTAATTGATCTGAAATGATTGTAAAGAAACAACTAGGATTGAAATGAAATTATATAAATAGTTAAGTGGTCCTTGGAATATTTCCCTCTTCACTATTGTCCTTGAATTTTGAATTTTTCCAAATTAATTCAATTAGGGCTTTAAATCTTCATTTCTCTCTCAATTTAATCCCTTAATCAAATCTTTCCAATTTAGTCTCTTTAATTTAGTCTTTGTTTCAAATTTCTTGTCATTTCAACCAAATTTGTCCTAAATCCCCCTTTTATTTTTAATTGCATCCTTAATTGGATAAATTTAGACCTCCAGATTTAATCACTTATTGCAAATCCACCATTGGTTCTCAAAATTGTGCAATTTTGACCACTCTAACTTCTGATTTTGGCTTTCTTCTTCAATTAGGCCCTTCATTTATTTCTAACTTAGCTATTTGTTTCAAAATTATTATTCTTGAACTTCAAATTTCTTTTAATCTTAGCCAAATTAAATCAAGTTAAACCTTTTTCTTAATTTTTTCTTCAACTCAAACCTTAATTAAGCCAAAAAAAATCCTAAACTCATTTTTTCTTTTTGCATATGATGCTCAATTATTGGCTCAATTTCAAATCCCAGTTATTTTTATATTTTTTTTGTATTTTGTTTTTATGTTTTTCAAGATTTCTTTTGCACAAAAATAAAATAAAAAATGAAGAAAATATCAAAATTAACTAAAACTATTTAAAAGACATTTTTGGATTTTTCTAATTTTCAAGATATACAAAAATAGAGGGTCCAGAATTGGGTTACAATAGTGTTTACAAGAAATTTTAATTATTCTAGCTAATGCAATTTCTTATGACAAATTTCATAAGAAGTTAGTTGCTAATTTATGGGCTCGAGGTTTAAATACTTTAGACAACGCACATGTCTCAATAATTGAAATTAGGCATGGAAAAATATGGATCCAAAACCATAATGGCTGTAAAACTCTTATAAGTATCCAAGGCCCGTATAAAACTAACATCCATATGATTTTTCATTTAGGCCCAAACGTATCATGTTGTTTAGTGCTATTTTAAAACATGGATCATCAACTCAGGCTCTTATAACAAGTCTAAAATAAATTCTCAAAATTGGACTCGAGTTGTCTAAAGATTCTAACATGACAACATCCTCGTATAAAAAGCTCATTAAGATTATATAAATCAACTAAACTCTGAACAGGACTGATACACTTGTGGCCGGTTACTACACTTAAATACATTATCTCCTAGTCGAACTAGGTCTACTATACTAACCATATGGATAAAACATGTATGCATTATATCAGCGCACCTCCCTTGACCACTTTCTCCTTAGAGATTGGTTCAGCTATCGTCATCATAATACATAGCTCACAAAACCAATAACTATTGTTGTTACCCATTTTTGGGTTCCCATTAAAAAAATTAAAAATGAGAAAATACAAAAAAATATATCAAAACAAATATTCGAAAGAAATCTAAAAATAATAGGAATGAGAAAAGGATGTTGGAATGCTGAAAAAGGATAGAAATTGATTGAAGAGATTTAACAATACAAGAATTGAAATTTTAACTGTGTATTTTGACTGATGAGAGCCCTGGGACAAGGAAAATTCAATTTGAGAAAGAAAGGTTCAAAATCAGATGTTTATGGACTTAATTAAATTTTATCCAAGGTTTAATTGAATTTATGGAGGGTTTAATTGCAAGAAAATTGATTTTTTAAGTCAATTTAGGCTTTTATTGGAAGAAATTAAAGTTCTGGGGTCCAATTATAATTTTAAAGAGTTGATTTGGTCAAATCAGGGGCTTAATTGCATAATTATTGAAGTTTGATGGTCAATTGGGGACTTAATTGAAACAATCTGAAACCAAGGACCAAACCAGAAAAGCGCTAAGATCAAGGGATCCAATTAAAATTCATCCGGGGGTTTGATTACAAAATTATAAAACCAGTTAGGGTTCCTAGTAACCAAAATATTAGGTGGCGACTCTCATTCTATTTTTCCACTAATAAAAGACAAGAATTCCTTGTCTCCCCACATTTGCCACATTAGAAATTTTTAGATAAAACAGAATTTGAGGGTGGATGTTTTCGCCGCGACGCCGCACATGTGAAACAGAATGGCGACTCCACTGGGGATCTTGTGGACTAAGCTTTGTTTTCGTCTGATAACTGTGTTTTGTTTGGTTTGCATGTTTTCTGTTACTAAGCTTATTTTATTTATTTAATTTACATGCTTTAATTTTTGTACATATATGTTCATGCATTATATAGAACTGCCTCATGCATCACATACTTTAATTTTTGGAAAGCACACACAAGCTTCTAAGTTAGGAGGGGAATTAGCGATCTGCCCTATGACTATTGGTCAGGGTTCAGATGCGTGAAACACTCAACTCATATCTGAGTGCCTGCTTGGTAATGGTGGGCATACGCGCCTTAACTGTTCCTTACAACGCACCCACACTGTCTTTACAAAGATCGTCACTGGGCAGATATGAGACCCTTTGAGACTAGATAGTCAACCAACCTTTTGTCTCACTTAATGAATATAACCTGCTCTTAGGTTGTGTGTTTTAGTTTTTGTTTTGCATCAGAGTAAACCCTTCCTGAAGCATCTTAAACTCAAGACTTGTGGTTGACACAATGGCCGTTACTTAGAAAATTTCTGTTGTGGCGCAAAAATCAAAATTCTTAGGATTACGACCATGTGTCAACTCTGGAAGGGCGAGCTAATCATATAAGAAACATACTTATACATTTATCATACATACCGTCAGGTTGAAACATAGGTCCCCCATCCAAGATTTGCTACACTTGAAAGATGGATAATGAAGAAAGAGCTCAATTGGAGACCCATTATCAAAATGAAATTGAGAGCATCAAAGGTGAAGTAGCTAGACTTACAGATTTGCTTGAACAAGTGCTGAGCTCCAAAAATGAAAAGGGGATTTTTGCACAACCTCCTGTGAAAACACCATCAATCCACGTCCCGGGGACATCTCAAAACTTGAGGGCAGATTCAATAGTAGAACAATATTTTGTGCCTATCCCCCCTATCCCGTCAAGTCAAGCTCCCATCACCATGGATTTAATAGCAGATGGAACCTCTGGCAATAGATCCACTGATTTTGTGAACTACGACAAGTTGTCTACTTTAGAAGAAAGATTAAGAGCAGTTGAGGGTAATGATTGGTTTGATCCCATACGAGCAGCTGAAGTGTGTTTGGTACAAAACATCATAGTACCAAAGGATTTTAGGATACCAGAGTTCATCAAATACACTGGATTGGAATGTCCAAACACTCACCTTCGATCTTACTGCAATAAAATGGCTGAGGTGATTTATGATGATAAGCTATTGATCTATTTTTTCCAAGATAGTCTGACGGGATCTGCCCTAAGCTAGTATATGAGGTTAGACAATGCTAAAGTTAAGAAATGGAAAGATTTGGTAAAGGCTTTTCTTAAGCAGTACAAGTTCAATCTTGAAATTGCTCCTGACAGAACCATCCTAATGTCTATGGAGAAGGAAAACCAAGAGTGTGAGGGCATACACGCAAAGATGGTGAGATAAAGGGAACATATGTTCAACCTCTACTGATAGATACAGAAATGGGGATGTTGTTTGCCAACATCTTTCAATCCCCTTAATATGCGCATTTAATAGGAAGCTCGGCACAACATTTCCATGAAGTTATGAGGACTGCTGAAAGAATTGAACAAGTTATAAAGAGGGGAAAGATTGAAGGTTTTGTCATGGATTCCAGAACAATGATGAGAGATGACTCTGGAGGTGGATGAGCAAGAGGCAAGTTGAGTTTGTGAAAGGTGATGTCATTGGCTCTATTGTCCCCTGAACATCTTTAGAATGACAAGTGTGTCGCGGGGGCGCGAGCGCGAGCGCCGTGACGCCGTCTGGCAAAGGCGGAGGCTCTTGTATTGCCTCCTGATGATGAGGTGTGTTGTGTGTTGAAGAGGATTTTTAGATTTTAATCATAAAATTATGATTAATGTTTAGGACTCACCACCTAGTATTATGGTCACTAGGAACCTATGATCTGCGAGAGTCTGGGTAAGGGACTGGTTGTGCAAGGGGAAGACACATCATCCCCATTGCACCCTACCTAAGGTAAGCTCCATTGTTGTTTGATTGTTTTTTCTAAGTTGGGTTTCTATTCGTTGGTCTTTTCTAAGGTTCAAAACTGGCCCGGCCCAATGGCAAAGTTAATTATTCTGC
>Ga0325403_1006724_pt1 | contig 10968 bp, 13 predicted proteins | sample PopdelMetagenome_19_FD_205665 | JGI IMG/M metagenome (GOLD analysis project Ga0325403, IMG submission 205665) | Populus deltoides microbial communities from Bellville, Georgia, United States - Xylem-PdKOR-R4 | ecosystem: Host-associated > Plants > Phyllosphere > Stem > Wood/Secondary xylem...
CGCGACGCCAGCTCGGCCCCCGAGCAGACCGTCGAGGCCGCGCTCGCCGCGACCGGCCGCGACGTGCCGGGCTCCCGCTCCGAGCGCAGCAACCGGCTCACGGCGCTGGGCGCGCTGTCGGGCACCGCCGCCGGGCTCGCCACGGGCGTGGCCCTGGCCGCGGCGCGGGCAGCCGGCCTGCGCTTCTCCGCCCCCGTGGGCGCAGCGGTGACCGGCGCCGCGGCGATGGCGGCCACCGACCTGCCGATGCACGCCCTCGGCGTCTCGGACCTGCGCACCTGGACCCCGCAGGACTGGTTCTCCGACGCCGTCCCCCACCTCGCGTTCGGCGCCGCGACCCATGCGACCCTGCGCGCCCTCGAGCCGGGCGCGGCGGTGCGCCGACCGGCCCGCCCCGGCCTGGTGGGCCGGTCGGCAATGCTCGGCGTGGCCACGGGGTGCCGCAGCAGCCTCGGCCTTGCGGCCCCGGCGCTGACCTCCGGAGCCCCGGCGGCCGCCAGGGCCCTGGCCGTGGTGCCGGTGGTGGGCGAGCTGGTGGCGGACAAGGCGCCGGGCACCCCCGCCCGCACCTCGGCCCAGGGCCTCCCGGCGCGCTTCGTCGCGGCCGCGGCGGGCGCGTCAGCGCTGTCCGCGCGCGAGGGCGCGAACGCCGTCGTCCCGGCCGTCGCTGCAGCCGCGGGCGCCGCCGGCGGGTCGTGGGGCGGCCTGGCGTGGCGCCGCTGGGCCGGGCAGCGGGTCCCGGACTGGCAGGCCGCGCTGGTGGAGGACGGCGTCGCGCTGGCCCTCGCCGCCGTGGCGTGCCTGTCCGGCCGGACGTCCCGGAGGGCGTCTACTGTTGACGGTCCCGCGCCCGCGCCGCACCACGCCTGAGACGGCGGAGACGGCCGACCCCACGGAGGTCCCCATGACCCAGAGCACCGCCCCCGTCGAGACCGCCTCCCCCGCCGTCGAGGAGGAGGACGACTGGCTGACCGGCGCCACCGCCTGCTCCATCGAGAACGGCGACGAGTGCGAGGCCTGCCAGTGACCGCTGCCTGACGGCAGCTCAGCGCTCAGCACCGCAGCAGGAGGGCGGTGGGGCGGGGACGACCCCCGCTCCACCGCCCTCCTCGCGTTCAGCGGTCCCGCGCCGCGGCAGTGGCCCGGTCGTTGGCCTTCTGCAGCGCCTCGACCAGCTCGTCCTTGCTCATCGTGGAGCGGCCCGGCACGTCGAGGCGGCGGGCCAGCTCGAGCAGGTGCTCCTTGGTCGCGGCCTCGTCCACCCCGCCGGCGGTCGGCCGGTCGGTGTCCGCCCCGCCGGCGGCCTGGGGGTCGGACGGGCCCCTGCGGCCGTCCTCCTTGGGCTCCCAGTGGTCGCCGACCTTCTCGTGGGTGTGCTTGAGCGCCGCGAACGCGGTGCGGCGGGCCCGCTCCTCGGTGTCCTCAGCACCGGCGTACGTCTCCTCGGCGGAGTCGTGCGCCTTCGCGAACGTCGCCTGCGCCTTCTCGCCGGAGCGCTGCAGCGTGCTGGGCAGCTCCTCCTCGCGGACCTCGCCGGCGTCCTTCCCGGTCTTCCTCACCATCGCCATGGCGCAGACCTACCCCGCTCAGGCGGCGGGCACCACCTCGGCCGTGCAGAAGGCGCAGCGCGACGCCCGCACCGGGATCTTCGAGAGGCACTCGGGGCAGTCGCGCACGGGCGCCGTGGGCTCCGGCTGGGTGCGGTAGCGGGCCATGAGGGCGTTGACGGGCTTGACGACGAAGAAGTAGAGGACCGCGGCGGTGATGAGGAAGGCGACCACCGCGTTGATGAAGCGGCCGATGTAGAAGAGGCTGCCGTTGAGCGCGAACGTCACGTCGGAGAAGTCCTGGACGCCGCCGAAGGCGCCGAGCAGCGGGGTCAGCATGTCGTCGGTGAACGACTTCACCAGCGCCCCGAAGGCGGCGCCGATGAGGACGGCGATGGCCAGGTCGACCACGTTGCCGCGCAGGACGAAGTCGCGGAAGCCCTTCACGGTGCTCTCCTCGGGGTGGGACGGCGGGCGGGACGCCCGCACAGCGGCACGAGCGCCGCAGGAGTGTGGCAGTCCCGGGCGTCGACCGACAGGGGGACGGGTGGACCGGCCCACGACGACGGGCGACGATGACGGCGACGCGCCGCCACCGCCGACGGCGCAGGAGGAGGACCCGTGACCGCCACCGACGCCCCCGCTCCCACCGGCACTCCCACCAGCAGCTGGCCCGACCCCCGCGCCGACGCCCTGACCGGCCCGGGCCTGGGGTCGCTGTCGGTGGCCTCGCTGCTCGCGTCCTCGGCCGAGCGCCACGCCGACCGGGTGGCCGTGGTGTGCGGGGAGCAGCGCACCACCTACGCCGAGCTGTGGGACCAGGCCCGCGCCGTCTCCGGGGCCCTGCGCGCCCGCGGGGTGGGCCCCGGCGACCGGGTCGCGGTGCTGGTCCCGAACACGACCGACTTCCCCCGGGTGTACTTCGGGGTGCTGGCGCTCGGCGCCGTCGTCGTGCCCGTGCACCTGCTCTTCACCGCCGAGGAGGTCGAGCACGTGCTCCGCGACTCCGGCGCGGTGCTCGTGGTCGCCGCGGCACCCGTGCTCGCGGCGGCACTGCCCGCAGCGGCGGCCGTGGGGCTGCCCGTGGTGACGGTGCTCGTCCCCGACGACAGGGTCGACGCCGTGCCGGCCCCCCGGCTGGAGGACGAGGCCCGGGCCGCCGAGCCGCTGGAGCGCCTGGTGCCGACCCCTCCGCTGGCACCGGCCACCGTGCTCTACACCTCGGGCACCACGGGCCGCCCCAAGGGCGCCGTCGGGTCGCACCTGGCGATCGTGGAGAACGTCAACGTCGTGCTCATCGACTGCTTCGACATGCGCACCGGTGACGTGGTCTTCGGCGGGCTGCCGCTGTTCCACACCTTCGGGCAGGTCTGCGTCATGAACACCGCGTTCCGCATCGGCGCCACCGTGCTGCTGCTGCCGAGGTTCGAGCCGGCGACCGCGCTGGACGTCATGGAGGCCGAGGGCGCGAACGTCTTCATCGGCGTGCCGACCATGTACGGGGCGCTGCTGCAGGCGGCCGGGCCCCACCGGGAGGCGGGCCGCGCGCTGCCGCCGCTGCGCTTCGCGATCTCGGGGGGCGCCTCACTGGCCGAGGCGGTGCTGGAGCGCTTCGAGCAGGTCTTCGCCGCCCCCGTGCACGAGGGCTACGGGCTCACCGAGACCTCGCCGGTCGTCTCCTTCAACCGCGTGGGCGAGCGGGCCGTGCCGGGCTCCGTGGGCCACGCGGTGTGGGGCGTGGAGGTGGAGGTCGCCGACATGCGTCGAGGAGGGCACCCCGAGCGCATCTCCCCCGTGCCGACCGGCGAGCGCGGTGAGCTCGTGGTGCGCGGGCACGACCTCTTCAAGGGCTACCTCGGCAACCCCGACGCCACCGCCGAGGCCGTCGTCGACGGCTGGCTGCGGACCGGTGACATCGCCACGAAGGACGCCGACGGGCGCATCCGCATCGTCGACCGCGCCAAGGACATGATCATCCGCAACGGCTACAACGTGTACTGCCGCGAGGTCGAGGAGGTGCTCGTCCGCTACCCGGGCGTCGCCTCCGTCGCCGTGTTCGGCGTCGCCGACGACGAGCACGGGCAGGAGGTGCACGCCGCCGTCGTCGTCGAGGACTCCGAGGCCGGTCGCGCCTTCGACGCCGAGGCCATGGTGGCCGAGGCGCGCACCCACCTCGCCGCGTACAAGTGGCCGCGCGCGGTGCACGTGCGCCCGGCGCTGCCGCAGGGCCCGAGCGGCAAGGTGCTCAAGCGCGAGCTGGTCGCGGAGTACGAGGGCTGAGGGGGGAACGCCGAGAGGCCGGCACCCTCGGTGGGTGCCGGCCTCTCGTCCGGTGGAGCTGAGGGGATTCGAACCCCTGACCCCCTCCATGCCATGGAGGTGCGCTACCAGCTGCGCCACAGCCCCGCGCCCGGCGTTCACCGCCCGGCGTGATGGGGACAACTGTAGCCGGTCCCGGACCGTGGTGTGCTCGGGGGTGTCGGCCAGGTGTCAGCCAGGGGTCGGCAGGTGCCGGGAGAACGGCCGTCACACGACGGCGCGCCCCGCCGACGCGTTCGACAACCCCCCTGCGGAGTCGCCGGCGCGCCGCGGCCCGAGGTCGTAGCCGCGCAGCACCCAGCGGCCGTGCCGGCGCTCCACCACGGCCCAGCGGCCGTTGCCGAGCGAGCCCAGCCCCGCCCACGCCTCCGGGGGCAGCCCGAGCAGTGCGAGCACCCCCGCGCGCAGAGCACCGCTGTGCGACGCGGCCACGAGCACGCCGCCGTCGGGGGTGAGGGCTGCGTGGCGCTGCAGCGCACCGGCCACGCGGCGACCGAGCTCGCTGCGGCGCTCCCCGCCACCGATGCGCACGTCCTCGCCGGTGCGCCACGCGACGTGCATCCGCGGCCAGCCGTCCTCGATCTGGCGGTGGAGCAGCCCCTGCCAGGCGCCCGCGTCGAGCTCGCGCAGCCCGGGGTCGCGGTGCGCCTCGAGCCCGGTGAGCGAGGCCAGCTCGGCGGCGGTGTCGGCCGCGCGGCACAGGTCGGAGGTGACGAGCCGGTCGGGCGGCAGCGCGGCCAGCACGGCGGCCGACGTGCGGGCCTGCTCGCGCCCGACGTCGTCGAGGGCGGTGTCGAGCTGGCCCTGGAAGCGCCCCTCGGCGTTGGACCCGGTGCGTCCGTGGCGCCACAGCACCAGGGTCGCGGCACCGCCGCCCGACGCCTCCGGGGCGGAGGTCACCGCAGGGGCTCCCCGGCCCCGCTGCCGGCCGCGTCCAGCACGCTCCGGGGGCGGGTGACCTCCTCGGGGAGCTCGATGGTGGGCCCGTCCTTCCAGAGCCGCTCGAGGGCGTAGTACTGCCGGTCCTCGGCGAGCTGGACGTGCACGACGATCTCGGCGAAGTCGAGCAGCACCCAGCGCAGCTCGTTCATGCCCTCGCGGCGGACGACGTCGGCGCCCAGCTCGTGCAGGGCCTCCTCGACGGCGTCGACGACGGCGCGGGCCATGCGGTCGTTGGCGGCGGCGGCGAGCACGAAGACGTCGGTGATGACGAGCTGCTCGCTGACGTCGAGCGCGAGCACTTCGGTCGCGCCCTTCTCGGAGGCGGCGCGGGCGGCCGCGACGGCCAGCTCCACAGCGCGGTCGGTGGCGGTCACCCGCCCAAGGATGGCACGTCCGCGCCGGGCTCCGTCGTCAGCGGTAGAGGCCGTGCTTGCTGATGTGCTGGACCACACCGTCGGGCACCAGGTACCAGACGGGCAGCCCCGCGGCGACGCGGTCGCGGCAGTCGGTGGAGGAGATCGCCAGCGCCGGCACCTCCAGCAGGTGCACCGAGGCAGCGGGCAGGGACCCCGACGCCGGGACGGCGAGCTCGTGGCCGGGCCTCGTCACACCGACGAGGCTCGCGAGCCCGGCGAGCTCCTCGGCGTCCTTCCACGACAGCATCTGCGCGAGGGCGTCGGCGCCGGTGATGAAGAACAGGTCCGACCCGGGTCGCTGCGCGCGCAGGTCGCGGAGGGTGTCGACGGTGTAGGTGGGACCGGGCCTGTCGACGTCGACCCGGCTGACGGTGAAGCCGGGGTTCGAGGCCGTCGCGATGACGGTCATGAGGTACCGGTGCTCCGCCGGCGAGACGGCGCGGGCGCTCTTCTGCCACGGCTCCCCCGTGGGCACGAAGACGACCTCGTCCAGGTGGAAGCGGGCGGCGACCTCGCTGGCCGCCACGAGGTGCCCGTTGTGGACGGGGTCGAAGGTCCCGCCCATCACCCCCAGCCGGTGCCGCCCCGCCGCCGCGGCGGAGGGGACCTCCGAGGGCACCGGCGCGTCGTGCGCGCTCAGCGCCGTGTCAGTGGCGCTGGCCGACGCTGCGGAAGGCCCAGGTGATGGCCAGCAGCAGGAGGAAGACCGCGAAGGCGATGAGGCCGAAGACCAGCGGCGGGAACGGCGCCGACGAAGCCGGCTCGTTGGCGCCGGTGGCGCTCATGACCAGGGCGACCAGCACAGCGCCTCCACGAGGTGTCCGGGGGTGCCCGCCGGCGGTCCGGCGGGCGGGGTGTCCGGGGACAGCATGCCAGGTCGGTCGAGGATCACCACGGGCGCACGTCACCCAGCGCGGCGGGCGGGGGCTGGCGGTCTCCGCGGGCCCGCAGCGTCTCCCGGTCCACGACCTCGATGCCCACGGCGCGCCACCCGGGCAGGTCGGCGGCGCGCCGGTGCTCCGCCCACATGCGCAGACCGAGGGCTGCGGCGTCGTCGACGTCCTCGGCCTCGTCCCAGTAGCTGATCTCCGCCCGCTCGTCGTTGTAGCGGACGGTCGCGGGGAAGGGCTGCGCGTCGACGAGGCGGACCAGCGCGGCGTGCAGCTCCTCCGAGGGCACCGGCGGGCCCGAGAAGGTCACGCTCACGTGCCAGAGCACGACGTCGTCGGCTCCGGGGAGCGGCGCCACCACCTCCAGGCCCGGCAGCTGGAGCTCCCCGTCCCCGGGGGGCGCCGCGGGGTCGCGGTCGGCGCCCTGGGCCCGGTCCGGGCTCGGGGCCACGACCAGGCGGGGGGTCGCCCGCTCGGGCCGGCGCGGGGCGTCGTCCACGGGCCTGTCTCCGTTCGTCGTCGAGCAAGGGGTCTGTCGGTGTGCGGGTCCGTCGGGGGCGGGTCGCTCAGCGGGCGGTCCCGGCGCTCGGCGCCGGTGCGCCCCCGCCACCGCGCCGCCGCGGCAGGAGGACGAGGTCGTCGCGGTGCACCAGCTCCGCGCCGTAGCCGGGTCCCAGCGCGTCGACGAGGTCTCCCGTCGACCGGCCCAGCAGCTCCGGGACCTCCGCCGAGGAGTAGTTGACCAGCCCGCGGGCCACCGCGCAGCCCGTTTCGTCGCAGAGGTCGACCGGGTCTCCGGCCTCGAAGGCGCCCTCGACCCCGACCACGCCCGCGGCCAGCAGCGACGCGCCCCGGCCCGTGAGCGCCGCGACCGCGCCGGCGTCGAGCACGAGGCGCCCCAGGGGGCTGGCCGCGTGGGCGAGCCAGAGGGAGCGGGTGCGCGGGCGGGTGCGGGCCGGGGCGAACCACGTCCCGACGTCCTCGCCGCGCAGCGCCTGCGAGGCGAGGGCGGCCGAGGTCAGCAGCGTCGCCACACCAGCGCCGGTGGCGATGGCCGCGGCGTCGAGCTTGGTGGTCATGCCGCCGGTGCCGACCCCGCTGCTGCTGCCGCCGACGACGACGTGCTGGAGGTCGTCGGGCCCGGAGACGAACGGCACGCGGGCCGAGCCCGGACGGCCGGGAGGCCCGTCGTAGAGCGCGTCGACGTCGGACAGGAGCACCAGGGCGTCGGCCTGCACCAGGTGGGCCACCAGCGCGGCGAGGCGGTCGTTGTCGCCGAAGCGGATCTCGGCGGTGGCCACCGTGTCGTTCTCGTTGACGACGGGCAGCACCCCCATGCCGAGCAGGCGCTCCAGGGCGCGCTGGGCGTTGCGGTACTGGGTCCGCCGGATGACGTCCTCCGCGGTCAGGAGCACCTGGCCGACCGTGACGCCGTGGGCGGCCGCGGCCGCGGTGTAGCGGGCCACCAGGAGCCCCTGGCCCACGCTGGCGGCGGCCTGCTGGGTGGCGAGGTCGCGGGGCCTGCGGGCCAGGCCCAGCGGGCCGAGCCCGGCGGCGATGGCCCCGGACGACACCAGCACCACCTGGGTGCCGCCGGCCGCCCGTTCCAGGAGGGCGTCGACGAGGCCCACCAGGCGCTCCTCGTCGATCCCCCCCTCGGGGGTGGTGAGCGAGGACGAGCCGACCTTGACCACGACCCGCCCTGCCCCGGGCAGGTCGGAGCGCCCGGCCAGTCGGCGCTCCTCCCCCCCGGCGCTCACCCGCGGGAGGTGGCCGAGCCGGCGTCGGCCGCGTCGTCGTCGAGGGCGGCGCCCGGGTCGGCGTCGGAGTCGGTCCACAGGCCCGCGCGGCGCTCGTCGGCCAGCTCCTCGCGCGCCTCCCGCTTGGCGGCGCGGCGGTCGTCGTAGATCTCGCGCTTCTCGTCGCGGGTGGCGCGGCCGGTGTGCTCCAGGCGCAGGTCGGTGCCGCGGGGACCGACGGCCATGTCGGTGCCCACCAGGGTGGGCTCCCAGTCGAAGACGACGGCGTCGTCACCGGGGCCGATGACGACCGTCGAGCCGGCCACCGCCCCGGCCTTGAAGAGCTGCTCCTCGACGCCCAGGCGGGCGAGGCGGTCCGCCAGGTAGCCGACCGCCTCGTCGTTGGCGAAGTCGGTCTGGCGCACCCACCGCTGGGGCTTGGCGCCCAGGATGCGGAACACGACGCCGTCGAGGCTGTCGTGCGCGGCCCCGTCGTTCGGGACGCCCTCGCGGGTGATGGTGAACCCGGCGTCGTCGACGGCCTTCGGGCGCAGCACCACGCGCGGCGCGAGCACCTCGGGCGCCTCCTCGCGGGCGCGGCGGACCAGCGCTGCCATCGCGAAGGACAGCGGGCGCAGACCCTCGTGGCTGGCCGAGGAGACCTCGAGCACCTGCAGGCCGCGGGCCTCGAGCTCGGGGCGGACCAGCTCGGCCAGGTCCTTGGCCTCGGGCACGTCGACCTTGTGCAGGACGACGATGCGGGGGCGGTCGGGCAGCGGGACGGACGCGGCGCCCGTCGCGTCGGGTGCCAGCGGGTAGGCCGCGAGCTCGGCCTCGATGACGTCGAAGTCCGTGAGCGGGTCTCGGCCGGGGTCGAGGGTCGCGCAGTCCAGGACGTGCACCAGGGCGGCGCAGCGCTCGACGTGGCGCAGGAACTCCAGCCCGAGGCCCTTGCCCTGGCTCGCGCCGGGGATGAGGCCGGGCACGTCGGCGACGGTGAACCGCTCGTCGCCGGCGGTGACGACGCCGAGGTTGGGCACGAGGGTGGTGAAGGGGTAGTCCGCGATCTTCGGCTTGGCCGCCGACAGGGCGCCCACCAGGCTCGACTTGCCGGCGCTGGGGTAGCCGATGAAGGCCACGTCGGCGAGGGAGCGCAGCTCCAGGACGACGTCGCCGCCGTCACCGGGCTCGCCGAGGAGCGCGAAGCCGGGTGCCTTGCGCCGCTGGCTCGCCAGAGCGGCGTTGCCGAGCCCGCCGCGGCCGCCCTGGGCCACCACGAAGCGGGTCCCGGCTCCGACCAGGTCCGCCAGGAGGGTGCCGTCGGGGCTGCGCACCGTGGTGCCGTCCGGGACGGTGAGCACCAGGTCGTCGCCGTCGGCGCCGTTGCGGTGCGACCCCGCGCCCTGCTTGCCGTTCGTGGCGCTGCGGTGCGGGGAGTGGTGGTAGTCGAGCAGGGTCGTGGTGTTGGCGTCGACCTCCAGCACCACGTCGCCCCCGCGGCCGCCGTTGCCGCCGTCGGGGCCGCCCAGCGGCTTGAACTTCTCGCGGTGCACCGAGGCGCACCCGTTGCCCCCGTTGCCCGCTGCTACGTGGACGACCACCCGGTCGACGAACGTCGTCATCGCCGGACCTCCTCTCCCCGGGAGGCCCGGGGCTCATCTGCGCTGGTGCTCGCGCCTCCGGTGGAGACGCAGCAAGGGGGCGCACCGGGTGTCCCGGTCCGCCCCCTCGTGGAACTGCTGGTACGGCGTGGAGCTGGTCAGGCCTCGACGGCGACCGGGACCACGGCGATGATGCGACGGCCGCCGCGGGTGCCGAACTGCACCGCGCCCGGGGCCGTGGCGAACAGCGTGTCGTCGCCGCCGCGACCCACGTTGTCACCGGGGTGGAAGTGCGTGCCGCGCTGGCGGACGATGATCTCGCCCGCGCCGACGACCTGGCCGCCGAACCGCTTCACGCCGAGGCGCTGGGCGTTCGAGTCGCGCCCGTTGCGGCTGGAGCTGGCGCCCTTCTTGTGTGCCATCTCAGTCTCCCTGGGATCAGTCGGTGGTCGTCGGCGTCAGCCGATGGCCGTGACGCGCAGGCGGGTCAGCCGCTGGCGGTGGCCCTGGCGCTTCTTGTAGCCGGTCTTGTTCTTGTACTTCTGGATGATGATCTTCGGGCCGCTCTCGTTCCCGATGACCTCGGCGGTGACCGAGGTCGAGGCGAGGGCGTCAACGGCGCTGGTGACGGTCTCGCCGTCGACCAGCAGCAGCGGGGTCAGCGAGACGGACGACCCGGCCTCCCCGGCGAGCCGGTCGACGACGAGGACGTCGCCGACGGCGACCTTCTCCTGGCGGCCGCCGGCGCGGACGATGGCGTACACGTGTCGCTCACTCTCTGCTGATCTACGTCTGTTCTGCGTCTGTCGCGCCCCTGGGCGCAGCCGCACCGCACGCGGCGGGGGCTGCTTCCGGGGCGGGTGCCGTGGGTGTCCGGTTCCGGACTCCCCCTCGCGCACCCGTGCACCTAGGGCGCACCGGCACACCAGGATACGGATCCCGGGGACCGAGCGTCAAAGCGGGTCCCCGGTCCGCGCGCCGTCACCCGGCCGTGCGGCCCCCCGGCTGGCCCTCGTCCCCGCCCAGGGGCTCGTCGGCCTGGTCGTCGGCCTGGTCGTCGACGGCTCCGCCGGCGGGCAGCCCGAGCACCGCGGACGGCTCCGGGTCCTGCTCGGGGACGACGGTCGTGACGACCTCGACCTGCTCCACCTCGACCACCTCGACCACCCCGGCGCCCGCCGCCTCGTCGTCGACGCCGCTCGCGGCGGCCCCGAAGGCCGCCAGGAGCGCCGCGGCGTCGAGCGAGGGCAGCTCGTGCTCCCCCTCGGAGCGGACGGGGCGCAGCGTCGCGGCGGCGATCCCGTTCATGGCCTCGCGGACGGCGTCGCGCGCGGCCTCCTCCCGGCTGCGCGGCTCGCCCGCCGCGGGTGCGTCGGCGCCGCCGGGGCGCTCCACCGCGCCGTGGCCGGGCTCGCGCCCCCCGTCAGGGGCCTTCTCGCGGCTCTCGTCGCGGGCCGCACCACGGCTGCGGCCGCCGTCGCGCGGCTGGTCGCGGGAGCCGTCACGGGCCTGCG
>Ga0325403_1006727_pt1 | contig 10966 bp, 5 predicted proteins | sample PopdelMetagenome_19_FD_205665 | JGI IMG/M metagenome (GOLD analysis project Ga0325403, IMG submission 205665) | Populus deltoides microbial communities from Bellville, Georgia, United States - Xylem-PdKOR-R4 | ecosystem: Host-associated > Plants > Phyllosphere > Stem > Wood/Secondary xylem...
AATAATAATAATAATAATAATAATACAGGCACAAATCCACTTAAACTAAGGCTCATTGCTTCATCTTGCAAGCATCGGTGGATAGCACTTGATTGTGATTGAAGCAGCTCAATATTCGTTGAAAAAAAGGGTGAGAGGAGCATCTAATAATCAAAATCAAAGTGGTATTCATGTATTTTGTCATTTGTGCCCGCAATTCAAAGCAACCAGCCAGCCAATATTTTTTTTTTTTTAATTTGAAAAAACTTCACCACCTAAAAAGTGTATTTTATGAGTTCAGGTGAGGAAATAAAACTTCAGTTATTCCAGACTCTTACAAAAGATACACACCTTAACTCGAACTCAAGATCTACTATATAGATCTTAAATTCTTTACCATCATCCTATCTTCCTGGGACTCCAGCCAGCCAATACGATCATCGATTTCTAATTTCATTATGATTCACTGTTCAGGCTAACGTCACCGTTCCATAATTCTTGATTTCTATATTCTTAGATCCAGATATCAAGATATGATCAATATGACGTGCCACGTCTCTCGGGGATAAATATGATGTAATGCGTGCTAGAGAAAGATCACATGCCGGATGGTGAATGGTCTTGAAATTTTAAACGTTGATTATTTAAAATTTAAGTGGAGATTTGTATTCTTTGATGGCCATTCAAATCTCCAAGTCAGACATGCACTTAATATAATAATGTTAAAAAAATAATATAAAATTATTATTATAAACTTATTTGATAGTTTAAATTTTTTAATTGAATTAATTTTTAATATAGTATTAATATCAATAATTGTAAGATTATGAATTCAAAACTTATTATTTTTATTATAATTAATAAAATTAAGCATTGTAATCGATGATTATATCATCATATGTTTAAATTTTATTATTATCATTCTAATTATAAATAATAAAATTAAATATAATATAATATTGAACCTATGTGTCTAAAAAAACTTTTAATTAAGAGGGTTTAAACTAAAAATATAATTAATCCATGGGTATAAAAAAGTTAAAAGATATCTCTTATTTGTTTTTAAGCTTTTGAAAAACGTTTAAGCCTTTTTAAACGATTTTGAAAGCTTCTCATGCATGTCAATATGTTGTGCATAGAAGGATATAATTCTTTGTTGAATTTAATATTTAAATTTTAAAAAAAATGAGAGAATGAAAGAATTCTCCACAATCACTACTAAGATAATTCTTTAAATCACACATATTTAATTTTTATCTTTAAAACTAATGATCCTAACTTCTAAAAATACCAAAAAAGATACAACTATAAAATTTAAATAATAATATAAATAATATTTTAAGATCTTATTAATAATATTATTAAATGAGACTTGTGTTATTTTCTCATATATCTTTTTAATTGTAAGCTCTTCCATCTTAAATTCTATACAAATCTCATAATTATTAGATAAACAATATTTTAATATTATATTAAATAATTTTTTTAAATCTAAAAATTTAAGTTTCTAGAAAATACATTTTACATTACTTTCTCATAATTAAAATTTTCTCACTCGTTTTTTTTTTCCATGACAATTGATACTCTGGTCAAAAATTTCGGTCTGATTTGATGTAATGATGACTGGTATAGTTATCAAAGTACAGAACCAGACATAATAAAAAAAAGTTCTGCCTTATTTTGTTGAACATCATTGTCGCCAGACTTTTGATAGCAATCACGACCCACGAGGCGTGCAATTTGCGGTAGTGAATGACTCAATGCCACTTGCGAGTTCCTAACCACATAAAAAACGGGGATGTTGACCTGGCATTTTATTTTTAAATAAATGCCAGGGATCTTTTTAGATCCCTTTACTTTTATATTTTAAAAATATCTTTTAGAATTTTTTTTTAATTTTTAAATTATTTTATTGTGTTGATGTTAAAATTAATTTTTTAAAAATAAAAATATTATTTTTTATATTTTCAAGAAAAAACTATTTTAAATAATAATAGTATTTTAAGCACCCCTAAAATAATTCACATTATTGTATTGTACGGAAGCACTCAAATATATTTTTTTTCTCAGTAAGCTGGGCATTGGCTCGATTTCCTCTGACGCTTCAAAGTTCCACGCGTTTTGCTTAGTGCTTGCACGACTTTGACAGTTCTCGTAAATTTTGCTTAGGTGGCGGGATAAAGAAAAATTCTCATTCTTTAAGGTTCTAGCTTTTTGATAATGTTGTCAGATAATCACAAGGGGGCGGTGATAATTTTTTTCCTAGATGATTTTTTATAGTCAATTAATCCCGCTGCCAGAAATAATTGTCCAGGCCCGAACATAAATGAAACTGGATCCTTCAATCATTACTGGGCTGGCCCGTAAAGGAGCATCCCAACTGAGACAAAAAACAAGGCCCAATTGTACCATGATCTTACATGAAGGCCCGCTGAGAAATTATTGCCTGAACTATATAGCAAGCTTTTTGTTAGAAAAATCTCTATTAAAAATGTCGTGGAAGAACTGAAGCGAGCATTGGTTATTGGATCGCAACCAGATCATTATTTATCTGGGCCTACAAATACACAGGTCAACTGAAAGTAAACTAAATCTCAGCCCAACATCAACATTATTTTAATTTAGGCCCATACTAATGGAATCACCGGTGGCCCACATCTAAAGAGATACTTTCCCAAGCTATTGGGCAAACCCAGGCCCAAATACTATCGAGGCTAGCCCATTTCGAGCTCCCGCTATAAAACACTCCAAAACCCTGCCACCTATTTAGGGTTTGCACAACACAGGAGAGCCGCGCAGCCGTTGCAAAAGAGTGTGTGTGTGTGTGTGTGAGAGAGAGAGAGAGAGAGACAGAAGCGAAGCAATGGGTAACAAATTGAAAAAACACAGAATCAATTGATATTGGTTAGAGTTTTATTATTGTGTATTTCTATTTCTGATTTGTGGTTTTTGTGAATGATTTCAAACAGCAAGAATCAAGGTCCATGAGTTGAGACAGAAATCGAAGACAGATCTTTTGGCTCAGTTGAAGGATCTCAAAGCTGAGCTTGCTCTCCTTCGCGTTGCTAAGGTCACCGGTGGTGCTCCTAACAAGCTCTCCAAGATGTAAACGCTCACTATCCCTCCTATTTTGCCATTTTGTGTTTTCTTATTCACTAAAACTGATTGATTGACGGATTTAGTTACTTATTAAGTTTGATGGGCTCTTTCTTAGGTATTTATTTATGGTTTTACAAAGCGTTTCGTTTGCCCCTTTTTTGCTTAGAGTTTATCAAACTGGATTTGCTTTTAGTGTTTTCATATAATCTCGACTTTTATGCTATACTAGTGTGCTTTTTTAAAATTTGTCCAGGCAGTATATGCTGTCATTTTGGGCTGCTTTCTGTTAAAATAAATAAGTAGATAAATAAAATCGTTTGTTTTGTAAACCATTGAAGTGATTTCAAGTATCTACCCTGCATGTTTTGGGGAGATGGATTTGCTATTGAAATTAATATATATAGCCTTGATTTTAAAATATCATTTTTGTTAACGAGGCAGTGTTTGGTTTACTGTGCACTTCCTTTTGGTTTATATAGCAGCTTGATATTAAGGGCTATTAAGCTAAAAGACAACATGTTAATTAGTTTATATTCTTTTTTGAATTTGTTAAGAAATTTATACAGTATTTAATCATCTTTTTGGAACAGCAAACTCTCTAAGTTTCATTCTCTCTGGAGTGATAAATGTGCTTTCAACTTTGGAACTGAACATTGCCTAGGTCTTATATAGTGAATGCACAATATCTTGTTGTTTTTTATCTACTCTTTGTCGAATTTACTCATTGAATTTTTTTTGTCAATTGTTTTTTGTGGTCATGTTTTTATTTATATATTTCCTTGTGTTTGTGTTGTGTCTTGATGTTGGATGCAGCAAGGTTGTGAGGTTGTCGATTGCACAGGTCTTGACTGTGATTTCGCAGAAGCAGAAGGCTGTATTGAGGGAGGCTTACAAGAACAAGAAGTTTCTGCCTCTTGATCTGCGTCCCAAGAAGACCAGAGCTATCCGCCGGAGGCTTACCAAGCATCAAGTAATACTTTTTTTCTGATCTCTTATCTATTATCTTGTGTTGGGTGCCATGCTGTTTCTTTTTTTTGGCATGCTAGCTTTTGCTGTTGAGCTGTTTTTTACGCCTGAAACATCAAAGCCTTGACAAGGCATTGTGTTATAGATGCGTTCTTACAAGGTTATCCAGCCAAGTAGGTGACCTCTGGTGTGTTGATTAGGAACTCGAGTTTAAAATCTTGATTTATTTACATCCTATTATGTGTGAATCTTTAAAGCATATCAGTTCTTATACAAATCTTGTTTTTTAATGGTGAAAAAAGCAGAATTGGGAGTGATCTGGTGCCTCTAGAAGGGACCTTTTTGCAATTGCTGGTATTTTATCTTGGTCTGGAATTGTAGGCAGTTTAGCTGTGTGTGGCATCGGTGCTTCATGTTAGCATGTAGTGATCATTTGTCTTTTTGATTAATAGAAAATGGATCTGTAATATACTGTCCTCACTGGGAAGTTTGCAAATGATGCAATTTCTCTCCGGTTGATTTTCAGTGTAGTAATGATGCTCCATTTTTCAGTGCAATGTGATTTTTGTCTGGACTCCTTTGCTGGTGCATATTCTTTTCTTTTTATTCATATTTTTGCTTTTAGTGGGATTGATTGTGTGTGATCAGGCAAAGCATTATGTTTTGTCAAATATGTTCCAATGTGAAAAGGTTTTCATCTCTAAAAGTTCTGGACTTCAATAATTGCGGAAAGGAACGTAATCATTGTTTATAATTAGAATGAAGTTTATGGAATCTGTTATTGGTCATCGTCTCCTGCTTTTATGTCATGTATCTCTGCCGTCTTTCTTAACATTTTGATATGCTCGTTTATGCAGCAATCACTGAAGACTGAGCGCGAAAAGAAGAGAGAAATATACTTCCCAATGAGAAAGTATGCTATTAAGGTCTAGGGTGGCACCAATCACATAGGCTATTTTGATATCTTTCCTGAACCTGTTTTGTTGACAAGTTTTGACTTTGATCGTCTTTGTGTCTTGTTTGTGAACTCTTAATTTATGTTTAAAAACTTTGGGAAAGGGTGTATCTCACTCTAACCAAGATGCTAGATTTATATTGGAATAGTAGCTGAAGAGTATTTTTGTTCATGTGTCTTGAAGCCTCGCTGTGCAGTCGTGCACTTCGAGATTTTTAATCGTTGCTGTTTGTATTTAGGATGTGGTCTCGCACTTTTTTCTCCTCGACCATCTATGCTTGCGAAATTGCGAGAGCAATTATTTTAGTTCCTTGGTCGGAAGTCGGGATGGTGGGATTGGTGGTCTGATTACTGATTTACTGTGCCCAGTTGGGGTTTGCCGTCACCGGGCCCAAGTTTTCATCAATAGTGAATAGACCGTCTTTTTTTAAAAAATAAAATCATCCCAAGTTTTTTACGAATATTGTTTTAATTGCCTGAAGTTTTACTTAAAAAAAATATTTTGCTAATAAAGAAAACGTATTTTGTTAAAGAAAAAAAACATTAAGAAAAACAGATTTTAGTTGCAACTGTTTTTTTTTCCCTTCAAAATATAAATCATTATCGTTTTTTTATCTTTTTGAACTGTCACAAAATCATATAAAAATAAGTTGTAAGAAATACCCCTGTGAGCACGTTAACTAATTGAAACGAAAGTCATGTTGTTAATTTGTTCGAGCGGAAAGTAATATTCTGACAGAGAGGAACGGAAGACGGGATGCGTTCAGTTCACATACCATGGATATTAAAATGACAAAACTATCCTTCACTGCTATTTTTATTAGAGTCAAGAGAGGGCGGGGCGTGAAGGTTATTTATTCACCATAAGCTAGACATGCCCAAAATCAGCTATTTTGTAATTTCGCAGTAGCATCCTCTGTTATTTCCAGCCCATTTCCTTATCCACCTTCAATTAGAATCATGGAATATTCAAATAATTTTGTAATCTCCCCTCACCCATTTACACTTCTATTTAATCCTTATCCACATTGTGAGATCGAAAGCTTCGTGGAACGTTAAATTGTCATTTTCTACACACACACACACACACACACACTATTAATTCCAATCAACCGCGTAATTTCTCGTCCCATTCCGTGAAACAAAGTGCAAAAAATCTACTTAGTGGCTCGAAGAATACATTCTAGTAGATAAGTGTAGTCTAATCTCCTCTAAATTCCATGCAGTCGTCTTCCTCTTGACGATTTCCATCTAACCCCGGTGGCCGGTCCTATGGTTCATGCACCTGGTCTACTGTAAAGACCACTCCATTTGTTTTTTCTTCGTGTGCCGACTAATCAACTCTAGTAGAAAGTGGAAGGCAACGGTAGTGGTGTAAAACTCGGTGGCAAGGTCGTCACCTAGAATAAAAAAGAAACGTGGTATAGTATCAATCCTAGAAGCATCTGCTACCAGACTTCACTGCAGGGATTCCAGACCCGTCACAGACCAAACTACCCGTCACAGACCAAACTACTAGAGCTGTCGCTCTCACAGAGTAAACAAGTCGCCCGTGATACATTAATTAGAAGGAGACCACCATACTATTACTCTATTAGCTCTCTTAAGAAATCATTTAGCAATTCATAAATCTCGTCCTTTCTGCATGAAATGGGCCAATCTTATAAATTAATATAATACATGTAATAATAAAAATAATTATTATTATAACTTTAAAATTAAAATTAGAATCAATTCAAGGTAAGATCTGGATCGCAGGGCGGAATAGTCGACATGAGTTGAACCAAATCAATGTAATAATAAAGGTAGTTATTATTATAGTTTAAAACCAAACTTGAGGGTCGATTCTAGAAAAAGTTCGGGTCACAGGCCTGGAGGGTTGACCCAGGTTTACTTGAGTCAATATAAAAATAAAAGTGATTGTTATTATAGTTTAAAAATCCAATTTGAAGGTCGACCAAGAACAAGACTCATGTCATGGGTTAAAATGGGTTAGGAGGGTCAACATGACTTGAAAGTTAATGTATAGATAAAAAAAGGTTATTATTATAGTTTTAAAACCCGATTTGAGAGTTAAAGGGAATCAAGGCTCAAGTCAGGGTTGGGAGGGTCAACTCAATCAATGTATGGATAAAAATAGTTATAATTATATTTTTAAAACTCAACTTGAAAGTCAACCCAAGATAAGGCCCAAGACACGGATTAAGAGGGTTAACCCAAGTTGATCTATTTTTTTTAAAATCAAAGCAACCTCATTCTGACCCTTGTTTTAACTCTAGTTTTTTTATCGAGTTTGGTTGGGCAATCATTCCTCTATTTTTTTTTAAATCAGACTAGTCCATGGTCTGGATCAACTCACCAGTCCAGTTCAAGTTTTATAACCAAGGTTATTATAATATTATTAATTTCAACAATCAATATAAACTAAAGTAGAAAAAATAACATCTAATTATTTTTTAAAAATATATAAGTTCACTAATAACATATATTAAAAGTAAAATAAACCTTTTCATATTTTATTATGTTTTATTTATAATAATCAATAGATTACATGGATAGCCTAGCATATACATTTATGGACCAGTGAAACAGATTTAGGCTCAAGAGAAAGTCTAGTCAAAACAAAATAAAATAATGGTTCAAATGAGCTATAATTTTTTATTTTATTGTTGGATCATGCTCAAATTTTTACATGAATTTTCACAAACTGTTTTCGGTTAGATCTTTAGATTTAAAAATATTGCCCCAAGGCCTGATTTTAACAATTTTATGATTTTTCTTGTTATTTTCAAACCGGTCGACCGATTTAAATGACCATTACAAAATAGTTAACCAATTAGCCCTGAATTTAATTGATGTCACGGTTGTGAATAAAGACATCAATGAAAATTTTATTATAGTTCCAAACCATGATATTTAATTGTTGTCACAGTTCAAAAAAAAACAATATTTAATTAAATGTCATGGTTGAGAATCGTGACATCCAAAAAGATGTTATTTTGCCTAAACATTTTACTACTATATTAATTCGTTATTTTTTTATGCTAATCATCTAATTTATCATTTTAATCCAATCACCCGTGTAATTTCTCGTCCCATTCCGTGAAACTAAGTGCAAAAAATCTACTTAGTGGCTCGAAGAATACATTCTAATAGATAAGTGTAACAGTGTTAAACGTGCACTAGGTGCACACTTCAGCAGGCTGTCCAAAACAGTGCCTAAGGGTGCTGGCAGCCATGCCAACAGTGAGATAAATCGGCAGCGCAGATTTATACGGCTGTAGGTTCGTCAAAGGAAAATCGACAACGCAAATTGTTGACGAACATGGGCTTGACGATGGAATGTCCAAGCCAGGCAGGAAAACTCGTCAAGGGCATAGGCTGACGAGAACAAGGGCTATCGAGGAATTCGGCAACGAAGACATTGGCAGCCTGTACCCAGATGCGAATTCAGCAGCGCGCAACAGCTTGTGCAAGTCAGGGACTCGACTTGACACGATCTAAAACTTGGATGAAGGACTGTTCAAGGCATACGAGTGACTCAACAACTGACGAAGCAAGAGCTGGCAGATGGGGCTGCCAGGTGAGCATGCAGAACGTGGGTTAGTAGTAGTCATGGTCTTCCTAGATCATGGGATCATGGGGCAGAACGTGGATGAAGTGGCAGCATCATAGGGGCAGAACATGGGAGCATAACGGGGGTGCTCTCCAAGCTGCTGAGATCATGGAGAACATGGGGGAGAAAGTGCCCCACTATGTCCTGAAAAATAGGAGATAATGGGTGAGCCTTGCGGGTCACATACTTGGCTATAAATAGTTATTGATGCTCTTAGATGTGAAAAAAGGAGAGCATACGAGATATGGAATGCATAGAGAGGAAATAACGTGTGTAAGCTTGATTGTGTAGCATGCGAATTCTATGCATAGCACCCATTATGTCATCCTTTGTTGACGAGATAAATAAAGGTTGAGAGTTTTTTTTGTATTCTTGGTGTGCTTTGTGTTGCAATTCTACTTGTATATTCCGCTTGTCTTTTAACTTTGGAAAGTGGGGAAACCTCTCGGGTGAGGGAAACACTTAGTTACTAGGCAAACACGAATGACATTGTCAAGGGAAGGCTGAGTCTAGTGAGGGACTAAACTGCTGCACGGGTTTCTTCGCGGATCGAAAAATTACCCCGTGACAATAAGTGTAGTCTAATCTCCTCTAAATTCCATGCAATCGTCTTCCTCTTGACGATTTCCATCTAACCCCGGTGCTATGGTTCATGCAGCTGGTCTGCTGTAAAGACCACTCCATTTAGTTTTTCTTCGTATGCCGACTAATCAATTGCTAATTGTCTAATTTACCATTTTAATCTAAACACTTACTTTATGATAGTGCGCTTGAAATTCCCGTCGATGCAAAATATCACACAAGAAAATCACAAGATTAAGTAACAAATCAATTGAAAATCCCCTCGCTGCTTGTCCTTAATTAGTACCGGCTGGACCGGTCCGGGTTTGTCAAAAGACTGGCTGACGTAACGACCCAGGCAGACCCGAGCGAAACTTGGACGGGACCTTTTTTTTTAAATGTGGGATTTGAAACCTTTTAGTATATATACTCTATGTTTCCAAGAAAAAAATTATATTTTTCAATGTGGGATAAAAAAATTTTTTGATTTAAATATTTCAACTTAAAAGCTTAATATAATATCTTTTTAATGTGGGATAAAAAAACTTTTTAAAATATTCTTTTAAACTTCATTATTTACAATATGTATAGCCTATATTTACATGAATTTTTTTTCTTAATTTTTTCATATAAAATATTAAAATTTTAATTTTTTTTAAATTTTTCCGGGTTGACTCGAGTTAACCCATGAAACCCGGGACCCGTCCCCTTAACCGGGTCAATCCCGGACCGGGTTTAATAACTATGCTTAAAACAGCCGTAGATCCTTGAGCCATACGACGTTCATTGCCCAGGTAATATCATTTGAACAGTTGTTAATTAACTTCAACAAAAGAAATCTTAGAAGACGCAAAGCTAGCTAATCGAATGGTAACCGAAATCTTTTTTTTTTCTCCCCTGACTGACCATTTCTAAGTTGATGAGTGATGACTAAGAGGTTTGATCAAGCCCCAAAAAGGGTTCTCGAGGATATGCTGAGCTCAGTCTTAATACTTTTATATAAAATTCGTGGAGTCAATAAATAAGCATAGAAGACATATGACTAATTCAATGTCCTTTTGCATGCATAAACATTTCCTTGTTTCTTCAATAGATGACAGAAACCATAATTTCGTGTAAGAAAGTTGCTGTTGAATGCTTCGTATTTTACATGCTTGATACTGATTTTTATAGCACGTTTTAATTTTTCTTTTAAAAAGAAAAGACAGAAAAGAAATTGTATGCTTCTACCTAGAAAATATACAGGTCCCATCCCTCTACGATTATCTAACCTGCCGAGACAGGAAACCCTAGTAACGTAGTTTGCCAGAATTTGTTGTTTAATTACAGTTTGGCGTGAGCTATCGTCTATTGCTTATCGTAGTCGATATGCTTATCCGAGGAGGGTTTATTCTTATCAAGGTCGAAGATAATGGCTTGTATTTGCTTGCAATGCACAGATCCTGCTAGACTTTTTCACAAGCACCCACCTCGCGTCAACTTCAAATGTGAGCACCTCAAGCTGCTGTTTTAGTCAACATCACTAGCTGTCATTCACTATTGATCAGGGATATCCCTGGCTAAGCTAAAACCTGAAAATGAGTGAGGATTTAGTCCGTAAATATGAAAATAAATGAAATAGTTTTTCAGGAAAAAAATAAAAGAAAAGAATAGTGTTACTAACTTATATGAAATTTCCGATAGGCGGCATGGGTACAATTCAATAATAGTATGATTAGATGTTCAGATCCATAATAATTCAATTGCTTTGTAGCACACCTCTTCAAATTAATTAATATGTAGTTTAGAAA
>Ga0325403_1006730_pt1 | contig 10962 bp, 4 predicted proteins | sample PopdelMetagenome_19_FD_205665 | JGI IMG/M metagenome (GOLD analysis project Ga0325403, IMG submission 205665) | Populus deltoides microbial communities from Bellville, Georgia, United States - Xylem-PdKOR-R4 | ecosystem: Host-associated > Plants > Phyllosphere > Stem > Wood/Secondary xylem...
GAGCGTCACTGGGCGCGCATCCGTCCACGTGTTGGTTGTCCAATCAGGTTAGATGGCACGAGGATGGGTTGACTTGGCTCACAGGACACTTAGGGTCGGCTACCAAAGGTAGACACCCCTGCATGGCTATTCATCATTCATGATGCGGACCGCAGTGGGCCTATATTTTAGATATATGACCACCTCGGATATGTCCACATCGACTTTCACCTAGGACAGTGGTTCCTGATGTATAACACTCTGTATCTGAAATATAGTAAAAATAATTTTTAAAATTTATTTTTTATTTTTTTTATTTATATGTTAGAACCCATGGAATTACCCAAGCCTGGTTCTCAATTTTGATTAGGTCGTCCGGGTTAATTCTGAATTTTTTAAAAAATCAAAATGATATTATTTTAATAAAAAAATAAAAATCAACGAATTGCAACTAGATTTTTAACCGTGTCCTCACAGGTTTTAACTTTCTCTATTTATTCTTAAATTCGACCTCATTATTTCCAAATTATAAATATATGGCCATCTCGGATATGTCCACATCGACTTTCACCTAAAACAATGGTTACTCATGTGAAACACTCACAGTATAACATGAGTTTCTGGGTAATAATTGTTGTTTAAAATATTTTTTATATTAGTATATTAAAATAATTTATAAGATTGGACCATATAATTGTATGTCCTCTACACACATTTTATGCAATTTAGTTTTGAGAATTATTTTACAATGCATGCATCCTATTAACCAACATTGAAAATAATTCCTTCCCTTTTTTAAGAATTATCTTATTTTCCAATAAATCTTAACGAGTGAAAGCAGGACAAAAATAGAAACAAAACCAATAAATCTTATTTTCCATAACGAGTGAGCAATTATTGATGTAAATTTACAGGTTTTAGTTCTCAAAGCACTGCATTTTAGTTGACTATATTGGCAAAGAAATTTTTTTTTTTTCAATAATTATCGTAACGATTAACGAAAACCAACCGAAAATGGGATGGGGAAGAAAAATTCATATCTATACTCACGAAAATCTATATGAAATAATCAAAGTGGTTTCACAAATTTAGTAACTTCTATTTTTATTTTATATTTTGAAAGTGTTTTTTTAAAAAAATTATTTTTTTGTTTAAATTAATTTTTTTATATGTTTTCATATTATATTTAATATACTGATATCAAAAATATTTTTTAAAAAATAAAAAATATTATTTTATTGTATTTTCAAGTTAAAAAGCTTTTAAAAACAACCGATATCACACTCCTTAAGAGACCGTTTGGAAACGCAGTCCAACCCGTATTTCCAAAAAATTCAATTTTTTTGGTTAAAAATCAATTTTTTTATGTTTTCAGATTGTTTAATGTGCTGATCTCGAAAATAATTTTTTTAAAAAAATATTATTTTGATGCATTTTCAAGTAAAAAACACTTTAAAAAGTAACCGCAACCACACTTTTAAATAAATTCTAAAACAACTTAGTATTTATGATACTTTAGTATTTTTATATACTCTAGTTTAATGATAATATCAAAAACAAATTTATAATATCTGAAAATTTTATTTATTTTTTTAAAAAAATTGATTTTATCACTCAACACCGCAACCGCGGCCATACAAACTAAGACCATTGAGAGAGGCAGGGTGCTTGACTTTTCTTTGCACCTAGAATATGATCATCAAGAGTAAGTTGTTTGAATTTTCTTGATCAAGGAAACAAAATTGAAGCCAAAAATGTTTTATTTAATGAAAGTTGGATGACAAGAATTTAGGAGACAATGGCATAATTATAACAATTATAATTATTTATGTATTTTAATTTATGAGGGGGAACTCGACACAATCCTTCAAGCTTGGCATAACTATGGAAGGAAATGCTTGGGTTCCGCTAATGATCCATAAAGATGGAACAAGAAGAATACTTACATGTAAAGTAAAAGAAATTGGAATTGAAAGTCCCACATGTTCTTCTTGTCCTCAGCGTGCAAACCAATCAACCGCCCTTGTGGGTTGATTGGATGTGCAAATCGACCTTTTTCTTGAAAGGATGTCATGATAACTAAGTCCATGCTTCACGGTGGGCTTTTTTTTTTTTTTTTTTTTTTTGTAAATCGCTAACACTCACAACTAAATTAATATTATTCAATATAAGTGCTGTTATGTTTTTGCCCTTCTAAAATGAAAAAAAAAACAAAAACAAAAACTATATGTTTTAATATTGAAAGTATTTTTTCTTTTTATATGGCTCATTAATTATTTAGCATTTGTATATTTATTTAAAACAAATATGGTAAAATAACTTTATTTTACTCTCCGAAGCAAGTTTTTTTTTTTAATTTGCTTGGGGTTGTTTTGCCTTTTCAATTCTTGAAAAACAATTAAAACACGGGTTTGCTTTTTGCTTTAAAAAAAATTAAAACAAGTGTGGAGGGTCATTTCAGTCTTCTCATACTGATTTTTATGTTAGTTTGAGGACATAGGAGGACAATATAGTCTTTTGAGGTCGGTTAATAAATTAAAAAAAAACTTTTGTTGGCGGGTGTTTACAACTCACCAACGCATGGGAGGTACTCAAGCCTTTCAAGAAGCACGTGTGGCGATTCTTGATAGCCAAACCAAGCCTTCCACCTTGTCGTTAAATGCACCGGTGCATCTTTTTCCTCCTTCTATGGCGCATGTAAACGACAATGAGGTGGCTTGTCGCTCGTTAACCTTTTTTTTTTTGTTCCTTTTTTTCTATCTTCTCCCTCAAAAATGCAGGTTCGTCCTCTTTGTTTTTAGTATTTTAATTTCAGTTCTTATTCTTTTTATTTATATTTTTTCTTTTTGGTTTTTTTGTAGAATTTTTTTTTTTTTCAATATAGTCCTTCAATTCTAATTTGTTATATATTTTTTTTCAATTTGTTCCTTATCATTTTGATTTAAGATTTTTTTTGCCCTTTTGTAAATTTTTTATTTATTTTCAATTTAATCATCATTTCTAATTTATCATATATAATATTTGTAATTTGATTATTCTTCTTTTAATTTTTAATATTTTTTTCTTGGTCCTTTTGTTAAGGTTTTGGTTGTTTTCAATTTCACCCTTCAATCCAAGTTTGTTGTGTTTGTTTTTTTCTAATTTATTTCTATTGCGCGTGGATTCAAGAGTTATGTTAGCATCATTTAACAATTAAATCGATTTTCATTGGTTATAGAACTCAAGGGAAGGGAGAGAAGGAAAGGCTTTTTTTTTTTTCGTTGTCTTTTCTGTCAAAGCTTTCATGGCCTTTTAATTGCCCTCTAATTTAACCCTCAAATCAATTTAACCCTCCAATCAAAGGATTATTCTTGCCCTCTAATTTATTTTTTATTTTAATTTTCACCTTCATTATTTTATTGTTATTTTTAATTTTAAACCCTTTTAATCTTAATTTTCATCCTTTTATTTTAGATAACTTTTATTTGCTGCATGTAAACAACAGTGAGGTGGTTTGCCGCTACTCAACCTTTCTTTTAATCTTATTTTTTCACCTTCATACCAATCTTTTTTTTTCTGATAACTTTTAATGACCCTTTCTTGATTTGTTGAGGATTGGCCTTCTCAGTTTTTCTAGTATAGTGTCTCTGGTCTAATGACTCATGTCATTGGTTTTAAAATTTATCTATCATATAGTTTTCAAACCTAACCTGAGAGTTGACCCGAGGCAAGTCATGGGTCACAGTAAGTTGCATTATTGATTAATTATTTTTCTAGATCATGTTTTTATTCGTTGGAAGGCCCAAAATTTAGAATCGTAATTATTTGATAGATACAGCTCATTCCTAACATTTATTGTTATTAATTCATTTAATTTAATACTATGAGTATATGTTATGTACGTTGCAAGATTTATACCTCAAATATTAAATAAATAAATTTATTTTTGTGGTAGTTTTAAAATTTTAGCTAAATCCTAACGAATAATCATAAACTGGTTATGATATCCATTTTGTATTTTTAAAATATGATAAAATACATTTTATTTTTAGGAAAGTATGCATGAAATTTTTTTAGAATTTGACCATATGAAATTAAAACATTTGGGTTAATTAAATTTTTTTATCTTTTTTTCTTTTTTTTATCATTCACTTAACACAAAATGAAAAAAAATAATAAACAGAAAATGCAACACGCGTCTTCTTTTTTTTTACTATATTTTTCCTTGCACACCCCACAATTACATGTTTAAAAATAATAAAAATTTAAAATTTAAAAATAAATAAAACACACATCAAGCTTTTAAAATTTGCAAAAATAGGTCTCCTAAAATTCATAAAATAACCTGGAGAAGTCACTGGAACTCAAGAACCACACTGGAAGCTTCTGAAAGTACAGAAACAGTGGCAGCGCTTAGAACCATACACTGTCACTGTTGAGAAGGGAAATTTGATGGATTAGAAGCAGTATTTCCCCATCTTTCTTCCTATGTTGACGGTGAATCTCAATGTCACCTGCAAAACAATAATCACAAGCTGTTCAGTTTTGTCCCAATTTTAGATCTATTTATTTCTTTCTCTATTGTAAATGAGGGATGCGATTATAATCAAGAAAGAGTGGTTGGTTTTTTAGTTTGTTTTTAGGTTGCTGAAGGGGGGAGGCTGGCACGAAGGAGTGAGAGGTTTGAGAGAGAGAGAGAGAGAGAGAGAGAGAGAGAGGTTGTCAGTTTTTGAAATTATTGGTGATGAGAGAATAAATGAATGGGTTGTTGGGTCGATTTTGGCACTATTGTTGATGGTGGTTGGAAGGAGTGATGTTATATTGGTTCGGTGAAGGAGAATGGACAAGTTGCTAGGATGGTGTCGGGTTGTTAGGAGTTAATGGAGGCTAAAAGGGCTACTACGGTGAAAGTTGGTCGATGATGTTTAGTTTATAGTGTTTTGAGTTTGGTTCTTTTTTATTGTTTTTTTTTAAGAACTTGTAATTGATATGGTTTGAAAGAAGATGAAGCGACAGCTGCAAGGGTGCTCTCGATGTCAATTATGGTGTTAAGTGTTAAAGTCGCACGATAGTTTTTGGTCGTGAAAATGGGTTGTCATAAGGATGGTGATGGCTAGCCTTGTATGAGTGTGGTAGGTTGGTCGACGGTTTGCTTGGAAATGATGGTAGGCATGCTCAATGATGGTTACTAACAGTAGAGTTGTTTTATTAGGCTAAAGGAAGGAGCTACCAGCTTTGATGGTTCACGGTAAGGGTGGAAATCAGTTAAAAAAAGATGGGGTTGTGATCGGGTTATTGTGAAGAAGATTGCGAGACTGGTAGCTACCGCTGGTGCGTAGTGGTTTTTGGATGTGGTGTTCTTAACTTATATGGTGGTTGTTTGGGAGAATAATTATTTTCTTGTAAAGGGTGGCGGCTAAGTTTAGGTTTTTTTAGGTTAGATTTTTTTTGTGAGTGTGTGTGGAAGGTTTGGAGAGAAAAGAGTGGGAAAACTTTTTTATGGCTTTCTTTATTATTATTTTTTTGTCTCCTCTTTTATGTGAGATAATCAACTATTTATAGGTAAAATGATTATCTTTTTTCATCTCGATTGCTTGGGCCCCAAGCAACCTAAATGTTTTTTTGTCTCTCATTTTCTTTCTTTTCACTTGGTCATTTTTCCTATTTATTATATTTATATTTTTTGTATTTTGATTTTTAAAAAAAATAGCAACATCAATGTTGACTCAATGAGAAAAATGAATGATTTGAAAATGGCATGTTAAAAACTTAACACATTTCAAAGTAATTTAACTTTTAATCTTTTGAGAAGATGTTGAAAATGAAGTAAATACATCAAGAGAATATTTTTTTTATTTTGAAAATATTTAGAAAAAAACAAGAGGTTAAAATTTGGATTATTATAGTGACTATAACCCAGGTTATTGGATTGTTTTTCTTTCCTTAAAATGGACTTGCGGCATCTAAATATTTTATAAAAAATAAAAAAAGCAAACCCGCAATAAAGTGTTGGGGCTTGTCTAATTAGATTACTATTAGGCACACGTTAATTTTTAATACTTGGCTATGTTGTAGAAAATAAATTAAAAAATCACTTATTAATATTTTTTAAAAAAAAATTTATCTAACATATATAAAAAATAATAAATGTAATTATTTGACCACTTAAAAAATATAGAAAGAGTAATGATGAAAAAAAATATTATATCATACATTTATAAATAGTTTATTTTATAAAATGTAACTATACATTAAGTTTAAATATTCTAAACATGATACTATAAACATACAACCATTTTTTTTTGTGTTTGAAGAACAATGAAATAAATTTCTTTTTTATGGTATCCTAATTTTATAACATGATTTAAAATGTATGATTATTTTATAATATAATATTTTTTTATTTGAATGTATTTTCCTGAAATATTATCTAAATTAAAGTATCATGCACACTAATATATCAAATTAATATACTTTATATTGTATATTAATATATCCTAATATATCATTTCCTATATAAATATATTAGTAATTTATTGTTTTCTAATAATATTATATTTCAAAGTGTGTGTGTGTGTAAAAGAGTTGTCATAGCCCAATTTTGACCTTCTTTTTTTTATTTTTTCCAAAAAAATCCATAGAGCGAAACAAAAAAAACAAATATATTTTTAATGCATTTACGTCATTTTAAATGTCTTTTAAAAAATCAAAAATTTATTTTCGATGCGTTCAGCTATTAACATGTCCATTTCAAAATCATTAATTATTTTTTTCTCATCAAATCAACATTTTCATTGCTTTTTAGAAAAACATTATATATATATATATATATATATATATATATATATATATATATATATATATATATATTGTCAGGGATATGTTTAATGTTTGTAAGTGCATGATGCAATGCTTTTGGACAGGAGACCAAAAGTTCAAAGAAAAAAAATGAAGAATCAAAATAAATTTAAATTGTTTGGGACCAAGCAATTAAGAGAAATAGATAAAATTACTTTACCTATGAATAGTGAAAAATCTCACAAGAAAGGGGGAGAGAGAATTAGTTAGGGCATTGAACACAAATAAAAGGAATGAAGTTAGTTAAAAAATCAACCTATAAAAATCCAAAATACACTCTCTCCCAGAAAAAACAAACAATGATACTCACCAATAAAGCAAAACAAAAGGCATGACCCTCCAACATACACATTCAAAGAAAAAAAACAAAAAAAAACCTTCTCTCTCTATAGAAAAGTCAAAAAAATAATTGATTTTCTCTCATTTTTTTCTCACCTTTGCATACATAATTTTATGGTCTCCCTCACTATTGAAAAAGCAAAAAAACAAAAACTCAATTCACACTTATCCCGCTCTCAGGTAAAACCAAATCAGATGCCATTGCACACATCATCTCTTCTCCAGCGATGATGCTCCTCCCATCATCCCACTCATCATCAATGTCGCCAGCGGCAGCCCTATCATCACTAGTAGCTTTAGTCACCCACGACATCTCTAGTAACCACCACAAACTAAAATTAGTCCCTTTTTTCTCCTTTAGTAGCCACCATCAAAGCGCACGCGCGCGCGCACGCACACACTCACCATACCTTGATTCAAAATCAAAAAAGAAAAGAAAACAACAAGGTTCTCTCTCTTATTCTAAATAACGATAACATTAGTGATAGCATTGCCAGAATAGACACCACCACTAGGCCATTATCCCTTAAATCCTGCTCCTTTTAACCCATTTCAACCACTGCCACCCATTAAAAAAACAACCAACCATCATCTTTTCTTCACCAAATCAAAGAAATAGACCTATTTTCTCGCTTCTCTCAACGACCACTACATCGAGATAACATCATCAACTTCTCACCATGAATAAATCAGCTCGCGTCCACCTTAAGCAACAACATAGTAGGGAAAAAAAAGTAAACTAAGAAACAATAAAAAAAAAATTAAACTAGAAGAAGAAAATAAAATGAATTGATTGGGTTATGTGGTTTTTCTCCTTTACAGGTGACAGTGGCCCTTACCGCTAGCAGAGGAAAAAAAGGGAGAAGAAACAGTTATAGATCTACCTGTTTCTTTTCCTTCAATAATGAAGGCGCATGGAACCACGCACCACCACTATTCCTTTATTTCCCAAGCTTTTTAGCATTGTTCCCTTGTTTACATCAGCCTCTCCTATCTATTCTCAATCTTTAAAAGGTCTACACCACCATTATTCCATTATTTCCCAAGCTTTTTAGCATTGTTCCCTTGTTTACATCAGCCTCTCTTATCTATTCTCAATCTTTGGAAGGTCTACACCGCCACTATTCCTTTATTTCCCAAGCTTTTTAGCATTGTTCCCTTGTTTACATTAGCCTTTCCTATCTATTCTCAATCTTTGAAAGATCTATTTTGGAATTTGGATGATTTTTAATGGGACTATTGAATTTGGATGGTTTGTAAAAATGTGATTATAGGGTGTGTGAGAAAAAAATAGTGAAAAAAGGATGTGTGTGTCTTTGTATTTTTATATTTTTAACATATCTATGTGCTAAATAAAAAAACATAAAAAATTAATTATCTAAATGTTTTAATTGCATATGGTCAAGTGTCTTCAAGAAAATCATGTTTGCATTTTTAATAATAAAAAAAAGAAAAATATAAGAAAATATTGCATAATTAGCATTAAAAAAAATTATATTTTGTATGCATTATGGATTTAATAACAAGTTTATTAAAGCCATGAGGACTTGGTCTAAATTTAAAAAACACTAAAAAACCAATTTGTTTATTTTTAATATTAAAGATTATGAACTCATACGTAATATGTATTCTCGATATTAAAATAATCAGATGCAAAAAAAATATATTTTGGCTCTAGAATGGTTAAGCTTGACCTGTAAAGCCATGGTCCACTCTATTAAGATGGATCTGCTTTAATCTATAAGTACATTAATGGTTAGAAAAAAAACACAATAGTGCCTTAGTAATAATCAGACAAATAAATAATGCAGCTTACTTTAGATAAGGTATGCTATTGGTGATATTTGTCTTCCTATACACAACTAGTTTTCTTATACAGACTCTGAGGACCAGTTAGAGTTTCTGGTAACCAAAATATTAGGTGTCAACTCCAAACTTTTTAACGTGGGCGGGCCATCAATTCATTGTTTTTTCCATGCCACTAAAATCCTGACCCAAAAGGACGATTGTTGTAACGCCACACACGTGCGCCAAGAGTTATGAAATATTGTGCTACTTTAGTTTTTAAATCCTTTATGGAAAGTGTTTTCTAATCTTTTAAACCGAAAAACACTTTTCTCCATCTAAATGTTACATTTTCCTTTGATTGAAAAATGAATTTTGTTAACCAAATTTCCACAATATAGTCAAATATGAGAAAATAAAAAAAGTGTTTTTTAGAAAAAACACTTTCCAACAAACAAACAAGGTCTTATAGAAGATGGCATGATAATTAAGTTCATAATATTTCATAGAATATTACAGGGGCATCATTTATAAACATTCATAACACATACATAGGGGTGTTCAAAAAAACTGATTAACCGAAAAAACCAAAGAAAAATTAACCGAAAAAACCGAACCGAGATAAAAAACCGATTAAACCGATTTTCAAAATCATAAATTCTAATAGATCCGGTTCGGTTTCGGTTTTAAAACTGAAACCGACAAACCAAACCGGACCAACCAAAAACCCAAAGCTATACAAATTAAGAGGAGTATAAATAGTTAAATACTGAAACCTAACCCTAAAAGCTGCCACTTGACCCATGTGAATATTTATCTCAATCTTCCTTTCCCTTTCAAATTTCAATTGCTCTGCCTCCTCCATCTCTTCATCTACGTTTATCTCCATCTCAAAAGTGATTCTCCTCTCTTCTTCTACGTTTATCTCCATCCCAAAAGTGAGCCAAACACAAACTCATCTCTTCATCTCCTTAACTTCTCTTCATCTCCTTAACTTCTCTTCTCTTTACTTTTGCACAATCCTTCTTTATTTCTGCGCAAGTTGTTGTAGTTGCAGTAGAAGGAGATGGATCCTGTAGAGAAAAGATAACAAGGTAATTTTTGACCCAGCACTTGGTGTTTGCCCAGGGATCCAAGGTATATCAACATGAAATAATGATTAATGACCGAAGATGAATTTATAGCTTTTGTTATGTACTGCAACAAAGATGGATCTATTACAAAATCCTTTGAATGGTTAGCTAAACTGCATTGTTCCTCGCTTGACAGCTCAAGATTGTAATAGCAGGAAATATAAAATTCCAAACAAGGAAAAATTAGTGTTTGATCTGTAAAGGAAAAATTAGTGTTTGATCTGTGAAGGAAAAATTAAGAATATATTTCAGCTTAAGAATGTTTGTTATTATTATTAAAAGACTATTATAATTTTATTCAAAAAAATAAATATTGAATGGTATTTAATAAAAAAATATCTAAAATATATTCTTAATTAAATTAAGAATTTAACAAAATAATATATGTATTATATTATAAATTAATTAATTTTAAGTTAAATTAAATTTTACTTTAATGACAAACAAAAAAAAAATTAGAATAGGTCGGCAGACAAACCTAAGTAACCCAGCATGCCTGGCCCATTTCAAATAAGGCCAGACATGGAGGCCTAGCAACCTAGACCTGCATACCTAGACTTTTTTTTTTAATTGAGTTAAAATATATTTTAAAAAAAAAGAAGAAGAAGAAGTAGACGATTTAGACAAAGCGTCATTTGCATGCTCAATTTTCAATCAATGGATAGGTGGCTGGAAAATCAGGTTGGGTTTTTTAAACTTAAAAATCTAATTTTTAATTCATTTTCACATAAAAATACATTAAAAAAACACTTTTATAACCTCAATGAATGAAATCTTCAACTCAAAAAACTCCAAATCAGTTAAAATAACACAAGATTAAACTAAAAAAAATCTCTCTCAAGCTTGATTTGTTTTTTCCAATAACATGAAAGTTAAAAAAACACTTTAA
>Ga0325403_1006731_pt1 | contig 10962 bp, 4 predicted proteins | sample PopdelMetagenome_19_FD_205665 | JGI IMG/M metagenome (GOLD analysis project Ga0325403, IMG submission 205665) | Populus deltoides microbial communities from Bellville, Georgia, United States - Xylem-PdKOR-R4 | ecosystem: Host-associated > Plants > Phyllosphere > Stem > Wood/Secondary xylem...
TGGTATATGAACTTGTGAAGCAACCGAGTTTAATAATTGTGGCGGATCTACATTATTAATCTTAGGGAGAACATTCAATCAAATCAAACATAGACTGCGGACAGTTATGTTTTCTTGATTAATCAACTTATCTAGTTCTTAAGGCTTCCATTGAATTAAATTACTAGTGCGAACACTGTGGTTGTTTGATGTTTAGGGTTAGTTATACGGCGGAACCGTTAATAACCAATGTTAAGAAGATATAAATATTCAGAATATAAATTGATGTTTCGTTTCCATGATCAGTTCTGATTTCTGTAGGTGGATATGTGCTTACAATCAAGGTTTGTTCTCTTGATAATTTCTGATTTTATTAAATTTTGTTTGATAGTATTCTGTTTTCTTTTGCTTTAACCTAGATAACGTCCAAACCCCCTCAAAATTGCATATCATCTAGCATAAAAATCTGACTTGAATCTTCCTTGTGGGATCGACCCCTTGCTTGCTCTATACTATCTTGTGTGTTGTGTTTGAAGCTAGGGTAATTAATTTGTGCGATCGCGACATCGTAACATTAATCAATACAACTATACTAAAGTAATCATTTTATGATATCCATACGTTACTTCACATTCAAAAAAATATCCCTCTATCATTCCTTATTTTGCCAAAACCTAACCATAAGCTTACTAGATGTTCATTTCTTTGATTCTTCTTGTTTTAACATGTTTTCAAGCTAGTACCACATTCCACAATAGTTACATTAAAAATCTCAATTACACATTCAATGACATTTAACTCACCTAAACATGATGAACCTAACAAATATCATGATTTACTTCCCAACCTTTTAGTTAAATTTAGAAGTTCCCATCATCAACTTGCTCTTACAACACACACAAATATACGTAAAAATCTAAATTGAAAGAACTCCCCCCTATACTTTCCATTTGGCTGAAAGTTAAAGGTCTCCAATAAGCCAAATTCTTTCATCAATTTTCATCAATTTTCTTGTCATTAAATTTATATTTCATAATTTTACACTTAACTTCCATTTCCTTCAAATTTCATCTATAAACCCTAACTTGAATAATTAAAGATTTATTCAATTTCTATAATTAAACACTAACTAATGATAATAGTTTATAGAAGAGTAACTAACCCAGTAAATTTAGATGATCAATGGCAAATTCCTTTGTAAATTTCTTGATCAACACCTTCTTCTTCCTTCTCAACTCATAAGGTCTCTTTCCCCCTCTAACTTCTTCTTATTGCCAGCCTTTTATCCTCTCTTTTTATCCCAAGCATAAGTTGAGGTGGGCTAGAGCGCGCGAGGGGTTTTTATGCTTAAAACCCACTTTGTTTAAGACCTTTCCCCTCTAAAAGTTTGGGTGTCCTTTAGACCAAATTTTAACTTCTCAACTTTCCATTTAATGAACACCAAGAAAGTTTTGTTTCTTTTCTATATGGGATAAAGTTCTTTTAAAAAGTTTTGGGTTTCACCAAAACATGTCAACGAAGGATTCTTTAAGATCATTTTCTTATTTACTCATAATTTGTTTAAATCATATTAATGATCTATGTTAAAGAGCTTATGTTAGAGATTAAATTTCAACAAAGTCTTAACCGTAAGTTGACACCATTTTTAATCTAGCAACAAATGTGTCCATTAACCATGTTTTTAAATAAATTTTCCAATAATCCCCCATACAAATGAAAATTTAAAAATAATCTTCTATACCCTAAAAACTTATTTTTAAAATGAACCCAAACCTAGACTTGACCCAAAGGCCAAGCATAAGTTGGGTCGGGCAAGAGCACACGAGGGGGATTTATACCCAAAGCCTTCTTTACTTGGGACATTTTCCCTCTAAAAGCTTGGATGTTCTTTGGATCCAATTTTAACTTCTCAACTTTCCACTTAATGAACACCAAGAAAGTTTCGTTTCTTTTCTATGTGGGATAAAATTCTTTTAAAAAGTTTTGGGTTTCACCAAAACATATCAACCAAGGGTTTTTTGATATCATTTTCTTATTCACCCATAGTTTGTTTAAATCGTATTAATGATCCATGTTAAAGAGCTTATGTTGGAGATTAAATTTCAATAAAGTCTTAACCTAAAAAGTGAGTTAACACCACTTTTAATTTAACATCAAATATGTCCATTAACTAAAATTTGAAATAAGTTTTCCAACAATCCCTTATATAAATGAAAATTGTCCGACCAATTTAAAAACAACTTAAATTTATAGAGAGATACTAATTTGGTATATCATTACATTAAAAGAGTTAAATTTTAGCTTTGAACATTCCTTAGTAAAATACTATCAGATTTACTCACTAAATAGTTAATGAGATGTCTTGAACTATTTAGCTTTTATGTAAACCAAAACAAAAGTACTCATATAGTTCTCTACCTACATATTTTTTTTGTTCTCACTGTTATGTTTATTTTGGCCCTAAACAACTTTTGAATTTATAAGTACTTTAGAAAATTTAGTCTTTATAAAAATTCTTAAAGAAATGACTGTATTTTTCACTCATATAAATGATATTTCATTAAGACTATTATGTTATACTCCACTTGGTATACCAAAACATGAAATTATTTTGAGCACAACTCACTCTTTATCATGTTACAGTTAACACCTATTTCATCATAGAAAAAACAAGGAATAATAATTTCCTAATGCTACTGGGAATGTTATATGATTTAGTTTTCTATTTAAACCTAGATCAGAAGATCTTCAATCAACTAGCTATGGTTACCATCATTACATTTTTTCATCTTTAAAGCCTATTCTCCTTGATGAATTATACTCAAGCTCTCTCGACAAATCTCTGGTTAGCGAATCCATAATATTTTCCTTTAACTTTACATAGTCAATGAAAATAATTCTATTGGAGAGTAAGTGTTTAATGATATTATATTTACGATGTATATATTTATACTTACCATTATATATATTACTTTGTGTCCATCCAATTGTTGACTAATTGTCGTAATGGACACAAATTGTTAGCACTGATTTTGGCTAACATGGAATATCCTCTAAGAAATTAGAAAAATGTTTAGCTTCCTCTCTAGCTCTATCAAGAGTAATAAACTTTGATTTTGTCATGGATATTATGACACATGTTTGTTTAGAGGATTTCCATGACACAACTGCTTCACCAAGTGTGAAGACATATCCACTAGTAGATTTTGAATTTTTAGTATCAAATATCTAATTGGCATCATTATACCCTTTAAGTATCGTAAAATAACCAATATATTATAGCCTATAGTCGAAAGTGTACCTTAAATATTTGAGTACCCTTCGTACTGCTTTCCAATGATCTATACTTGGATTCCTTGTAAATCTACTTCGTTTGCTAACCAAGTAAACAATATCAAGTCTTGTGCAGTTCATAACATACATCAAGCTCTTAATGTCGTAAAAATATTCTATTTGGTCTATTCCATTGCCTTTATTTTTAGACAAATGAACACTTATATCCATTCATGTTTCCAAACGATATCCTTACTTTTAAAAAAATTATCAAGAACTTTCTCAACATAACAAGATTGAGATCATATTAATCCATCAGATGTTTTAGAATTTTATATTTGTAGTATGGCATTTAAAACACCCAAATCTTTCATATCAAACTTGTTACTTAATATTTTTTTAGTAGACATGATCATATGATCATTACTGTCCAAAATAAGCTATCATCCATATAAAGATATACAATGAAATAATCTTTATCTATGTTTTTCACATAAATACATTTTTAAATTTTGCTGATTTTAAACTCATTTGATAACAAAACCTTGTTAAAATCCTCATGTCATTGTTTAGGTGTTTGTTTCAAATCATATAATGATTTGAAAGTTTACAGACTTTTTTTTTTCTTGTCCATTAATAACAAGCCCCTCGAGTAATTTCATGTAAACCTCCTTATCAAGGTCATCATTTAATAAAGCTATATTTACATCCATTTTATGTATTTAAAGCTTGTTAATAGATGTGATGACTATTGAAGTTCATATGGAAGTTATTTTTAACATATGTGAATATGTGTCAAAATAGTCTACATCTTCTTATTGTCTAAAAACTTTAACAAGTCTACCTTTATATTTGTCAATATTGCCATTAACTTTCATTTTCCTTTTAAGTATTCACTTATAACCTAATGGTTTATTTCCAAGAAGAGGAAGATTCATTTGTTCCCATGAATGATTATTCATAATGGATTCAATTTTACTATTGATTATCTTCTTCTAATAGGAAGCTTCTGGACAAGACATTGCCTCAAAGTAAGTTTGAGGTTCATTTTTTAATAAGTATATTAGAAAATTAAGACCAAATGTTTTGTTCATTTTAGTCTTTCTAAGTTCGACTTCATCATCTTCTTATTGATGATAATTACTTGAGCTAACTTCAACCATTCTTTTAAGTGAATGATTTTATTATGCTTCCTTTCATAGAAACACATATTTAAAAAACATAGCATTCCTTGATTCCATTATAATATTTGAATGAATATCCTCAAGGTCTTCTACCTTTCCACAATTCATATGATATATTTTCTAAATTTTTTATGAGGTATTTTATTTAGTATATGATTATCAGTTAGAATTGCCTCTCCCTACAAGTTCTGAGGTGCTCCCAAAACTATCAATATGACATTCATTGTTTTTTTAATGTCCGGGTATTACATTTTGTAATGCCATTTTGTTGAGGTGAATAAGAAGCATAATTTGCTTAATAATATCATTTTAGGAATATAATTCACTAGATGATGCTTTGTATTCTTCATCTCTATCACTACTTATTACTTTTATTTTTTTATCAAGTTGATTTTCAACTTCATTCTTGTAATGTTTAAACATTTCAAGAGTCATATTTGCTTCTAAACAAATAAGTATAACAATACATTATGCAATCATCAATAAAAATAATATAATATTTTTTCCACATCTAGTTTGCATAAACTTTAAATCACCAATATCCGAGTAAATTAAACCCAAAGGTTCACTACTTCTTTCAATTAAATGCAAATAAGTTTTTGTGAAATTTGACTATACACAAATCTCACACTTATGATTTTTCTCAAAAATTATTATTGGTAATAATCAAGATTTATTAACCTTTTTATAGAGTTATAGTTCACATGGCATAACTTATCATGCCACATGTCACTAGACTTAAGCAAGCAAGAAGAAGTGACACTCCTCTCCCATAAACATTTTATTTTTAGAGAGTTCAAATTTATCACTCTTAAGAATCAATTTGAAACTATTTTTACTCAACAATGAACTAGATATTAAATTCATCTTAATATCAATAACTAGGGGTGTTCATGGTTCGGTTCGGTTTAGACTTAAAAAACCAACCGAACCAAGTTATATTAGTTTTGTGAAATATTAACCGAACCGAACCGAAATCCGATTCAAACTGAACTGGTTCGATTCGGTTAAATTCGGGTTTTTTGGCAAAAAATCGAGAAACCTAATCCCATCACCAGTAAACCTAAAAATTCAACAAATCATGAAGTTAACAAAATCAACAGCAAACTTGAACTTATTATGAAGCTAACATTCCTGCCCAACAACAACAACCATGTTTTCACATTGAAGCCAACCTTGTAACCTATGATACATTTATATTGAAATTGTTTCATAACTTAGGAGAACATACACTAATTAAGAAAAAGTTTCAAATCAAATAGCTTCACAAGAGTTTGAAACATTATTCAGGAGCAAATGAGCAAAATCTAAAAAGTAGAACTGAACTTTATCCTGCATGCTATAGATATGGATTTGTAGATCTATAAGAATGGAGGAGGATCGCGACAGCTTGCACATAAGTAAAGAGAGAAGAGAAGCCCTGCCTGTTGTAGATCTAGATTTATAGATATGCAAGAATGGAGGAGGATCGCGACAACTTGCACATAAGTAAAGAGAGAAGAGAAGCTAGGGAGATGGAGATGTGGGTTTGTGTTCGGCCAGTAGTAAAGAGAGAAGAGAATGCAAAGCACAGATGCAAAGCAGTTGAGAACTTGAAAGGGAAAAGAAGAATGAGTTTTGAGGCGGAGAGGTGGTTTGCAATTTGCACAGACGATGACTTTTTCGTGAAGGCAGGGGAGAGGTGAGTTACGTTAGGGTTAAGCTAATTAACAATTTATACCCCTGCATAGATGTCGTCTTTTTAGGATTTTTTGGTTGGTCCAGTTAGGTTTGCCGGATTTAGTTTAAAAACTGAAACCGAACCGAACCTGTTAAAATTTATGATTTTAAAAATCAATTTAATTGGTTTTTCATCTCAGTTTGGTTTTTTCAGTTAAATAGTTTTTTTAAACATCCTTATCAATAACATGAAATACATTTTCGTGAATCAAAAGTTTTTTGAAAGTCCTCTTCAATATGATATTTCCTGCACCTAGTATTTAAGAAATTAATAATTCTTCATATACAAATATTCATTAACTACTTTATATATATATATATATATATTGTTTTACTAGTATGAATACACCACTATTTATAAATTTTATTGGTAACTTTGGAAATAATAACGAACATGCTTATTTCTAAAACTTTATAAGCAATGTAGGTGATGAATCTCATTGTTAATATTAGCTTCAAGAATCATTCCTCTCGATGTATGCCATGACCCCCGTATCACAATTGCCTGAACAGAAATCACAAAAGTTTGTTCAGTTTTGAGTAACCAATCAAAGTTTTTGTTTGTCAATGGAACTTTCTAGAGAGTTGTGGTTACCATTCCGACACCAATGATGGAATCTACGGCGAGGGAAGAGCACAGCACTATGCCCATGAGCTTCTCTTCCATCGCCCTCTCTTTTCCCAATTCTCATCTCCCCCTTCCCCCCCATCTCCTTACCAACGCATGAGGGCAGAGCTGAAGCTAAATTAAGATAAAAACGACGTAGTTTGCAACTATGATTTGTATCTTCGAGGATGGCGTCATAACTTTAGCAAAACGCTAGTGTGCGTAAAATCACTAGAAGGGCACTTAAACGACGTCGGGAGAAGGAGTCCTCCTAAAGAATAGAAAAACCCTAGGGCCCTTTTTCATCTCATCCCAATATAGTCTCTCACCCGCGCGGCGGTCTTTTATCTGCTGGGAGAGAGAGACGGTTCCGTTTTTTGTGTAAATCTAGAACGTCTTTGAGAGAGTAAAATTGCAAAAATGAGTAAGGCAGCAGCAGCAGGTGGAGCCAAGGGGAAGAAGAAGGGAGCGTCCTTCGTCATTGATTGCGCCAAGCCAGTGGAGGACAAGATCATGGATATCGCCTCTCTCGAGAAGTTCCTCCAGGAGAGGATCAAGGTTGGCGGGAAGGCCGGTGCTCTTGGTGACACTGTTACCGTCACTCGTGAGAAGAGCAAGATCACCGTTACTTCCGATAGCAACTTCTCTAAGCGGTACTTTCTCATCGAACTTTCTTTCTGACCATTGCGTGGATCTGTCCTGTCATCTGTGCGTGGATTTTGCTCTTTGAATGAAACCCTCCTTGATATTATGCTACATATTAGATTGTGTTTTTTTTTTCTGGAATAACAATAAATAATTGTCTCGGTATTTCCTTAGAAAAATTAAAATCAGCAAAGCATGCTCTTAGCCTTCAATGCAGTTGCAGCTAGTGAACATGATGAAAATCAATATGATTTCTGGACATGTTCCGGATAGTTGAAAATGGGGAACAAGGCATTGTTATCGTAGTCATTTTCAGATTGGGAAACAATGATATCTGAAACAAAGTTGTTTTTCCCTTTTATGCAAATGACTGAGGAGCAACTAGAGGGAAGCATTCTCTTTATCTTTGCATTGATAGAATATGCTGATTGGTATTCATTTTAAGATCTCTGAATCGTGTCCACCCTATACTGGATATATAACCTAAATATTATTTCATATTATTTGTGTTTTTTTTCCAGGTATCTTAAGTACTTGACCAAAAAGTACTTGAAGAAACACAATGTGAGGGATTGGCTTCGAGTTATTTCTTCAAACAAGGACAGGAATGTTTATGAATTGCGTTACTTTAACATTGCTGAGAATGAGGGGGAGGAGGAAGACTGAAGACTCGGTACACTATTTTGTCAGATTGTTTACTTATTTTAGGGCCTCCTTTATCTATATCAGCTGTTGGATCTATAGGCTTGTTCTTTGAAATTTTGGCTACTGATAAGTGGATTTCTATTTTCAATTCTCATGTATTAGATGTTATTAATACCATCCGAATTTCTTGCTAGAGTTTGTCTATAGAGATTGGCATGGCTAGGTTTTTATATATGCCTTCTCTTTCGCATCATTATAGTTTTTGCCACCCTTGTTTTGAATCAATGCATACTCATGGTGGCTGTTGCTTTACCTCTACTCTATTGCATTGGTGTTTGTTATGAGTTTCTTGTTTCCAAATGAGAAGGATTGCAGGTTTTCTGATGTTTTAATGCCTGGTCTTGTACCTATATGTCTTTATTATTCAAATTATTAGTTCGGGATTAATTGATGGCATTAACGATGTTCTGTGGTTCGAGTTGATGAGCTGTGGATTAGAATTACTGGTATTGCCTGCTTTAGTGAAAGGGAATGAGGTGTTTTTGAGGATTGCCGAGCTTATGATCCTTTTGTTCAGCACAATGGTTGTCTGGTTGACCTTTATGGGAGGCAGGACTTATTGAGGAGCCATGGAATACCATAATCTGTTCTCAGAGGCATGTCATGGATCTCATGGAGGCACACCGGGGATTGAGAAAGTCTTCAGATTGGTTGAGGTTGGTGGTACTTTTCTTGAGTGTTTTATTTTTTTGTAGTTAATCCTCATGAAAAATGCCCAAAATTTTGAAGAGTGGAGTGCGGAGGGTGAATAATGTGCGAAATAAGAGTTAGGTTTTGCCAAACCTGGATTATCATAGTGAGAAATTGGTGGTTGCCCTCAGCATTTTAAAGAGAAGTCTGGACCATGGCGTCTAGGTACTGCTACATAATGTTAAGAACCTTCAGACTTGCTGTGATTGCCACATCACTGTGAAAGTGATCCCTAGGGTGTTTTCGATCAGGAGATTATTCCCATGTCATTAAATTTCTTCCAGTTATGGATTAAAAGTCAACACTAGTAGATTTAGCAAGACTATCAGGAAGAAATTACCAATTGAATGAAACCAGACATTACAGGAGCTAGCTGAATTGAAGTCTGTCCAGGATAGCTCATATAAAAAATTATTTATGAATTTTAGTTGTTTTTTATAAGTAGTTTATGATAAAAATATGTTCAGAAATAATCTCAAGTTAAAAGTCTGTCTCCATTTTATACCAAACTTTTGATTCAAGTTAAAAGCTACTTCTAACTAAATATATTTATGATGTTTGAAGTCAATATTTCATGATTAACGGAACCTAATTTTTTAACAAAATGGTGGATTATAGCTCTTTACTGAATTCAAAGCATTTAAGCTCATTGAGATATTTACTTGTGACATAAAGAAGGTAGGCTTTGTAAATGCTTAATTCTTTTTTTGCCGGATCTTGTTGCAAATTAAAAGTCAAAAAATTGATTTTAAAACTAGAGGGGTTGTGGTTACGTCAATTTGGTTTTTACTTCAAAAAAATAACTAAATTAATTTATTTTTAAAAAAATTCAAAATTAAAATCAAATCAAAACTAATTCAATCCAATCAATTTTAATTTAATTCGGTTTGGTTTATATTTTTATTGGCCTTACTATGGCTTTTAAAAGCCTTGTAATAGATTTGAAAAGCTTTTAATTGATATAAAATCCTATTCTAATTTACCAATTGTTTTTGTCTTTTTGTTTATTTAATCGAGTTTTTTTTGGAAGAGCTACTTGGTACTCACAATAATATGATAATACAGTATCAAATATTAATACATTAAATACTAATACAAATAATAAAAATAGAAGAAACCACCATAGTTTTCAAATGGTTTTTGAACTAATTATAATTTGTTGTCATAGATAACTTTTCACCAAATTCTAAGTTACATGTTAGAATGGAAAATGAGTTAATTAATAAATTATAAAGTAAAGATGTAAATTTATAAGATAAATTACCTGACTTAAGGTTTTTGTAAGTTTTAATACCATCAATCAAGATTCTAACGTCGAATAGAATTGATCCATATTACAACCAATTTTGATAACAAACAAGTACTTGAACGATTGCTATAAAATATCATTTTGTAATTGTGCAACTTTGAGTTGAAATCATTATTTTTCATCATATGCCATCCTACATATTCTACATTTCCACCTCAACTCATCCTAGATTTACGTTGCCAAATATGTTCTTTTACTTTATCTCTTGTTAGTGTGCTTCTAAAACCTCGTAAAGTTTATTTAATTGATTCTAGCTTACTATTATTTTCAAAAAGGTTTCACTCACCAGTATCTTTTTCTTTGCACGGATAAAAAAAACAACATAATACTAAAAAAAAATAGGATTACAATAAATATTTTAAAATGTCATTCTTTGAAAGAAAATAAACAAAACAATAACAAAAAATCAATATAAATAAGCTCTCTAAACCTTTCAAATACGAACTAGCAAAGTGTTATTAAAAAAAGCAAGCTACATTGCGCTGAAAAGAAACAATAATCTTCATCCTATCCCTTAATTGCCTTAATGAGAAATAATTTTTGAAATTTTGCATTTGTAACCATTCAAATGGGTTAAAGATTCTCACCTTCAATGATTATCATAGTTTTCTTTCTATAATTTTTAATAACTACCAAAATAATCCTGAAACCTAAATTATAGATATCTGACGCATGTACTATACCATTTAATTTCTACCAAGTGTCCTATTTTGTTCTAAAGGGAAGGGCAATAATTCACAAATTATAATTTGATGTCATGAGAATGGATCCATGGATTTACATGCACCTAATTGAAGCTACTAACATAACAATACAACTATTAAAGTCAATTTGACAAGGCTGAAGAATCT
>Ga0325403_1006732_pt1 | contig 10962 bp, 9 predicted proteins | sample PopdelMetagenome_19_FD_205665 | JGI IMG/M metagenome (GOLD analysis project Ga0325403, IMG submission 205665) | Populus deltoides microbial communities from Bellville, Georgia, United States - Xylem-PdKOR-R4 | ecosystem: Host-associated > Plants > Phyllosphere > Stem > Wood/Secondary xylem...
GAAAAGAAAGGTTCAAAATTAAGATAAGCTTATGAATTAAAGCCGTATTTATCTTTGGTGGTGCGTGGATAAGAGCGTGAAGTGAAAAGCGCGTAAACTCTGTCCTTATCCTACATTTTCTTTTTTAAACTGTTCATTGGAGGCGTTACCACGTATAGCTGACAGCGGGGTGCAGGTTTCCTGCCAAATTTAGACACCAGAGTGACTAACTGCCTTTTCAGTTTCCTTCTCTCTCTCTCTCTCTCTCTCTCTCTCTCTCACTGTATACAGCCAAAAAGAACATATATTCAACACTGCATGCTCTCAATTATCTGCTGTCTCACTAGAAAATAGGGAGTTGTCAACAAAACGAGAGCTCACTTTGTATTCATTTCTTTTTTAAGTGTTCCCGTATTTCTTCTGTGCTAGCTTTTGTCTTGTAGAACAAAAATGGGGGGTTCTAATGTTTGGCAAGAGCAAAGGAACTTTGTCAAGAGTTTGCATGAGCAGGTGGAGTACAGCCCCTTCTCTTCTCATTATCTAATTTGATGTGATCTTATATTAAATTGTAATCTTGATGGCGTATATTTGCTAGGAAGACATCACCTTTTCTTCACTTGCTTTTTGCTTATCCTCCTCTGTATCTTTCTTTTTGGATGTAGTACTGCCTGCCATTGTTAAGTTCTTTGTGTTCTTGTGTTTTTGCTAGAGAACATGGTCCATTTCTTATCTTATTGTGTTTTTGTGTGTGTAATTTGTTTGGTCGATGTGAAACTGTTCAAGAGGGAAAGAAAAGACAGGGAAAACATTAGTGTCTTTCAAGAGTTCAATTGCTTTCTCAATAAAATCTACCAAAAGAAAAGAGTAATGTACAATTAGAATTGAAGCCCATCCTTTTCCTCTTGTAAAGTTTTCCTCCTTTTTTCTTGGCTTCATGCCATATATACAAGTAGGATAAGGGTGAGTTTTTGGTTCATCATTGACAATAAAAGAAGAAGTGAAGTTTCCTACTAAAAGAGAAAAAAATATTGTAAATATTTTGGATATTTTGTGACTAATCTTATGGAAATGGACGGTTTGCTTCATTATTAGTGTATTGTCTCAATTTTTTCACTGATTCTTCTTTCCAAGAAAATGCTAAAATGTTTTGTATATTCTGGCTAATTCTTTTGTTCGTTGCAGGGGATATTGGACAGTCATTTTGATGAAATCCTTGATTTACCTAGAGAGAGCCCTCAGTTTGTGATTGATTTGGTCAGCACATTCTGCAGTGATGCTGAAAATGCCATAGCAGCATTGATCAGATACTTGTAATTCTCCAAAATATTTCACCGCATTCTCTTAGTTAAATATTATTATTCTTCCATTTTCTAATTGATTTCTGAGCAACTGTCCTGTCCTGTCATCAGAAATGAACCTGATATCAACTATTCCAGAGTTATTGACCAAGTTCACCAGATCAGAGGCGCTAGCTCTTGGTAGCCTGTTCTTTACATCCTTTGATATTTAAATTTGTTAGAAACTTGATTATTTGTCATTTCAGTTTATTCCTTTTTCAGTTGAGAATTTTCCATTCTAGACAGTTATATGCATGGAATTTGGTGCATGTCTAAAGCCATATGGAAAAGCTTCCTTATTAATATTAGTTGGCATGTGGTAATATCAATATAGTCAACTGCACGCGCGCGTGTCTTGCGGCGCTTAACAAAATGCTGGAAACTAAAGAGAAGAATGTATGCGTTACCTGTGGCCGGCACATAATTTGAAATATCAGAAGCTTTATAGACATGTACACACGTGTCGCTGCAGGTGATTATATAGAACGTTGGAAGCTGGTATATCTCAGCGTCCAAAACATCATGAAGTATTCATTAGCAGCAAAAAATGCTTCATTTAGAAACAATCATGTCATGGATGCTACACATTTGATACTTGATAATTCAGTCTATGCAAATGAACTTATGACCTATGCTTTTACGCGGGTGTGATTCATTCAATGTATCCCTTTTCTGCTGTTAGGAACCAAAAATTTAGAACTTATCAATTAGCATGTGCAAATCTTCTTTCATCTTAGAAGTAGAGCGATAAAGGCAGACATGTATAATCAAAAGGTAGAACTGAATTTAAGGTGATAAGACTAGTAAGCTTCTGACCCACAATGTTTCAATGGATTTGTGAATTGCATTTTCTTGAGATTACAATACCATCTTCTTCTTATCATTGTTTGTGATGCATTAAATGCAAGTTCCCAATCTTGCTTTCCCACTTCGACATTGCATCTTCCAGTACAGTCGCCAGAATTGCTTCTAAAAGTTCATGAGGCAATGCCATTAAATGGGCACTTGATCCTTAATTGATCCACAGATGGTAGACTGAATCTTAGTCCTCTGTGTGCATTTTTTGTTACAGTATTGGTGGCCATAGGATGGCCCTTGCTTGTCGTGAGCTCCGATATGCTTGTGAAGACAAGGACAAGGACAGGTAAGATGAGTTCCTTTCTTTTAATTTTCCTTTGTGAACAAAGCGCCATTCTTTCATTACCTTAATTCATTTATTCCTTTTATTCACCATACTTTACGAGTTTATATTGATTAATCTCAATTGTGTATTTCTAGATATGATTTTTCAGCGATGGTATTTTCATACAGCAGTGGCTAAATTTTTGTAGATTTTATGGCTAACTTTAATTTCAATAATTTATTGGAAAAACACGTGGTACTTTGTGCTTTCAGTCGTATGTTCTGCTCTACCATTTTTTTGGATAGCTTAGTCATGTTCTGACCAACATTTAGTCGTGGTTTTTAAAAAATTTCATGTTGTTAGTTTCATGGTACCATATGATTTGTGGTTTTCATATGAGTGTCACCGTGGTGTGCTGGTATCGCAGGTTAAGGGAAGACAGATTCTCTCTTTAAATAGTTGGTGGAAGGATTCGGAGGAATTAAATGGATTTTTTTTTAATTTGAAACAGTTGGATTTGAACCCCTGAACCACCCCCCACCCCCCTTAATCACAGCCAAAATGATTAACTCTTTCCCAAGGTTTTAATCTTGTCTGGGTTCTCTCGGGTTCTCTCTTGTGATGGATAGTGTGCAAGCTGAAAAACTTCTTGGACAGCAACATTTTCTGCTGTTCATCCCCTTTTCTCCACTTCAATGGTGCTTTCTGATATTCATGATGATGCTGGAATCCTGGATACCATTCTTTCTTTGTCATTTTAAAGGCTTTTTCACTTTTTTCAGGTGCCTTGCAGCTTTTGGCAAGACCAAGGATGAATATCAAATTTTGAAGGAGAAGTTCAATATCATCTTGCAGGTAATGTTGCTTGGCTTGGCTTTTTTTCCCGGTCAAATTTGATCTTTTATATTCAGGTGGAATGCTTGATAAGAACATAATAGCAAGATTAGATTTTACGGAGTCTAGAAAATTTCTCTATTTCAAATCTTGTAGTAATTCTTAAAATTGGAACCTTAGACTTCTCAAAGCCAATCAAATCACATTCTAATTGTCCAAATTCTATCGAGCATTTAGCCGGTTACTCATTTCAGGCCTATTTTTCATCGGCTCTCAGGAAGATTTCCTCTCTCTTGGAAGAAATGAGGTCAAAATATACAGTGAAGCATGACATAAATATCTCTCCATTGTGTGTTCTATAAAGCATAAAGTAGAAGGCTAGCTCTAGGGTGCAATCAATTAAAGAGTGTAATCCATGAGATTCAAATAAATATGATAAAAAGCAAGATGACTCTCTTACTTCCTTTTATGTGTTTTCAATTAGTTTTAACCACCATTGCCTGTCTTGTTTATGTTTTTTCCAAAATAGTAAATTTTCTTTACAAATAAAATTGTTCACCATCTGTTACTGGATTTGGACACAGATGGAGAGAACTATGATTTCCGGTGAATCTAAAAGAGGCCGACAATAGAGTCCTGAATTGTCTCTGCTGCTGTGTCAGCTGACTCGGTGGAAGACCAGAGTCTGCTTCTATCTGAAATGGGCATGTAAATAAAGAGTTACGGGAACTCGTAGTTCAGATTGTTTTAGACTATTAATATCTTTTGTTGAGTATTACTATTTGCCCATTTAGCATGTTTTTTTTATATTAGCTGGTTCAGGGTAGCAAATATAAGGATATATGTTAGTTACCTCCTGATCTTTCACATAGCATAGTTTCCTTCTTCTAAGACAATTGTTGAACAAACAAGTAAGCAGAGTTTGAGAGAAATGATAATGTTTTGGGGGATTTTAATCCTGTTTGTATGCAAAACAACGGCAACTACAACTTAATCCCTGACGTAACCTGGAAACTGGAAAACGTTACTGTTGTATTTCTTGTTGCTGCATCTGCACATACTAGCTGATATATTATGATGGTCAGTGGTGTTGGTAAGGCCAAGTCCCACATGCAAGACTTGGCTTCGGTTCCGGCAGAGAGTGCACACTGCTCGACTAGATCTGAAATCCGCTCCATGTTTTCACACCATGTGCAATTGTGCACCAAAAACCTTTCAAGTTTCAATCACTGCCCCCGTATTCCACTCCTTGTAACCAAAAACCATGGGAGAAGATGTTAATGCGAATGAAAATCTTTTCAGCCCTCGACTTTTTCATGAGGAACCATTCTAAGGTTGTTGTAGTCTTGATTCCTGAACTGTGTTCGAGCCTGGCATGTGTAAATCTTCCCTTTTCATTTCAAAAAAGGAGAAAATAGATTTGAATTTGCATTTGCATTATTAATTGGCCTGTCAATTCCCAGGAATCTAGTCAGAGAAGAAACAGACGGGAGAGGACTTATCACTTGAGCGAGATTTTCATTCCCCCGAATTCCCCAGGGCAATTTTTGGGCTAGATTGGAAATCAGATAGACAGTAACCATGAATTCTAGAAACCCAACCAATATTTGCCTCCTCTTCTCCTGGGCACAAAAGGTCAAGATAAACATAAGCTCATAACCTCAAATTCTGGACTTCTCATGAACGGCTTCAATGCAAACACAACGACTCCCCAAGATTTGAAGTTAACAATTTGCGAGGGGTAGACCTTCAAGGAACCGTAATGAGCAAATCTGAAATCCAACGTCTCTCTCGAAAAATAACATCCTCCTACAAGGTTTGTTCATATACAGGACAACACATTTGATTGTCATCTTAAGCAAAGCACCGAAGGGAATAAGGGCAAAATTCAAATAGAAATGAGAGGGCAATCCAGTTTGATTTGGCGGTGTGATTGTTTTGCCCAGTAAAAAGTTTCAGAAACCAAGTGTATATTACAAGATTGAGAGTAGGGAACTGGATTGTGAAATTACAAGTAAGAATTGTGAAACAAAGTAGAAAACAATTATAGCCTTTATCATTTCCACTAGTTTAATTTAGAAACGAGCCCAAATGTTTGACACGTGCAGCTGCAGCCTTCATAACTCTATTTAATTCACAGGCCTTTCACTTTTCGGCCCCTCTTCAGACGATTACAGGGCTGCATCTATGCATCTATTTTGCCTCCCCCAATAGCCTTCTCTTTTGGACAGTTGAAAAAAATAACTTACTAAATTTTAATTATGTTATAAAGTATTTTTTATTAAAAAATATATTAAAATATTATTTTTTTATTTTTTAAATATTATTTTTTATTATTATTTTCCCAGAGGTTTTTTGGTTTTTCATCAATTGAAAAAAATACTTTATATTTAGAAATATAAAAGTATATTAAAATAATATTTTTTTTAAGTAGTTCACTTAACTTGATCTAACCTAGCAATAATTTGATCTAACCTAGCAATAATGATTCAAAATACTTTATATTTAGAAATATATTAAAATAATATTTTTTTTATTTTTAAAAAATTATTTTTTAAATCAATAAATAAAAACATTAAAAAAAAAAAATCAACCGCGTTCCCACAGTTTTTGTGCTTCATAAATAATGGCTAAAATCTTGCAATTCACAGAGCAAAGACATTGTTTTCTGCTAATCTACTTTAAAGCTTAGGTAAGGTTCTCAAGCTTCCCATTAGAAACCCCATGATCTTGTGTTCGGACTTCGAACATCTCACTGCCTAAGTGGCGACAAGACTTTGGCTACCGCCAAACACGTTCTTTGTGCCAGTGTGGTGGATGGTGATTTTAACTTAAAAATACAAAAGCATCAAAACAATCCAAAGCAATAACCAAGAGTCCGCAACGCCAAACAGGCACGAAACAATGCAAACAACTGAGTTCTAAAGTACAAAGAAAAAAAGACTCGCCAAGTTTTAAGTTAAGTCAAAAGGTTCAAAACATAAAATGACTGGTGCACAAGCGGACACTGACAGCAGGAGGGCTTCATGACAATTAGATAACTCCTCTTCCAATCATAAGCATGAACCGGGTAACAACACATTAATTATTATTATTATTGTTTTGCATCAAGCAACAAGTTCAACAGGGAAAAGAACCTTCATCCAGGTAAAAGAATCTTTCTAAAACTACACCTAATACATCTATAGGTTTGGACTCATCACAAACTCCTATGACTAGACTAGCATACTCATAACTATGTGCTTGTATGGTATTGTGGTGACGATTATTTTACAAAGTGATTTTGCTTCCTATGTCTCGAATTACTAGCTGGCAGAAACAAGGAACAATCTGATTCTCATTTTCTCATGAAAATATATATACATGTCCATGGAAAAAATGCAAACCCTAACCACCATAAACAACATGATACAATGGGCACAGAAAAAGAACCACCGACACTGTCAAATTTGGAAAAACCAATAAACAAAGATCACCATAAACACCGGAAAATACAGACCCTGATTAATAACAACACAACACATCAGGCATGAAAATGAACCCACGACACTGTAAAAAAAAGCAAAATCATCAAACCAACTATTGAAACACTCGTGAAAATATGAACAATCCCAGCAACAACAACAAATCACTCCACACATCTACTACAAACAAAAAACAAAAACAGCAAGACCATGACACATCAGGCATGAAAATGAACCCACAATGCTGTAAAGATAGGCAAAACCATCAAACCAACTATTGAAACACTCTCGAAAATATGAATGCTCCCAACAACAGCAACAACCAATCATTCCACGCATCTACTACGAACAACAACAAAACCAGCAAACAATCCCATAACCAAAATCCAAAATTAACAATTATATTGAAAACATTTAACATTAAACTCCGTTATCTTAAATCCAAAAATCTGAAGCTCAAACAAGGTCTTGCTATCATGGTAGCAAACTAAATAAAAAACTTGTAAATTATCCAACTACAAAACTAGAGAAATGAAAAACAAGACCGCCTCAAAACCGGACCTCTTAATCGAATAGACTGAAACCCATATCCTGCAACAACAGTAACAAAATATCCAGTCAGTCAAAAAACTTAAATACCAACAGAGCAAAAGCCAAATAAAAAATCAATTTCATAAATACAAGAAATGAAAATGAATATGAAAAATGGCGCTTACATCATCAGACTCCTCTTTCTCTTCAACCTTCTCCTCTTTCTTTGCCTCGGCAGCAGGGGCAGCACCACCAGAAGCAGCAGCTGGAGCTCCACCGGCAGCGACTGCAACGCCACCACCGGAAGGGACGGAAGCCAACTTCTCCCTTCCGGAAGCAATCAGCTCAGTTATGTCCTTTCCTTTCACACTGGACAACAGCAGTTCAATCCTGTCATCGTCAGCATCTGCTCCAACTGCAAATCCAAAAACCAAAAAAAAAACGATCATTTTTCCGAAAAAGATAAAGATCTAATAACGGGAAAAGGAAAACATAATGTGGAGAGGGAAAAAAGAGATTACCAGATCCGAGGATGTGCTTCAAGTCCTCGGCGGTAGGGCAGGTGTTGCCACCGAGAACGGCGAGCAAGTAAGCGGCTACAACCTTCATTGTTTTTTTAGGAAGAGTGGCTGAGAGCAAATAGCTAGAGACTGGTACTTGCTAGGGTTTTTGAAGGCTGGGACGGATGGCACGGCTTACAAGCAAATATATATAGGGCTTTTGAAGAATGAGTTCTCGTGATTGAATCTTGTCCGTTCATTTTTTGTTTTGGCGGTTGTGTCCCTGGTTATGTTGTTTCTATGTTTGGTTGAGGAAAGAGGAATGTATCTGTCACGGTTAAGGTTAATCACGATGACAAGTCGAGGAAATTGGGAAACCGCTTTGTGGGTGTTATGACACCTCTTTGTAATCTTTCTTCAGTTTTTCTAAATATTAAAGATTTTTTTTAAAGTGTTTCGTTTTAAAATAATTTTTTTTTATTTTTTAAATTTTATTTTTAATATTAACAAATCAAAATAATTTAAAAACACAAAATAAAATTAATTTATTAACAAAGACTTTTTCCCATCACAAAAAAAAAGGATAGAAAATTGTTTTTTTTACATTGAAACAACATTTAAATAACTAGCTCTCGAACCCGTTACTTGCAAGGTGATTTTCATGGACTTTTTTTTAATCTTTTGAAAAATAATATATTTCTTTGAGAGTTTTGGTAAAGTAACATGAGTCACCATTTAAAAATATCATTTTTATATACAACAACTATTTTAAATTGCGATTGCATTTTGAATTATGTTTCTAGACACAACTAATATTTTAAATAGTGATTGTGTTGGTGATGCTCATGACATGTTCCTTTTATAATTTAATTGGCATAAACAAAAGTTAACCAAAATCTTTATGAAGATCTAATTGACAGAAGATAGAAAAAAAAGTGGAGATATGGTGAAGTGACAAAGGAGAGAAATGAAATGAAAAAAATGAAAGAAATAAAGGGTTAGCTCCGTATTTATCACATTCAATATAATTAGAAAAAATCTGATAAAATAATTCTAATCACATCCTAAAAAATAAAAAATTATAATTATAATTAACTATAAAGCAATCCTAAACAAAATCTTTAAAAAATTATAACTACTAAGATTTTCAATAGAAATTATATTCAGCAACCATTTAAAATAAACTGTTCAACTTAATCATGAATTGTGTTTTAATTATTATTTTTTAATTAATATAAATATTTTAATTAATTTATATATTTTTTAATTAATCTCACAAATTTTAAAATTAATAACTATATAATTTTTAGTGACCATTGCATTACTTTCTAATATTTTTTATAATTGGTGTTGCTTTCCTATAACTTTTATCAAGTTCTAAAATACCCAAATTTTTTACGCAAACTCTCGTGTGCTATGATGCACTGTCAGAGACGACTAGAATTGAAATATCACCAGTGTCACCACAATCAATTTATTTTTTTCATGTCAGAATAAAATATAGATAGAATATTACCTGTTATTTAAATCATGTGAAAAAATAATTATGCCAGTCCATTCTTATATATATATATATATATATTAGTGTATGAGTTGAATATTGTATGACCGCACTGTTCATCTCTTAATTGTGGATGTTGTTTTTTTTTTTTTGCTATAAATTAAAAAAAAATATATGTGAAGTGAATATTATCCAGTTATACTGTTCACCTCTTTGTGTTTTACCATAAATGATATTGATCATTTTTTTTAGATTTGTTGTAAATTTTTAGGGAAAAAAAATATCAAACTTAGCTGAGTTCATAATCTAAATTCATCCTAAATAAACTAAAGCGAGTGGTGAAGATCGTGCAGACGCATTGTTTATTCCTTTATGTTTTGCTATGAATGACACTGGTCACTACTCTTTTTTTTTTAGATTTTGCTATAAATTTAAGGGGAAAATATGTGAAATGAACACTATACAACTGCATTTTTTATCTCCTCATGTTTTACCATTAATGACATTGTTTACTCTTTTTTTAGGTTTGCTCTAAATTTAAGAGGAAAAAAATATTAAACCCGATTGAGTTCATTATCCAGGTTCATCCCACAGGTTTTATTATAGACGACATTGTTTACTTTTTTTTTGTTTAAGAAAAAATATTTTCTTTTTTTTTACTTTTATGTTTTAAAATTAATCTTAATCCTATTTTTATTTATATTTAGATTAATATCCCTTGTCTCTTTTATGTTATTTAGAAAGCTTATTTGAAATGATGATTTTTTTAATTACTTATTTAATTTTTAAAGAGTTTTTTTCTAATTAATCTATATTTTTCTAATTTCTTATATAGATAAACTATTATTTTTAAAAATAAAAAAATATTTTCAAATAATATTTATAACATGTGCAGCCTTGTATGCTATATTTTTTCTTTTATTTTATCCAATCAATTTAATGTGTGTATGTATTTTTATTATTGTTTGATTAAATAACAAAATTATTTTAATTAACAAAATTAGCAAACACAACTGTGTAGATGTCATGTCTTGTGAAATTAAATATCTTAATTTATACATGTCTCTTGATTTTTTCAATTTTTATTTTTAGTTATCATTTATGACTTTATGTATTTTTTCACCTATTAACATGTATAGTTCTCAATTTATTTGATTTTATATGTGTATAAATTTTTTTATTTTTATTTAGAATTCTTTTAAATACAAAAAAATATTGAAAAGGTTTATATATAAAATTTTTTATTAAAAAAATATATAATCTGCGGTGAAATACATGTCAAATATCTAATCTATATACATAGCACATGGAATCCTAAATATTTTTTTCCGGGTAACATATTGTCGACATGGTGAATATATTTTTTAATATCAGCTGAAATTACCATGACTTGAAACAAAATTGATGTTGTGTTAGCTCAAAAGGATATAGTTTAATTGATCAGACCCTAAATTTATTTTTTAAAAATCATTAGTTCGAGTCTCATAAATTTTAGGGTCATTGAAAACTTACATAGTCATTAACTTCGAGACTCGTGAGATTAGTCGACATAAACGCAAGCTATTCAGACACTCACATTAATCTAATAAAAAAAATTGACGTTGCATTGTAGCCATGATTTCAAAGCTCATCGGTGCATCAACACATTTAAAATTAGACAAGTCCACGTACTCGAGATGATCTCTCCTCTGCG
>Ga0325403_1006733_pt1 | contig 10961 bp, 5 predicted proteins | sample PopdelMetagenome_19_FD_205665 | JGI IMG/M metagenome (GOLD analysis project Ga0325403, IMG submission 205665) | Populus deltoides microbial communities from Bellville, Georgia, United States - Xylem-PdKOR-R4 | ecosystem: Host-associated > Plants > Phyllosphere > Stem > Wood/Secondary xylem...
TTGATATCAACTAGTGTATATAAATGATTAGTCTAACCCAATATTGAGAGACTAATAATACTAATGAGATTTATTACCATCGACAATTACCTTCCAGAAAATAGGAGGAAATATTGATTACTTATTCTGAAAGAATGGGATAAGCTAATGATACCAAGAGAGGAATATCTTGGTATCAAGTGAGAGTTGATTTATAAAGAGATGGCGTTCAAAAATAGTTAAGTTGTGTTGAGATTTCCAAGATGAAATTATTCTTGGCAAACGAGATAGGATATTAGACGGATATTGGTAATAGATGGAAAATGTATGTTATAAAAAAGGATTATGCCTAATTTTATGTATCAAAAGAAATTTCATGGAGATTATTACCTATCAATATTATTGTGTGTTACTACCTTTTGATATTTATGTGTACATGTTAATCTCTATTTTCAGGTCCATCAGGGTATGGACATAAAGGGAGACAAGAATTCCTCTTTTATCTTTGTATGGACATAAAGAGAGTCACCACCTAGTAATTTGGCACTAGAAACCATAACTGGTCTCAGAAATCAGGTACGGGGACTGATTGCTTTAAGTGAAGGTATAAGCACCCCAAATACGCTCTACCTCAGGTAAGCTGCATTGTTTAATTGTTCGATATATTCTAATGTGTTGTTGTGCTCTTTTGTTTTTTTTGTTTATGGTTCGAGAAAAGCTCTCCTCATTGAGGAGATTCTTATCTCGTACGTTAAAACCTAACCATTCTAATCATCATAAATATAAATTTTATTTAATATCAGGAATATGTCTTACATGTAAGTTCGTAATCCTAGATATTAAAAGCAAAAAAACAATTGTTTTGATTTTTTTTGAAATATTAGCCTTGTTCTTACAACTTTAATAAACTTGTAATTAAAGCCGAAACTGCATGCTAAGACATTTTTTTTGGAAATTTTCTATGTTGTGTGAAACTACGATATGATTTTTTGAGATACTTGGACGTATGCATGGAAACAATACTTCATATATATATATATAATTTTTGCAATGTTTCGATGAAAACCAGGTATTTTAACACCAAATTTTATCTTATGGTATAAAAATACAAACAAAAAATAATAGAAAAAATACGGCTCATGTGGCTGGGCTGGACCCAATAGGCCAAGCCCGGTCACTGGCCCAAACCAGTGACCTAGCTGGCCAGCAGAGGTCGCATGCGTGAATTTCTCACGCATACACTACACAGTGCGAAGGTAATTAAAATTACCTTCGCACAATGCCTACACCTAAGTGAAAATGCAAAAATGGGGAGAGAAGAGCAACGTCTTTCCTGGTCTGCTAGAGATGGCGATCGTCTTCCTTAGCAAAAACCTTTGTGTTGTTTGTTCCTTGTGTTCGTTCCCCCTCTATTGAAGCTTCCATTCATCAGCCCCTTAGTGTTTATCGTTCCTATTTTTTAGCTTTTTCCTCTGGTTTTCTCAAGCCATAACTGCAGTGGCTGCTCAAAAATGGAACTTTTGGAGCTGCCACCGAAGAAGAAGTTAAGGGCGTCCCTTTTGTTTTTCACTAATATTCGTTCTTTCCCTCTCTTTTTTTAGTTCTCCCCCTTCTTTTTCCCTTGTTCTCTGTGTTTTTTTTCCTTCTCCCACCTGTGTTCGGTCCCTCCTTTGGCTTTTATAACCAGAGAATGCATGTGTTTTTTGTGATAATAAAGACATTCGGGACTCTTATTACAGGAGTAATGGTAACAGTCAGCGATGATAACAGCATGCAGAGGGATAGTAGCCGTGAAACGTTCCCCGTAACTAAAGCAATTTACTACTTTTACTGCTGAAACGGTTCCACTGCCTTTACTGCTGAAACGAGTTCTAAAAAAGGCAATGAATAGTGTTTCTGAAACGGCACCGTTTTCCAATTCAAATGGATATTTTTTATTTGGTCATTGGAGTTTTGCAATTTTGTAATCAAATCCCCGGGTAAATTGTAATTAGATCCCTTGATTTTAGCACCATTTACAAGACAGTCTTTGGTTTTTTATTTATGCGATTTGACCCTTAGTTGAACAATAAACTATCAATTTCTTCAATTTAGCCACTGATTTGGTCAATTTCAGCCCCTTTATTTACGCGCCATTTCTGAGTTTGAGGTTGACTTTGCATATGGTTTGAAGCTAGGCTAGTCCTTATATATAGAAATCATATGGTTTGGACACATGTTAATTTTCTGGTATCCTAGACCGAGGGGTTTCATCATGGACATAGCAGCATAAAAGTTCTCTTTTAGTCTGTTCCCTTCAGGTAAAATGTTTCTCGCCTATTTAACAATTCTGTCATAACCAGCCTCACTCAACCCATAATCTAACTTGATGGTGAACACTTGTGCAATGACCGATAATTTATTATGATTTGTGCAAACATGCCATAAAGGTTCATCAGAATCTTTCAACAGATCTAAAAACCTGGTCGCGTCTGCATTACAATCTTCTTCCATAATTGGACACTAACTAGCATTACCTTGTTTCATTCTTATTGCATCCATAATCATATTCTTGTAAGGATTATTGTTGTCGTCTACAACTCCATGCACGTTGTAGCACTACAAGTTGACCAAGCCACAAATATTGATTTTAGTTTCGAGTTAAAAAGAATCACCAGATGGGATCTCAAGTTGACCGAGTCGCAAACACATATTATGGTTCTGGTTAAAGGGAATCGCTAGATTGGGATTTCAGGTTCACCCAACCAAAGATAGAAATTTTAGTTCTGGATAAAAGGAATCGCTAGATAGGATTTCAGGTTGACCAAGTCGAAAACATATATTTTAGTTCTAGTTAAAAGGAATTGCTAGATTGGGATTTTAGATTAACATAAATGAAGAGAGGGATTTAGGGGATCACCAGATTAGAATGTCAAAATAACCAAGTTGTATATAGTTTTGATAATGTTTATGGTAGAAGGGGATTGCTTTGAAAATTTTAGTCTTGAATAACAATTTGTTTGCCTTTAAAAACTTACTATGCAAAGCACTTAACAAATCTTTACTCCGTAAGTATTGTAAAGAGGAAGCATTTATTGTTGCCTATTTTTAAGGATTACCACACAAAAAAGGGAAATTTTTTTGGAAGAAAACCAAACATATATATCAGTGAAAAGGAAATACTAGAGCGCCTAGAAAATAGCCAAAGATTGGTTAAGGAGATTTAAAAATACAAAGATTGAAATTTTACAATATATTTTTGACTGATGGAAGCTCTTTTGACAATGAAAATTAATATAAAAAAGACAAAATTGGATGTTTAGGGAACCAATCGGATTTCTTTGAAAGTTTAATTGAATTTATGGAGGGTTTAATTGCAAGAAAACATATTTTTTTAAGTCAATTTAGGTTTTAATTGGAAGAAATTAAAGTTTAGGGGTCTAATGAAAATTTGTAAGAGTTTACTTTGGTCAAATCAAGGGCTTAATAGCATAAATATTTAAGTTTGATGGACAATTAAGGACTTTATAAAAAAATCCAAAATCAAGGACCAGACTGTAAAAGGCACGTGAATACAGGGGCTGAAATTAACTGAATCAGGAGCCAAATTGATGAAATCGAAATTTTGTTTATTAGTTGAGGGTCAAAATGCATAAATTCAAAACCAATGACCAAAATGAAAAAGACAGCCAACTTTAGGGGTGGCATTTGAGTTTAGCAGGGATACAATTGAATTGATTCTTAAAATCAATATCTCAATTCAGGACTTGATTGAATACATTAAAAATTGAGGATTGATTAGGAGATAGACTTCTTAGGTTATTTCGTCTCAACCCACTAAAATAAACAAGAAAAAAAAAAAGTAAATCTATACAAATTTTAAACTCAAAAAACTTTTAGTTTATTGTAATAACCAGATGATTTAATTTCAAGTGAGAATATCAAACCACAAACAAAGTGTGTGTATATATAGATATGTATGTATGTATGTATGTATGTATGTATATGTATGTATGTATGTATAGAGAGAGAACATGAAAATTAAGGAAAAGTGAAAGCTAAAAAGCTTATTATTTATTCAAGTTTTACTTATGCCCAACATATGATAGTAGGCATTCGAGATCCCGCATACTGGATTGCAGTAGATAATAGTTCCGGTTCAAACATGATAACAGGCAATCGACTTCCCTCAATATCATTCTGACACCATTTTATTCTCCATTTTATGTGCTCTGATCAATGCATCCGGTTTAAACCTAAAATCAGCATAGCTGACATTGGGAGCCAAGTAGTTGTCACTGTTGGCGCCAACTGGGACGCATGGGCATTCACAGAAGGGTTCGGAGTTTGGACAATAAGAAAGCTGATAAAAACTACTATCACGTTCAAACTTGGTGATCTTAAACTGATTCAATCTATCAACACCTCCTGTGGTCACAATGTATCCTTTGGCTGTTGAATTGAATCCAATCTTCCACATGGGTGTCACGCCTGCCATCTTACATGTGCTTGCATCAAAGCTCACAGTTATCAAAGTTCCTTCGCGGATGACACCATCGGTGGAATTTATAACTGGTGAAAATGTTACTGGGAGGCCCTCGTTCCCGGTGGAAAGTAAAACATCTGAATTGCATATGGGGTTGATAGTCGCAGTGACCACACGAATATCTTCTTGATCGATTAAATAGCTTGCACCAGCTTGCACCTCACGACCGTAGAAATCGAGCACTGCTGCAGGATCTTCGGCATGAACGCCCTCATGAAATGAAGTTGCTGCGAAGGCAAAGAGAAGGAAGGAGAGCCCTAGAAATTTAGTGATCTTCATATTTGTTGAATATGAGTATTAGTTATCTCAATATTGTGTCTTGTTGATCTTGTGTTGAAACAACGCATGGAGAGCGTATATTTATATGGAGCAAGCATTTGGATTATTTGGAATACAAATTGGAGTGTTTTACTCGTGCTGATTTCCGACAAAACTAGAAATTATAGTCCTAGGGCGACGAGTTGTCATATAGGTTTTGAGCTCTTGCCGCTTCCACCACTTGCTTACTTGATTTATCCCACAAAACTGTTTTAATTACTCGTGCTTAAAATTGATCTGATCAATGAAATTAAAATTTTAAAAATCTTAAATTTAAATAAATAAACTATACTTTTTTGAAACGACTATCATTTTATTCATTTATCGTGTAATGATTGGTGAACTTGACAACTCAAAAATAAACACCATGTATAAAATTGAACAAAACCCACTCAAATAGTCTACTTTATAAATAACTTCAATTAAAACTACTAATTACACCTTCAAATCAAATTTAAGCTGTCAAGCTCATAACCAGTCATTTTTTTTTTTTTTGTTGAAGTCGAGAATAGATAAAAATAAAAAAGAGAAAGCATGAACAGTGTGAGCTGTCAAGCTCATAACCAGTCATTTAAAATGAGATTACACGTTCAAGTATTCTAAAAACGTTTTGGTCCATTTATTTGCTCTGGACACTTCGGGAGACCTGATTAATCAATAATATAGGTTAGTTTGCTTCAATAACTGGTTTTTCTTAGTTTTAATTCTAAAGTTTTGTTTTTGCACAGAAACTATTTAGGCCAAATCATGGTTATTGAGAGATAATCATTGATGTTGGAAGCTTGATTATGATTTGGTGATTGATTCCCAATATGTTTAGGCCTTTGATTTCATTGTATCTTGTTAGAAATGAAATTCACATTTCATGGTTTACTTTGAAAGTTTTTCTTGTTCTTGAGTTTTCTGGGTCTTGATTTGTTTTCGACAAAAAATTTGTGTTTTTGTGTTTTTTTCAAGTTTAATCTGTTTTGAGTTTTGGTTTTGATTTGTTTTTTCAGGTCAAAGTAGTGATCTCCAATTTAACTTATGATTGAACTAAAGATTACGGGTCAACCCGATTTGATCAAAATCAAGTTATGGGTGATGTTATGGTGGCCATGGTGGTTTTTGTTACGGTGGTTTAAGGTGAAGGGACACTAGTAGATAGCAAACGGGGTTCGCTAAATGAGGAGGTGAGGGGGTTTTGTGGTTTTGTTTGGATGAAAAATGGTAGGGCGGTGATGGTGGGGGCATTTTTTCAAATGAAGATGAGAATGAGTGAAACGTGAGGTAGGGAGACTATAAAAATATATTTTTTTATGTGTGTGTGGGGATCTCGTTTGAGAAGATGAGGGAGAACACTACAATATTTAACAATTTTATCGATGAAGTTTTTCCATCGACGTGAGATTACTATTCTGTCGGTGAAAATTGTACCGCCTAATTCACTAATAGAATGCGTTCGTCGGTATGCTGTTCATCGGTAATAGCATATGTCGGTAGCAAAATTTAAAAACTGATAGTTTTACAAACAGAATATGCACACTAAAAAAATTACCTGTTGAAATTATATTGACAAAATTATTTCTTTGATGATAATGGCATATGCAATAATTATTTTCCAATTCTCTGGAAAATACCGACGGAATGAGTCTGTCAATTATTTCGTCCGTGACAATTAAAAAATATTTTTAAAATTAAAATTGTACAGAATAATCAAAAAATAAAAATAACTAAAAAATTAAAATGGCATAAAATTGATGTAAAAATAAACTTTAATAATATAAAATCCAAATATTCATTACAAATTTATTTTTACAAATAAAAATTAAACTAGAACAATGACAGCGCTGGAGGAGAAGGAGGAGGCTAGTCATTCCTAGGACCATATGGCCAAAAAAGGGTCGCATACATACCACCCATCTGTGATCTCATATCCACGACCATTTGGCGAAGTTGTTCATAATTTGCCAAGAGTTGCTCATATTGTTTGGTGAGATGAGCCATGTATTGTTACAAGGCCACGACCTTCTGAGATTAGGGACTCAATACAGATTAAGAGCTCCCAACGGTTGAGACAATACGTGTCGCCCGCAAGTTCTTGACTATAGTGTTGGAGAATCCGTACATCTGATTTCTATCGGATCCACCGGATGATCCTGCCTCCATCCACAAATCCGGATCGAAATCCGGGCGGGGCGAAAGATCGTCCCCATATCTCTCCCTCAACCGGTTGTTATATGTTGACTAAAAATAAAAACTAAAATTAGCAAGTTCAATTCAAGAAATAATAAATTACGAAAGAAAATGTTTAAATGAACATATCATGAAGTGTTGATCGTGGTTGTCGATAAAATGTTGCACCCCTTTTTGGCGGTCTTCACTCTGCAGTTTGTCTCCACAAAAAGCTCCATTAGGCTCGGCTCACGTCCACATGTTGTAGCTTGTAAGAAAAAAAATGTTGCAAGTTAAATATATTTATAAATAACAACAAATTAATTCAATATTGTCATTAAAATTAATCGTACTATCTGCTTCGCATGTGCAATGAATGGAATAGAGTTGCTGGTGTGAGTGGTAATCGAACCATGAATTTGTCGATTCTGGTTCTCAGCACCGGAGTGTGAGTATCGTGTGAACCGCTCAGACGTCATGTACTGAATATATTGTGCCATATATTCTGCAGGATGTATGGAGGCCTAACATCCTTCCAAAACACCAAGTCATTCTAGCCTAGTAGAGCGTCATCTATAGCATATTTTTTGGCTTTTTCGCCTCATACCAAAAGTCACGCAACCTACATGATACAAATGTATTTTATATGAGTTAATGAAAAATGAGATTTTAATATATACATTTTTTAAAAAAAATATTGTATTATTTTCGATGTTACCTAGTTGCAGCATGATTCTCCCGGACCTTTCTCATAAGATTATCATTTGCGCTATACCACATGAATTTGTTTTGTGTAGAAAAAATAAATCAATAGTTTCAATATAACATAAAAAATAGTTAAGATTTTAAGTTAACACTAACATCAAATCTTCTAAATCGTACATCGATATGAGGTTTCCAATCAAGAGGTTTGGAAAGCTGGCTAATTAAAACAATAGAATTTTCATCGACGATTTAAACGTCAATGTTATTACTCGGGTGGCCCCAATGTTTGTGAACCTTGAAATCAATAAAATTAATGAAATATTACTTGTTCACAAATTGTTAAATATGAACTAACTCAAATGTTCAACTTGCAAATATTCAAAATATATGCCACAAACCAGTTGATTTTATAATGTTTCTAATCATAAAATAGAGAAAAAAAAATTATCCCTATATATTCAATTAACATTTATACTACAAATTTAACAATAACAATTAAAATCTAACAAATCAATATAACATTAAAGCAATATATACAATAAAATTGAGATAAAACAATAAAAATTAATCCTATATATTCAATTAACATTTATAGTACAAATTTAACAATAACAATTAAAACTCAACAAAACAATCAATCATTATTGCAATAAAAACAATAAAATAGGCAACATATTAATACTAAAACAACTATAGGCTTTAGGAATGAAAAATGCTTACCTAAATAGGGTGTTTACTTTTAAACTTTATCTATGTACAATATGAAAAAACAAAAATATATTGTTAATAAACCGAAGAAACGACAAAACAAATAAGAAGTCATCAAGTAAATTGAATCACAATACATACCTTTTAAATTGAAGATGAAGCTAGAATTAGAGATTGGAGAGAATTTGAGCAAAGAGAGAGAATTGTGAAGTTTGCAGATGAGAGGAAAAAAAGAATTGAAGGCATTCTCGCTAGATTTTATACTATTTTTTTTACTAATGGAATCACAGAAAAAATATTAAATAATATTATTTTTAATTAATCCATCGGTGATTCCCTTGGTAAATTCATATTGAAATTTTGTTTTCGCATTAAAATTTTCAAAAAAACCCTCCATAATTTTCACAGTCTGTCGGTAATTCCCTCACTAATTTAAAATAGTACACATGATCACAAATGCATTGATTACCCGTGATTTGGGATATGCAATCTGTTGATAATTTTATTAGTAACCTGCAACTGACTCAGAGGACTTTAATTGACATCACTGACCGATATGGGTTGTGAACAGTTCCCTTTGCCTCTAAAATACACCAATGGATACAAATCGTTGGTGTTTTCCATCGATGATGTGGGAAGAATTCCCTTCAAGTCCATCCCTTAATACAAATATCATTGTTACGTCTTTCTTCCATGCCCGTATTCTTCAGTATAAAACACATATCCATTGAGAAAATACCCGTTGTAGCACTTCACTTTTCTTTCGGGATCCAGACTTAGTAAAGACAATGAAGCACAAGTATTTCTTCCCCTTTGACAAACCTTGTACATCAAGTACACTAAAAAACAATAAACAAGAATTCTATAATGAAATTAAGTACCATGATAGATAATGAGTTTATGATAGTACATGCATGTGTTTTGAACCATGTGATAAATTGTTCATATTGTAATTGAAAGATTTGAGATTCGGTTAGTTGTGAGTTATTAACAGTAAATATTGTCGATGTTGCTTACAAGGTTTTCAAAAATATTTGAGTTTATGATATTACAATACATAAATGATCCATTTACAACAAAGTTTAAGTAGTATATAAACTTATTGAATAAAAGGTTTTAGTTCATCGCAGTTAAATAAGACATAATTATTTGCTTGTTTAAATTCTATTTTAGACAAATATCCTCCCTTTATAGCATTTTTAGGTGTGGGTCGTCCATGATTGGAGAATATTGACAACTTCCTACTCGAAGGCACTTCACCGGCATCATCATGTCGTGGAACGCAATTGATTCTCGTTCTTAAATGAGGCTCGAAATAGTATTAGATAAATGTTGACCATATATCAAAACCTCAACAAGAGCTTTGCTCTTAACCTTTTTTTTAAGATTGAACAAGTACATGCATGGAATTAAACAAATATTTTAAAATAAGAAAAATAGTGAAAATACATTAATAATCAAATTGCATCAAGGTTATGGCAGAGGTGATTGGTCTTCCAATATAGAAGCTCTTAGAAAATACTTTGCTTAATCTAGTTATGGGTCAAACCAAAACTAGAAAACTTCTGCTTACTGGATCGAAAACCAAACATAATATCATCGTATTCTGACGCCACGTCATGCAATTCTTCATCAGAAAGCATGGAGGGTGTAACATCCTTTTCAACTCTGTCAACAAAAAAATCTTTTATGTTTTTTTCTGTATATATGATTTGTTATAAGGAACGTCAGTGGTAGTAAGAAAAGACGTTTTACCCCTGTTTGTCAGCATGAAGTCTTGTTGTTTTCGATGCAGTATGGACATGCTAGTTTTCCATGCGCGCTCCAACCAGAAACTATTCCATAAGGAAATTTTGTTTTCTCGATACATCATAAGTCAAAGCTTCGAAGGAGCACAACCGTGTCAACTCATCAATCAATGGTCGAAGACAAACATATATATTCTGGCCCGAACTATTAGGACTGGGTATAACTGAAGATAAAAACATAAACTTCGGCCTCATGTATATCATCGGTGGCAAATTGTAAACCGCCAGTATAACTGACCAATAAGAATAAGAAGAAACAAATGACCCGAATGGGTTGAGTCTGTTATACACAACCCAGGATTGATCAATAATAATAAAATGGGCTTGCTAGTAGCAGAACAAGTCCATTTAGTGTATGGGGGAGGATGATCAAGCATGTAAAATTAAAAATTTAATAGCGTATTTTTAATTGATGAAAACCCTATTGACAAAGTAAATTCAACTTGATAAGAGAAATTTAAAATTGGATATTTAAGGCTCAATAGATTTTATTTTAAGGTTTAACTAAATTTATTAAGGGTTTAGCTGCAAGAAAAATTGATTTGTTAATCAATTTAGACTTTAATTTGAAGAAATTAAAGTTTAGGGGTTGAATTGAAATTTTTAAAAGTTAATTTGGTCAAATTAGAAGCTTAATTGCATAAATATAAAAGTTTAATAGACAATTAGAAACTTGATTGAATAAATAAAAAACCAAGGACCAAACTAGAAAAGGTAAGTAAATGTAGGGGTTGAATTGATCAAATCAGGAGCCAAATTGAATA
>Ga0325403_1006734_pt1 | contig 10960 bp, 4 predicted proteins | sample PopdelMetagenome_19_FD_205665 | JGI IMG/M metagenome (GOLD analysis project Ga0325403, IMG submission 205665) | Populus deltoides microbial communities from Bellville, Georgia, United States - Xylem-PdKOR-R4 | ecosystem: Host-associated > Plants > Phyllosphere > Stem > Wood/Secondary xylem...
CTGGAAAATTCCTGATGGGCAATTGTTTGTCTACAGTAATGAAATGATGGATTTTTAGAGATGAGAATCGAATTGTAATTATCATTTAATTAGGCTGTTATTGCATCAAAAAAGAACACAGAAACCATTTTTAAAAACAAAATCTAGTTGAAAAGGGTTAAAAGAAACAAGATGAGGGCATGAACTATGAACACTACAGTCAATAGTTGGAGTCGGATTATCACTCCTTTATTCACCATGTCTATGTTTCTATAATCTTGAGTTTCTTTTTTCACTTTTCTTCTCAGTCTTTTATTGCTATTAATTGAAGTTTTTAAACCGTGATGGCACAGTTTAAGATCCGAGTTAGTGGGTTGATTTTATTTTTATTTTTATTTTTATTTTTTTATATAAATTAGCATAATATTTTTTTTATTAGAAAGTAATAATTAATAAGTTACAACTAGATTTGCTAGGTCAATTCAGATGATTTAATTTATTTATTTTTATATTTTCCAGATACCTCACCATAAAAATTAATATAATGTTAAATACAAACTTAAACAAATCAGTAGAAATGTTGTTTGACATGGTAGAGACATTGAATTTACGTAACCATTGACTAGGAGTAGTTGTAATCTTCCCTTAGAGAACTACAAAAGTCCATTTGTGTGCCCGATTCATGCTTATTTGTCAATGATTTCCCATTGTTCTGCTTGATGATTCTACTGTTTTTTTTTTCTTTCTAATTATTGTTGTTATTATAAGGATGATGACTTCATGATGTTGGTGGAGAAGAAAACCTTGTCGTGTTTAAATATAAAACAATTATTTAAATTAATTCAGAAACTTTACTCTACCATTTTGTAATTCTTCAATCTCAATACGTAATAAAGGGAGGAAACAAGATCGGATGTTGAGGGCATTGCACTTCCAAGATCTTACATTTTAGTTCTCAGATTTTGGATTTTTCTTAACACACTCTTCGAGTTAAGGATTATCCAAGAGAAATTATACATGTTTCTCAACATCGAAAATTTTGTGATTATATATTTTTTTTATATCCATGACTTTTCAATTTATTATTTTATTTTTCAATTCAATCTAATTTTCCAAAGCTAGCACCCCCATCTCATTAGAATTGCGACTTTTTCCCTCGCGTAATTGCTTGACATCACAAGATTTCATAGAAGATCCACTAAATGACAACGATATCAAGAAATTGCGAAAGAAAGCATGAAAACAATACAATATAGTCCATAAAGCATACTATAAGCGGAAATTAACCTTTTCAATAATTCTATCAATCAATCCAGCAAGTTATAACTTTTTAGTAATTATCAATTGGAATTACAAAAGTCAGGCATGTGTTTACTGAAAGCTAAGGAATCTAAAGGGAGTAAAAGTATAGATTAATCTCAAAATCCATTATGTACTTTTAATCCCAATTGTACTTTCTATCGAACCATGCATTCGTTCAATTTCATCAAACATTCCTCAGTTTAGCAATTTGATTCGATTAAAATATTTATAATATGTAACTTAACTATAATAAGGTTTTAATTTGAACCTTCAAACAAATCTGATTAATCCGACTAATTAATATATTACCTATCTAATCGAATCAATATTGAATAATTTAAAAAATAAAATAATGTTGTTTTCATATAACACAATTAAACTGAGTTGTTTTTAGGCTAGACCTTGAATTGGACCTGACAACCATGCTTAATTCCTCCAACAAAATATTAAAATTAAACTATAAAAAATGGCTTTTATTGAACTTCTTGAGTTCTCTAGTGGTAACTTAATTCTTAGATAAAACAATGACAAATAATTCTTGTTTCAAAACAAATAAACTTTAATAAATATGGTGGATATTTTATGACTAAAAACAAAAACACATTGGTATGGAGAGTGAGAAGAGTCCAATGACAATAAACACAATTCATTGTGGCATGGCATGAGAGGGGGAAAGGATATAAAACATGAAAGGAACACGTCAACAAAAACAAAAGAGGAAGAAATCATAAAAAAAAGAAGAAGCATAAACCCTTAAATGCAGGAATGATTGTAGCATCCCGGTAGAGAATTTGAATCTCACAACACCACGCGTGACACTTGTTGACCTTTATCATTGTTGTTTATGGGCCTAATTTCCCACCTTTTTTCAATTTTCTTTTTTAGTGTTTGGTATTGTATGTTCAAATTGGTTTAAAATTGAATGGTTTTTCAATTGAATCTTTTATTTGATTAATTTTAAGAAAATCATCTACAAGATTGATTCATTTAATAGCCATTATTGGTCATCATTGCCACACACATTATACATTTAAAGGTATATTAAACACCTTTTCTCTATCAATTTGATGTAATTTGTGTTAGTTTGATTCCATACAACGTTAGGGTTTTGAATTAAGGATTTTTAAAAAAAATCACAATTTTTACTGTAACTAGGCTAATTAGATATAATTTGAGTTAATAACTAGGTTATTTTATAAAATAATCAATAATTTTTGGTAGTTGTTGATTGTGAGTTAACAAAATTGTTTTTGTTATAGTTAGTGTTGATTTAGATTAAATTATGAATTATACCGAATTGGGTATAAAATAAGATAATTATATATGAAATACATGAATTGGGTTGCTAATTTTGTTATGGTAGTGAAATTCAGGTGTTCTTCGATTAACTTCAAAAATTCAGGTTTTAACTGATTATGTTATTGTTATGGTTTTATTGATAAATTATGCATTTTGATTAACCCTGGGATATTAATAAATTAAATTTAGTTTTTGTTGTGTTGTTTGACAGAATGTCTGGCAATTTATAAATATTATGCTTTTATGGTAGTACCATCGTCAATACGAATAATGGTGTCACTTATAATAGAGAAAGTCATGAATTTCTAACTACTATATTATACATGTCCCTTGATGAGTTATCTATAATGTTATGTGATTGGCCTACTTAGAATATGTTTGAAATAGAAGTTGAAATTACTTAAGAGATATTGCAAACCAGGCTCAGTCAAGCACATTTTGTTAGTGTACCAATATATAGTGATAAAAGCATGAATTCAATGTTTGGGTTTGCGAGGATTAATGAGATTAATATGCTATAGCTTTATTTGAATAGTATACCTAGATGAAGAAATCCCTCAAGTATAGAGTTGACTCGGTTTTCAAGTAACTCTCAGAGAACCATATAAGCATCACGAGCAACTGGTCCATTTAGGCTAGGTGGTAATGCAAAGATACATATATTGGTACAAAAAATTATTAATATGAAACCTTAATGGGATATGACATATGATTCATATTGCCATGAATAATTTGAACCAAGTAACGATGAAGATGACCATTACATGACTCCTTTGAGGTTGGGGGGGAGATGAAGAAGATATAAAAGATGGGGATGCTGAGTTGGTTGAGCTTGTTAATCAATACATGACTCCTTTTCCTCATGAATTCGAGGTTGTGATAGTGGATGACCAATACGGATGCAATGACTAGGATAATAGTTATAGGTATTCGCTCTTATCAATTGATGAATTGGAGATTAAAAAAATAAATCAAAGACATGTCTGGACGTATAACTATAGTTAAACAATGGCATATAAAGAATTCATTACAATACAAGGTCCATTGTTCAACTAAAACTTATGTTTAGTTGCAATGGGTTTAAGAAACAATTTGCAGATGGTATTCGCGTGAGGGATTATCACCAAAGGTCTAATTAATGGAAAATTTCAAAACTAAAAAGGACAACACATATGTCAAAACCCTCTTGTTTTGCAACGCCATCATTAGATTGACTCAAGTTTCATTGTTGAAGTGATGTCAACAAGTATAAAAAGGGATACAAGTACAAGTGTCTCAACGATTCAAGGTATTATGGAGAGCGATTATGAGCATGAAATCTCATATTGGAAGGCATGAATGGCTAAATAGAAAATATTATAGGGTTGTTTGGTACATATAAAAAGTCATTTCAAAACCTACATAAAATGCTACTATCCATCAAGGATTCAAATCCAAGAAAAAATATCATTTAGGATCATAAAATGATCAGTGACAATTTGGCAACATTTAAGAGAACATTTTAGGCATTTAATGATTCAATTGATGGGTTTTAATATTGTCATCCTCTAATTAATATTGACGACACTCACCTTTATGATAAATACATGACAAAGTTATTGGTTGCAGTTGTTTATGATGCGAACAATAAAGTTTATCTGTTGTGTTTAGTTATTGTCAAAGAAGAGACAAACAATAATTAAAGTTGTTTTTTAGATTTACTTCTTCAATATGTAATTGGTGGTTGCACCAGGTTATGTATTATATCATATAGACATGTGGCGATTAAGAATTTCATGGCACATATTTTTCTCGAGCTTATTAGATATCATCGACACTTTATATGTAACTTAAGCACTAAGTTTAGAAATGTTGCCTTGAAAAATATGTTGCATAAGATATGTACAAATCCTTCAAAATAGGAGTTTGACATTTTATACAAGGATCTGGTGGGGACCGGTGATGTGATTAGAGTATGGATAGAAGTTGAACATGGAGAAAAATGGGTGATGTTAGAGCAGCACCTGATGATTGATGTAAATACCTGCATGAGATGGTATATGTCCATTATGTGTTGTTTTATCACACCTACTGGCTGTTTTTTTCGAAATGTCCATGAAATTCAATACATTATACCCTTCGATATTCGAGGCATATACGATTGGTATACAATATTATTTTACATGTAACATTTATTAAATATTATTAACGTTATTGTTTACGATAACTTCTAATTAGTTTTTAATATATGTAAATAGATTCATTATTTGGTACAAGAGGCTCCAATGATTATCTATGAAGGCGTTAATAAGATGGGATATGTTATGGTCAACATTGCCCTCATTTCATATCCTGGTGGACTTCAATAGGCCAGGGAGGCAAAGCGTCTTTAAGGGGCATTAGGGAAAGTTAAGATTGCTTATCATGAGAGTGTTAGGGATGTTGGTTTGTCCATAAGCATCCCAAGCCCATCCACGAGCATCCTAGTTTCGTCTATGAGCTAAGGTGATATTAGTCCTCCTCACCCCTACACGGATGTTACAGACCAATCCCCGAGTTAGACGAGTTAAGGTGATGTTTTAGACCCATCCACAAGTGCTTCAAACTCTTCCATGAGCTGGAACGATTATTAGATATAGTTATATATTATTATATGTTATGATAATTATTAATAAATACATAGTTAGTTTGATTTCAATAAAATATCATGATATGTTAATTGTCAGTTTAATTTTGTTAATTATAATTAAAAATATTATATAATGCTTCTGTGAATTGTGTTTTAATACTAGAAAACTGATTATTAAAATTGTGTGAGTTGTGATTTTTTTAGACATGAAGTTAATGATGAAAAAAAAATGTTCCATGATATACCTTTTTGTCAAGGAGATCTAAATGGTTAGCTTTGCAGGAGCCGATGATTTTGATTTCACTACCCCCATAGCCGCCGGGCATTCAAACTGAACCAGCCAGTACCTCGGGCTCCAGTTTCATAGATAAACATTCCATATCATGTGTAGTCACGATCACATTTCTATCTCGAACTTGTTGAAAGCATTCCATTAATTTAGTCCATCTTTATATTGGCAGGGTTCCATAGAAAACTATTCACTACAATAAGAACCTCATATTCAAAGCTGGGCAGATATCTAATCACAGTGGTAACTTGGTGAACAGAATCCATTCTTTTAAGCATTTCTGAATGCGAATATAGAAAAGGCAAGTTTGGAGGACGGTGCAATGGATTTGGATTCACTTGGGGCAAAAAAAGAAAGAAAGACGAGGCACATTCTTGTTATTTTAGCACATAAAAAGGTAAATATACAGGCAATGTTCTAAAGCAACAAATGAGATAAGAGGTCCCTAAAGTTCCACTGAATAATATACGAGAACCCACCAGAAGATGTTACATGCAATATTTCTCCCACCAAAACTATATCTTAGCCCATGAAATTAAATCAAAGTGGTCCAGGCTCCAAGCTTTCATTTTCATGGTAAGTAGACCAAGCATCAAGCATGTATTTCATCACCACTAGCCTGAATCACCGGAAAATCTCCTTTTAGAAGCTTTCATCAACCTGGCTGATTTCCCATCGCATGACTGCGTAATGCTATTCAACTTTTATGAGGAAACTCTGTGCACAATCAAAGAAGAACAAAGATTTGCCACCTTTTTTTTTCTTTTTTCTTTTTTTTTGGGTTTGAGAGAGCGACGATCCTCTAGAACCACTAGTGATTTTGCGATTGGTTTGGGTTGAAACTTGGAACAGAATTAGGTTCTTTCCATGCAAGCCCATGATAATATTTCTTGACTTTGTTTGCCCAAATGCAAATTATTTAATTTCTTCAACTTTTTTCAACAACGATGGTAGCGTTTTTTGAGTCATCTGATAGGTAGGGAGGGAGGGAGGCTTTGAAATTTCAGTGCAAAATGCCAAAATCAAGTGGTTACTTTACTCACTTTTAGCTCTGTTCCTAGAGAAACAAGCAAGGGTTGCTTTGGCCTTGCCACTTATCACTAATCGTTATTGGATTATTCATCACTGTCCTAATTGCAATGCCTGCAATTGGCTGCCAGATTGATCTGCTTTTACATGCTTTATTTTCTGTATCTTTGACCATTTTAAGGGGTGATTCAACTTATTTTGGCGATAGTGGGACAACTCTTGGAGCCTTGCGGGGACAGGAGAGATTAGAAAATGTCAAATGCTCTTGAAAAATTTCAATATAGTTTGGCACCAAAGTAGTTAATTTAAGCTCTGACTCGTTATTGGATTCAAGATCCAATTATTCGACTCATTTTTGGGTGCATGCCCCCAGGGTTAATGTTGATTTGAGTCAACTAATTTTAAGTTTTTTAAAGGTTAAAACAATATAGTTTTAAAAATAAAATTTTAGAGTTCAAATAAAAATTTGATATGGTCCACCAGTTTGCAACTTTGAATTAAATTTCTAAAGAAAATTGCCCGAATTAAAGATCTGAATTATTAAATCAACTCTAATTGTTGAGCCCTTTTTTTATTTTGATCAAAGCTATGTTATTTTTTTTTATTAATCTAGTGGAGTTTGGATTGAATTTAATTGAATCAATTAGATTATTAAAAAATTGATACTCAATAAGAAATTCAACTTGGATTATTTTATTTGAAGGGTTTGGTATAAGATAAGGTTATGTAACCACAAGATCATTAGTTCACGCTACACCGCGAGTTAGATCAATTTTATTTTTATGTCAAAAAAAATATAGGTATTGCTAGTGTTTTTTCTAATATAAAAAAAATCAAATCATATTGGGATTGACCCAGTATAACCCGATCAACTTGACGAGTTCAAAAATAATTTGAATGACAAGTAAAACCATAATTTAACTCAAAGTAATTTTTCAAGATAAATTTTTTTTTACGGATATTAAGACGATAACATATTTGGTCGATCTTTCAATCCACATACAGGGTCATGAGATAGTGATAACCTCATAAAAAGTAAATTAAAATAAATTATGAAGTTTAATTTTTAATAAATTTAGTATTGAAATATGAAATTGAAAGGAAAAATAAAAAATTACCTAAAAAATAACCCCAAGTCAGTCTAAGTTAACATGTCAAGCTCACGATCTAGATAATGAGACCTTAATAACCCGATAAAAAGCAAATTGAAATAAAATGAAATCTAATTCTCAATCAATCTGGTGTTGAAATATGAAATTAGAAAAAGATTTGATTAAAAAATTAACTTAAAAACAATTCGAATTAACTTATGTTAACCTGTTATACATGTGATTCAAGTGATGAGATGAGGTTAACCTTATAAAAAGTAAATCGAAACAAATAACAAAGTCTGATTTTTAATCAACTTAATTTTAAAAGATAAATTTTAAAAAAAAGTCATTTAGAAAAAAAAAACTCGAGTCAAACAAGTTAACTTGTCAAAGCCGCTTTTCAGGTTACAAGATTATGATAACCTTATAAAAATTAAATAAAAAAAATTATGAAACTCAATCTCTAGTAAATCTAAGGTTGAACAATATAATTGAAATTGAAAAATTAATTAAAAAAAGACACATAATACAACAACTTGATTGAATCCGAATTAACCCTTTAAACCCATGACCTGAATAATGAGATAGGACTTGAGTCATCCCAGATTAACTTGCAAAACCCGTGATACAAGTCATGAGACAAAAATAATCTCATAAAAAGAAATTAAAACAAATCACGAAACTTAATTTTCAATCAATTCATTGTTAAATGATGAATTTGAAAATAAAATCAATTAAAAAAAAAACTTTAGTCAACCAAGTTAACTCATAAAACTTGCTGTTAGAGTTATCAAATTAGAATAGACATATAAAAAGTAAATTAAAAAATATATAAATTTTAGAAAAATTAATATTGAAAAATAAAATTAAAATAAAGGAAAACATAAATCGAAAAAAAATCTAGAAAATGATTTTTTTTTAATAAATAGTAATATGCGGAGATGTTACAGTAAAAACTTTTTTTTTTAATTGTTAATTTGTTAATGGACAAACACGAAGTCCGTACAAATGTTTGATATCGCGTGAGGTTAAACTATCATTAAAAAGCGCGTGATGATATATGTCCTCTGAAACGTTAATCACCCTCAAACGACCAGAATTACAGACTAGTTATTACTCTCTGTCGCTTTCCACCAGCCGCAGACGGCGCAGCTGTCAAGAAATACAGCAAATCCAAAGCAGGAAAAGCTTCATAGCAGCAATTATCACTCCCCCGCCACTCTCCTGCAAGTAACCAGAAGATAATACTCCCTTCTTTACTGGCTAGTTTCACGATAAAGACAACATGGCAGCGAGTGGAAAAACCTAGGTTAGTTGCCGCTTGTTTTCTTCCATGCCCTAGCAAGGAAACATGAAAACAACACGCTTCGGCAGTGAAGAAAGAGAGAGGTTTTTCAGTGAAGAAAGAGAGAGGTTTTTCAGTGTTCTTAAAGGAACTTTTAATGGATGGGATTTTGTCCATGGCGTTTGGCAAATCTTTACTCTGTCTATTCTGTCTGTAAAATTCTTGAAAATGACAAATTTTGTGATTCTTTCTTCCAGTTTTTTCGTTCCCAAGGTCGAGTCTCTGGTTTAGCATGGCCCCTCGTTTTTTCCTCGTACGACACATGTCTGTTGAACAAAATGAGCTCACATTTTATTTCTCAAATTTTAGCTCATGTTTTTAGTTAAAATTCAAAGTAATAGGTATTGATTGTCATTGTGTTAAGGAATTTTATTGTTTTTTTTAATATTTTTTATTTAAAAATTTATTAAAATAATATATTTTTAATTTTTTAACATTATTATATGAAAATAATTAAAAACTTGATTTAAAATAAAAAAAAACATGTTCACACCACCAAAACAAATAGAATCTTAATAAATTTCTTTATGTAGTTAACAAACTCCATTCATCCTAGTCAGCTCCAACAAATTAATTTGACTAAATTTAAGTGATTTAATAAATTAATTTATGATTTAGTTATAAATCCTAATTAAAATTCAATTCATACATATCACGTTAAAACCAATGATTTTTTTTAAAAAAAAAAATTGAAATCACATTATTTTAAATAAAAATAATGTATACAAGTTGATCATATAACCTACAAGTTAAATCCACAGACTCTAAATCAATTTGGATCCTTAATTAGATTTTACAGTTAAAATGTTTATATTATTAATACCTTATTCTCGAATTTCTTCCTCTCTTCACATTTTGTGTTCAAATCCTCATTCGGGCTACTTTTATTTGAAGGGACAAAATGAACATGCTCTGTGTTCGAAAACTTGTTAGTTAAAGATTGAATTTCAATATACGAAGTGAAAATATGTAAGAGAGAACCCATAAATTTAACAATAATTAGAAAAGAAGAACACAAAATCAAATAAATTGATGCTCGTAGATTGGAGAGCAAGGAAAATCTTTGAAATTAACGGAGTCTTTTATACTAGATAATGAAACATTACATTAAAGTGACGTCGTCTGTAAGAGCATTGGCAGACGGCACCATTTTGGATGCTTGTTGCCGGGATTTGTGGCACTCCCAAATCTCCGACAATCTGCTGCATTAACTCCACAATTTTCCACCTCCACACACAGTAAAGTAAGGCAAACCACTTGGCTTTGGTTTTGCCCTTTTCATCATGCCTTAGCAGCCACTTTCTACCCTAGGGATTTAGGTTCTTCGCTCTCTCTCCTTGGGCTACAAGGAAGAGCCTGCCTGGTGAGCATAGCAAGTGCCCTTCCTCAAAACTCACGATGCTGCAGGCACTGCCACCTGCCTAGTTAGACAGACCCATCAGGGCTATGAAATTATTACTATCATTTTGTTCTATTCATTTTTAACATATTAAAATATTATTCTCTAGACATTTTCAACTGAAAAGTTTAATCATTAGATATTTTTTTAATTAATGTCCGGTTACTTTGTGTTTATTAAAATAATTTAACAGGATATAAAATTAAAAACTATATAAGTTTTTAATAATTTTAAAATTAATAATTATATTCGAATTAATAATTTTTTAAAAATAAATTTAGAATCTAAATAATTGAGACATTTAGCAGTGAAAGGTATTTCTTTTTACAATTTAAAAATAAAAATTAAAACAGGTGTTAAACAAATGTGTAATTTCACAAGTATTGTATTATAATTTAATTTTTACTTAAAAAAACCATATTATATTTTTTAGATATTTTTTAATGGTTTTGAAACGTGCTAATATTAAAAATAAAAAATTTTTAAAAAAATTTTTTAATTAAAAAATATTTTTAAAAATAACTATACACCCTAATACAAAACATACACTAATAGACAAGATTATTGTTAAATCTGAGTTAATTATTTTTATTAAAATAATATTAATTTTCATGTTGAG
>Ga0325403_1006736_pt1 | contig 10959 bp, 8 predicted proteins | sample PopdelMetagenome_19_FD_205665 | JGI IMG/M metagenome (GOLD analysis project Ga0325403, IMG submission 205665) | Populus deltoides microbial communities from Bellville, Georgia, United States - Xylem-PdKOR-R4 | ecosystem: Host-associated > Plants > Phyllosphere > Stem > Wood/Secondary xylem...
TTTTTAGGTGTTTAAGGACTCAATTGAAATTTTAAAAGGTTTAATTAAATTTATTGAGGGCTTAATTGCAAGGGAAATCAACATTTAGGAGTCAATTTTGATATCAATTGAAAAAAATAAAGTTTAGGGATTGAAATTGGATTTTGAAAAGTAATTGGTTAAATCAGGGGCTTAATTGCATAAAATTCAAAGTCTGGTGAGCAAATAGGGACTTAATTGAACAATTTATGAACCAAGAACCAACTTGCAAAACACGCGTGGCTTCAGGGATTGGAATCAACTGAAATCAGGGGTCAAATCAAAGAAAATTGGAAGTTTGATGGTCATCTGGGGGTCTAATTGAACAAATCAGAGATCAAGGATCAACTCGTAAAAGACACTTAAAATTGGGGATGGCAAATGAATCTAACAGGGATGCAATTGCATAAAATTAAAAAGTTAGGGGGTAAATTACGGGTAAAATCAAACGAAATCAGAAGAATAGAGATCGAATTAAAAAATGCCAGGTCCCAAATAAAAAAAACCCTAATCTGTAGGGATTAGCCAAAATAGCGCTGTTCAAGGTATTGTGCATCTTCTTCTTCAGTTTTTGGTTGATTGGGTAGGCACTTTTAGATGAATAAATGTGATATTTCTGACCACTCCAAAGGCTGCAACCATCACCATTCAACTGAGAAACACCCCCACTACAACCCCATGTCTTTAAAATCAAACATTTACATCCTATTTTCTCTATTAATCTCCACAACATTTTGTCCCTAGTCAGCCAACACTACAACTTCAGTCATCATGTTGTTTGAGTAAACACTTTCAAACTTTTGAATGTGGAGTTACAAACCTTCAAATCAAACAAGAATGGATCTAATTGAAAGATATGCACCCTTTCTACCAAATCCAGGTGGTCTCAGGCAACATTGATGTCGGAGTTGCTTCGATGAAGCCATGAAAGTGACCAACCCAGTCAACCTTGAAAAAGACACCTATTTGGAGAAAACCACCGAACTTTTTCGTGTGCTCCCATTTAAAAACCCCCAAAAGGTTCCTATCAAGGGTTTAAAACCTTTCTCTCTATATCTAAAGGCATGAAACACCTCACTTTGATCTCCAAGTTTCCTACAAAACCACCTAAACCCAAAACCATTTAGTCCGTTAGAACCCTAACAAACCCATCTAGAAGACCTGAATCTGCCTATAAAAAGAAGCGATCCAGGAGCATAAAAGAGGAGGGAAAAAAGGAGCAAAAGAGAGAAGAAAAGAGGAACTTTGGCTAAAAGGAAAGTAATTCGATCCAGAAGAACTTGGAAGCTGCAACCTTGTCTGGGGATGTCTGAAGATAAAGAAGGACGACAATATCAAAAAAATCAATTCAGGTTTGAAGTTTCTAAACTAAAAAGGTATATACTTTCAAACCTTGAAGGTGGCATGAGGCCTACTTGATTGATCTTTTGTATTCAATGCAAAGTTTTGAATATTTTGATATGTTATTGATTGGTTTTACATATTTTATTATATGTTTGTTTTGATTTTATGAATGCCAAAGTGGTAGCAAAGAGGATGCTCATTTTTTGTTAACAGAGAGTTGGTTGTGTTTTTCTAGGTTGCTTGTTATGTCCTTAGGGATGAAAAAGTTGGATTTTGAAGCTCGGATTGTTTAAGCATGCCTTTTGCTTTGAGTTGATAGTTTTTAGGATTGAAAATCAATGTATTTTTTAGGTTTTTTTTTCTCACAAATATATTCATTATTAATAATGTGGTCTATGGGAATAAGGGAGGCATGCTTTAGAAGCTTAAAATGGCCATTTTGGGTTTGCTTTAGTTTTATGGGTTTTCTGGTCTGCTAGTGTAGAGAGAGAAATTCATCATTGACGATGATTCCAACCACAAAAATAAACAATTTTGGTGTCAAGGAGTTCCATTTCATGAGAGGAGTATAATCTAGGTGTTTTTTTTTCCTTCCCCTTGCCTAAGAATGTAGATATGGCCATAAGAATAATTCTGATTTTAGGTAAATTTTGGTTTTTTGAGCTGTTTTTTGGGTTTTTTTTTTTATGGTCATGATAGGTTTATTAAGGTGTTTTGAGTAAACAATGGGTTGGAAATAGGTTTTAAATTGAAAAAAACTAAACCCTCGATTTTATGGTGACCCCTGGATGCAGGAATCTACAGAATGTCGACGACAGGTCGTTTGCTATCTTTTTTTTAAAAAAAAGAAATGGGGTGGATGACCTTTAAGAAAAGAAAAAAAAAGACAGACCAAGGGCTTAGCTGGAAGGCTCGGGCGCCTAGGCTGTTTGTTTTAATGTCCGAGCCCACGTTAGGCTCTTTTTTTATTCTTCCTATTTTATATTTGGTTTTAAAAAAATGATGAAACAAATCATTGAACTCAATTGAATCCATTATTGTGGTAGCAGGTTTAATGAGTTAATTCATGATATTTGAGCCATTATTTGTTTTTTTTAATGCTTTTTCTGTCCTTTAACTTTTTTTTAAATACCATTCTCCTTTGTTATCGATAATCTATTTTCTTATTTAACTCAAACCTAAAAGAATATAATTTCACCATTTGTTGTCAACGATTTACCTTTGTTATCTCGAACCCATATGCTTATCGCAATATTTTTACTTTTAAAAAATATGTTGTTTTATACAAAACAAATATCATGCGCTTTATTGTTGTATAAGTAAATGAGAAATAATCTTTGGGATAAAAACATTATTGAATCATATGACATGCGTAAATTTCATTGTGAATTTGCTTGGTTGACTCGAGTTCACTCAATTTTTTTAATCAAATGCTGGTTTTCACCGATTTCATCCTTCAACATTAAGTTAGTTCAAGATTGAGCTTTCCAATTTGTTTTTTTTTTCAAGATTATCCTTACAAGTTGTACAAGTCACCCAATTTAATCCAAGTGGATCAAATTTTTTTTTCATTTTATTCTTAGATCGAAATATCTTTCAATTCAATGTTAAAATCTATTTTTTTAAGACATGTTACCAATGACTAGATATTATTTTTTGAGCTCAAAATGTTTTTTACTACGATCCACGATGTGCTAGTAGTTACTATAACATGTATCCAATAATAAAAGTAAAGAAAAAAAATGCATACTTTATAAACCCAAATTTAAAGGGCCCCAAAAAAACCTCCCAAAAGACCCCAAAAAAATCATCATAGGCCATTTTTTTTTCAAGAGGGATGGGCCCAGGCTGTTTGCTTGGGCCCTGGCCCATACTAGGCGTACGCCAGCCCAAGTTGCATAAGCTCGGGCGTGGTAGCCCAGAACCCAAATAAGCTCAAGCTACCACACTCGTTGAGCCCAACGTGCTGGGGTCCGGCAACGTGCGTTGACTCATTTTTCATCTCTAATGGGATCAAGCACATTGCAAGAGCCCAACACTCCCTTGAAAATTTCCAAGACCGCATACGAGTTCTTTTATATTTTATATTGATTCAATACATATTATTTTAAGTAAAATATCATAAGGGTAAAATTACACTTCGGCTCCTTCTCTTCACATAACGACAATACTCATACACCATGAATCCTTCAAACTCTAGGTGGATAATCTCTTCATTCTCAATATTTTTTGTATATTTTCAAAATCTATCTCTCTAAAATATCTTTGCACTTTATTTCCATAAAAATATACTTACTTGAGCATCCGAGAGTCTTCAAATCTACAAAATAGGACCTAGGTATCAACCACTTTGACTAGAGAAAATGAATCAAATTGATAGAACTAAGAAATTAACCGATTATCCAACACATAAACCTTGATCCTAAAATACTTGAATTTTTTTCTCGACCCCTGGCAACACAGCAGTAGCGTGAAATTGATCATCGTGGTTCGAAATTTTGAAATATAGGTAGAAACAACTTGTAGAGTGAAATAAATAAATAAATAAATAAAATAGTAGAAAAACATACACCAATTTCATTGGTAAGGAACTTTTTAGTTAATGATCTTAATCCTATAAATTACAAACATAAATCTACACCATGAATCATTCGAACTCTAGGTGGATAGTTTCTTCATTCTTAATAGTTTTTGCATATTTTTAGAGTCTATCTTTCTAAAATATCTTTGCACTGACAATCTCTTCATTCTCAATATTTTTAGTATATTTTCATAGTTCATCTCTCTAAAATATCATTGCACTTTATCTCTATAAAAAGATATTTACTTAAGCACTTGGGAGTCTTCAAATCTACAAAATGGGACCTAGGCGTTAACCACTTTGACTAGAGAAAACAAATTAGATTTGATAGAACTAAGAGATTAGCCAATTATTCAACACATAAACATTACTCTTAGTTGAATTTTTTTTTCTCATCAATACCTTTTTTTTTTCAATAGAATCCGTAGCACCAAAAGCAATTATTAGAAAAGCTATGTTTTGTCTACAAGTTGAGAATAATAGAATGTGTCAGGTTGTGCCTTAGCCAACCTTCCTATTTATATATATGCGGCAAAACATTGCAGTAACTGTAGGGATTACAACATTGGAATAATCCTATATTAATTTTCTATTCTAATATATACATGTTATACATTCTATAATATGCCCCCTTAATCTGAGGGTGGGGGATCAACCCGAAGCTTGAACCGAAAAGCAGTAAAGGATGCAATAGGAAGCGGTTTAGTGAAGACATCGGCAAGTTGTTCCCGAGAGGGAACAAAATGAATCTGAATCTCTTTCTTGGCAACGCGGTCATGGACAAAGTGATAATTCACTTCAACATGCTTAGTACGAGCATGGAAGATAGGATTGGCTGAGAGATAGGTAGCACCAAGATTATCACACCAAATGGTAGGAGCAAAGACTGAGGGAGCCTGCAAATTTATTAACAAGTATTGAAGCCAAATGATTTCAGTGGTACCATCAACAAGGGCTTTATACTCAGACTCAGTAGAGGAGCGAGCAACTGTGCGTTACTTGCTAGATTTCCAAGAAATCGACGTCTGACCAAAAAAGACAAGATAGCCACCCGTAGACTTGCGATCATCAATACTACCAGCCCAATCTGCATCTGTAAAGCCATGTAGAGCAAAAGAGGAGCCTCGAGTGATATGAAAACCATATGATGCCAAACCTTTAAGATAGCGTAGAATACTCTTAACAGCGACCCAATGAGAATCTGTAGGAGCATGCATAAACTGACAGACTGTATTAACAGCAAAACATATATCTGGACGAGTGAAGGTAAGATATTGCAGAGCCCCCACGATTTAATGAAACAGCAAAACATATATCTGGACGAGTGAAGGTAAGATATTGAAGAGCCCCCACGATTTAATGAAATCGTGTAGGATTAGAGAATGAGTGATCTGGTAATAAAGTGACTTTCAAGGGGAGACTGGAGTATCAATGGGTTTGCAGGAAGTCATACCAGCTCGGGTGAGGATGTCAAAAATATATTTATGTTGACGCAGCATTAAACCCATACCGGTAGACGGAACTTCAATACCCAGAAAGTAGTGAACAACACCTAAGTCACGAAGCTTGAACTCAGAGCTGAGTAACTGTATAAGGTGATGAAGCATAACAGAGTTGCTACCCGTAAGTAGAATATCATCAACATACACTAGGAGATAAAAGATATTAGTACCATCAGATAATATAAACAGGGAGGTGTCAACCTTGGAAGCTTGGAAATCGACGGAGAGCAAAAAATCACTTAGACAAGTGTACCATGCTCTCGGTACCTGTTTCAAACCATACAATGATTTGTGCAATCTGCACACATGAGATGGAAGAGAAGAGTCAACGAAACCTGGAGGTTGTTTCATGTAGACCTCTTCAGTAAGAACACCATTGAGGAAGGCATTATGAATATCAAGTTGATGAATCTTCTAATTTCGCGAAACCGCGATAGAGAAAACCAATCGGATAGTGGCCTGCTTAATAACTGGACTGAAGGTTTCAAAATAATCAATACCTTCCTGCTGGGTAAAACCTCTAGCAACAAGGCACGCTTTATAGCGCTCAATACTACCATTAACACGACGTTTGATTCGATATACCCATCTATTGCCAACAACGTTCATCGAAGGATGAAATGGAACCAAAGACTAAGTGCGATTTGTGCGCAAAGCGGCGATCTCATCACATATAGCATTATGCCAAACTGCATACCAGTCAGCATCAGAAAATGTGAAAGGCTTAGAAGAGGGAGAATGCAGTACCCGTGTGGAGGTAGAGGTGGCGGCAGCGGAAGCAACCAGATTTGTTGTCTTCGGCTGCCGCGGTCTGAGAATCATAGGATGTCTACTGCGTGTTGGTGGAGACACAGGGGAAGATGGTGGCAGTGAGGAGACATGTGGCAGCTGATAAGAAGATAAATCAACCATAAGTTGCAGACCTGCGGGAGAGGATGATGAAGAAGCAGCCTCAAGCATAGGACTGTCAACAGAGGAGGGGCTGTAGGCAGAGACCGAATCTGCAGGAATTCTTGCCATGGTGGGCGAAGTAAAGGAGGGACTAGAGAGCGCCCCAAAGCCATGAGGAGATGAGACCAATTGACGAACTAAACCTGCATCATAAGGGTTAGATAAACAAGCATGGGATGATGGCCAAGGGATGCTTGGGGGGCTGTGGTCGGGTGGCTGTTTGGAGTGGCAGAGCTAAGTGCCGTGGGCTGTTTGGGTGGCTGGTGGAAATGGGTGGTGGTGGGTGGTTTAACAAAACTGGGAGGGTGACAGTAGCGGTGGGATGGGGGTTGTGGTGGAGACCTTTGCAATCTGTTCAGAATTATCAAATGGAAACACATGTTCATGGAAGCGGACATGACGGGAAATATAAATACTGTGAGATGCAATGTCAAGGCATCGATAACCAAGATGCGAGGAATTATATCCAAAAAACACACATGGAAAGGAATGAAAATCCAATTTATGATTATTATATGGATGCATAAAAGGAAAACAGAGACACCCAAAAGTACGCAAAAAATGATAATCAGGAGACCGTTGAAATAAACAATCAAACGGAGAGCGATGGGCAAGAACAGGAGTAGCCATGCAATTTATAAGATAAATAGAGGTTTCAAAAGCATAATTCCAAAATCGAAAAGGTGCTTTACATTGCCCTAAAAGAGTAAGACCTGTTTCCACAATATGCCTATGACGACGCTCTACTGTGCCATTTTGTTCATGAGTGTGGGGACAAATCAGACTATGATGAATACCAATGGTCTGAAAAAATGTCGATAATTTTCGATATTCACCGCCCCAATCAATTTGAACAGATTTTATTTTTAATGAAAATTGATATTCAACGAGAGTCTGAAATTGATAAAAAACAAAGTAAACATCAGACTTGGCAACGAGAGGATAATACCATACATATTTAGTATAAGCATCAACAAAGATAACAAAATAACGATAGTCATCAGAAGAAAAGAGAGGAGCAGGGCCCCATACATCACTAAAAATTAATTCAAGCGGAGCAGAAGTTTTGTGACCCGTAGGTCCTAAAGACAAACACGATGATTTTCCTAAAGGACAACTTTGACATTGAAAATTAAGACGTTTGTTGTTACAAATGATCTTATTTTTCGAGATTAACAATTGAAAAATATGTGAAGTAGGATGACCTAGTCGATGATGCCATAAATCGGCAGAGGCAGAAGTGCAGGGAGACCAATAGGCTTGAGGCACTGACGTGATGGAAGACTTGGTCAGGGCATAGAGACCATCTTTACTCTGACCTAAGAGAAGGACTTCATGGGTGTTGAGATCCTTGACATAAAACACACAAGGGTGAAATTCAAAATAAACATTATTATCAAAATAAAATTTCTGAACAAAGAGCAGAGGTTTCGTGATTGCAGGAACATGAAGAACATTAGATAAGGTGAAAGAACGATATGGTGTATATATTTTTGTATGACTGAGATGAGATATAAGGAGGCCCTTACCATCACCAACATGCAAATTATCATTACCAAGATATGGTTCTGAAGCACTCAATGTGGCAAGATTAGGTGTGACGTGTTGATTTGCACCGGTATCCGGAAACCAATCAACAAAGCCGGTTGAGGAGAGATTGCGCTGCACCAGATTGGCAGTAGGCTATTGGCCATAACCTCGCTGCTGAAATTGAGGGCAGTGGGGAGCTGTATGGCAGAAATTCTGACACAGTTGGCAACGTGGATTCTACCCTCTATTGCGCTGCCAAGAGCCCTGCCATGAGCCCTGCCATGAGCCCTGTCGACTGTCACCGAAGGAGGAGGTTTGGAAGCTGCGGTGATCAGGTCTGGAGCCAGCAAACTGGTTGCCTCTACTGCTGGATTGGTTGGGACGCCAGCCACCGTTGAAGCAGCCCCTGCTGCAGCCAGAATTGCCAAAGGTCTGCCGCTGCGCATCAAGGGTAGATGATGGAGTGCTAGGTGTGGGCAACAAAGGAGCATGTATGGCAGCTGAAGATTTGTGAAGAAATTCATGCGTGAGGAAATGACTGTGAAGATCTGCATATGATAAAGCTTCGGCCTTGGTAATAAGACTTGTAACTAAGTCTTTAAACTCTCCCCGAAGACCACAAAACACATATAAATTGAAATCTTCAAGCGAAACTGGCCGACCAGCAGCGGCCAATTCATCAAATAAGGCCTTAGCTTTTTGCATAAATTGAGTTACTGATTCATCACCCTATCGAAGATCCTGAAGAGAGTCGTGAAGTTGCATAATACGAGAGTTGGAGGTGGAAGCGAGAGCTCGCTCAAGAGCTTTGACAACCAACAACAAGATGCAAAACCTCCATAGATAGGGAGGAAAGAAGAGCACTCAGAATAAGTTGGTCATGTTGTTTCTAGCGAAGAAAGAGCGGATTTACCTGAAGAGAGATACCGTCTCTGACAAGAATATGTGAAGATGGACATGTGTTGGAGCCATCAACAAAACCAAAAACTCGGCCTAGAAGATACAACAACATCTGTATACGCCAATATAAATAATTGGTGTTTGTTAATTTGAGGGAGATGACTTAATGAGTGTGAGAGAGGGAGATAATACTTGCGGCAGCAGAGACAGCAGCTGCATCAGACGTGGGCTGCAAGAGGAGGCGTTCACCAACCATGACAGAGGAGAAAGCAGGCGGTGAGGCAACAGAGGAGAGCAGAGGAGGTGCTGCAGGAGAAGAAGGCTGGACTGCTGGTGCTGCAGAAGAAGAAGATGTATGTGGCGGCTGCTCCATTGAAGAAATGGGGGTTGTGAGAAAAGTAGGTTAATTATTTTTAGGGTTTTGCGGCTCTGATATCAAGTTGAGAATAATAGAATGTGTTAGGTTGTGCCTTAGCCAATCTTCTATTTATATATATGCGGCAGAACACTGCAGTAATTGTAGGGATTACAACATTGGAATAATCCTATATTAATTTTCTATTATGATATATACATGCTATACATTCTATAATATTGCACGATGACTCGACCCCCTGACAACGTGGTTTGTAATTTTGAAATATAGGTTGAAACAACTTGGAGAGCGAAATAAATAAAATAGTAGGAAAACAGACACCAATTGAACTCACTCTGTTTGTTTTTGCGTTTCAAACGCGTTTTTAAAAAAATTTAAAATTTTTTCATTTTTTTCTTTACTTCAAATTAATATTTTTTTTGTGCTTTTTCAAATAATTTTGATGCGTTGATATTAAAAATGATTTTTAAAAAATAAAAAAAATATTTATTTCTAAATAAAAAATAATTTTAAAAAAAACCACAATCACACTTTCACAATCACGACTGCTGCCTCTTCACTCAAATCCTCTTCACTCAGTGTAGTTGTGCTGTTTTGTCTGGAAGTGGGATGGGTTACCACATAATCATCCTCGAGGAATCTTTCCTTTCCAGAAATAGGTATAATTAAGTGTATAAATAGGCTATTAGAGTTAGCTCATACTTATTCAAGAAGATATATAGCTGTTGCATGTTTTAAAATGGAAATTACAATAGGTGTATTATTAGCCTGCGTTATTGGATCCCTGCCGTTGTTGGGTTTACTAACGTGGTGGTGGAACGAGATATGTTACGTTCTCCCTCTGAAATTTCAACTTTCCGGTACTGCTACAAAGTTACCACCTGGCCACCTGGGATTTCCCTTTGTTTGCGAGATGCTTACCTTCCTCGGGTACTTCAAAATTCTTGGCCGCCCAGATGATTTCATCAATTCCAAGAGACGCCGGTGAGATCATGATGTCATTCTTCGGCATTTTTTTTTGTTTGTTTCTTGAAGCATAAGAGTACTTTCGCACCATTCATTTTAATAAATAAAACTAATTTTTTTTAGTGTTACTGTAAAGGAAGGATGTAGTCGTAAGAGTATGGTATTACTGATTTAGTTTTCTAATATTCATATGGATTGAAATATATAATCAGTATCCAATTTCTACTACACTCTCGGTCGGCACTACCAAAGCAGCCTCCATGCATGGACTACTTAACATGATTTTAAAATGAGCAGGTACGGCGACGGAGTAGGATTGTACAGAACCCACCTTTTTGGATCACCGTCAATCATAGCATGTTTCCCAGCAGTCAGTAAATTCATTTTCCAATCAAATGACATATTTATTTTGAAGTGGCCAAGCGTGGATATTTTAGGCCAGAATTCTTTGGTAGTAGTTCAGGGAGAGGCCCATAAAAGACTTAGAAACCACGTGACTAATGCTATCACTCGGCCAGATGCTCTTTGCCGCATAGCTGCTCTCGTACAGCCGAGGATGGTGGCTGCCCTCCAATCATGGGTCGATAAGCGTAGAATCAATACTTACAAGGAGATTAAAAAGGTGAGATCCATTTTTATAGAAAGAAAAAACTAAAAAGTTCTGTTAAGTTTTAGGACCCACAAGTTTACTTTTATGATTTTCTTCCGTCAAAATTCACATTTGATATAATACTCATATTATCCTTAATTAGCTGTGTGTGTGTGTGTGTGTGTGTGTATTGGTTTACGAG
>Ga0325403_1006739_pt1 | contig 10954 bp, 4 predicted proteins | sample PopdelMetagenome_19_FD_205665 | JGI IMG/M metagenome (GOLD analysis project Ga0325403, IMG submission 205665) | Populus deltoides microbial communities from Bellville, Georgia, United States - Xylem-PdKOR-R4 | ecosystem: Host-associated > Plants > Phyllosphere > Stem > Wood/Secondary xylem...
CGGCCATTGAAGGCGACAAGATTTGATGAAGGGAATCGAAGCGCAAATGACTCTTCCACTCTTCGTTTCTTATAGTCAACCCCGTTTGCTTCCAGCATACGTTCCTTCGTGGAACCTGCAGTTCACTTTGAAGATAGTGTCATTCAATTGGACCTCCATTCCATTCAGCTCTGTTCAATTTTCTGTAAAGGTCTGAGCTTTTAGTGGACAACGTGTGTTGAGATGATGGTTTGTTTGGTTCTTAGAAATCAATGGAAAAATCTTACAGAATCATGATGATGGAGGGACCTAACTCCTAAGCAATGGACCGCGGCTAACTATTTTTTAGTGATAACATATTTTTTACGTTAGAAAAAACCTAGGGAGGCCGCGGTTAACTATCAACCAGTAACTCAGCAGCGCATTCAAGAACTTTGCATAAAAAGCTAACAGAGGTTACCCAGTCCTGAAAATCGAAGATGTTCTATTTTAAAAAATAACAAAATTCAGTAAACAAAATCTAAAAAATACATCCACCTTTACTTTAATCAGGTACATTGTTATAATCAGGTACATTGTTATGGTGATTAAGGTTGTTAAAATTGCGATTTAACTTGTAAAATCATATATTTTTACGAATTATTATAGATTTTATGTACTAAATTACTTGTAAAATTTAAAAATGAATAAAATCAAATCAGAATCCGATAAAATCATTAAAATCATATAAAATCACGATTTGACCGCGATTTAATAATTTTATGCGGAAAATGCTTTTTTCCGTACTAGGGTAAAAGTTTCATGCTTTCCTACTTTCCTTGCGTGGCAGGCTTGAATAAAGCCACGTAAAGGCTAACTTTAAATGAAAAAGTAAATAATTTCTGGAAAAGCTAGGTTTGTTGTCCTTTGTATTAGTTTCTTTTTTACCTTGAATGAACTTTCTGCACTCTTTCTTCTTGACTTGGTAACCGTGGTTCTTTCTTCTCACATGGATTGCTACTTTCCACGTTGAGTTTTCTGTTTTTAGTTGAAAAATAGGTTTTTTTTCTTTTTTTTTTAAATTACTTTTGTTTTTTTTAATATTAATATTGTTGAAAAGTTAAATTTGTATTTTTTTCTATTAAGCTAGCGTGATTTGCTAGTTTGTCAAATAACTCAGGTTATTCTTGTTTATAAATTTAGTGGGGTGTTTTTTTTTTAATTAAACTTGACTTTTTTATAGTTTATTTTTTCTTATAAAATTAAAAATAATAATTTTACAGAAAAACCATGCTATTAAACTTTATAAAGTAACAAAAATTAAAAGGTGTAGGATAACTATTATTCACCCATAAATTTTTATTTGAAACATAAATTTTTTTAATGTATTTTAAAATTCCTTATGATTTTACGATCCGATTTTGGTTTGTATGTTCCGTGCCATATCAAAATCATGATTTTAACAACATTGATGATGACCTCTATCACGAAATAAAATAAAATAAAATAATAATTATATAGTTATTTATCTGTACAAAAAATATCTACTATCCAGATGTCCAAGTTACCTTGAACGCATATAAATTTTACCATTATTAAAGGTTTATATAATTATTAATTTTAAAATTTATAAAATTAATTAAAATATACGTAAATTAATTAAAATATTCATATTAATAATAAAGAAAAAATGTCAAGAACGCGCCAGCCCAAGGGCAGGGGAAACATGGATGGATGCCTTTCTTTCAAAAGAAGCCTCAAAAACGGAAAGGGTTGTTGAAACTTGAATCTGACCAGACGCGGCTCTTTCTCCTCTGCTTCGCTTGCTCTCTTTCTCTTCTTCTTTGGCTCTCCTCTCTCTCTCTCTCTTTCATCACAAAACGACCTCCTCTCTCTCTCTCTCTCAAGCCCACAGACATCCCCGCTTTCTCTTCGCTTTTTCCCTCCAAATTTAGTTTTCAAAAAAGCAAGTCCGAGTCAGCACCGAGTCACGTCCTGGTTCATGACATCACTCCCACGTCATCCAATAAACTACATCGTGGTGTGTGCCATAATTGTGGGACCCTTCCTCTGATTATTATAATCAAGATTGAGTCCTGAAATTGGTAGCCTCTGTTAGTTCTTGAGAGCATAAAGAAAATGTTTTCAACATCCTGCAGCTGGTTCTGCCTCCACCACCACCAACCAGTAGAAGAGCCGCAGCAAATACATACCTAGGAGGAGAATGTGCGGTTGATAATATCATGTAATAATTTCCAAAAAAAGAATTGAAATATTCCACAGAAAGGAAGCTCATTTGGCCCAGGTAGATCCAACTGGCTGAATCTGATAATTGTTTTTTCCTGCAGCCAGGATTTTTTCCAGCCAAGATTCATCATAAAAAATTATATTTATCCTTGACAGTTAACCTAAAAATAATTATGTATATGTATATGTATTCAATACTGAATTTTGATAGTAATTTTATTATCCATTCATAAATATAGATAACCTCTTAATAAAATTTATTCTTAAAAGTTGGCGTAGAAATGATACTAAAATCATTTTTGAAAAATATTTTCTAAGACACATTAAACATTTTTTTTATACTCTCAAGAACTAAATACTAAATATATATAAGAAATAAATTAATCTTTTACATTGTTAAAAAATTATATTGTTCATGTTTTTTTCTTAAAGTAAAAAATAGAAAGAAAAAAACCTTGTATTTAAAAACTATGGAGTACCTCTTAAAAGTATTTTTCAAATTCAACACAAATTTAAAAAACTACTTTTAAAAATTTCTAGAAAGAGAAATATTACATTCGAACAGAAAGTTCAAGTTTTCTTTTTTGTACTCCAATTTTCTTGAAAATTAAAATATTAATTTATTTTTAAACAGCCTATTCCATCCACTGTCAAGCTTAGAGGCAGGCCCTTCTTTCACCATTGGTAGGGTAACATCAAATATGGTACCTTATGGATGAAAGATTCTTCACACAACAGGTTTACAAGGTGAGATTAGCCAACGAAAATTAACATAAATACAGGCAAGGACACCAGCCAGCCACAGATAACATTATTTTGATTGTTTCCTACAATTACACATCACGTATTAATTTATTCTTCTAAATTGATGATCTTGAGAGAGAATCAGTTTGTGGCATCCTGATATTGTTTGATTCTGTTAACAAATCAAATGAAGTTAAAGAATATGGAGACGATATCGTGCATATTCATCCACAAATCTATCCATTTTCCAATGATTTACATAGCAAGCGCTATCATCAATACATAGAATACGTTTTCCCTTTGAATTTGTATTACCATCTTGGCCATAGGGAATCCATGTCACAGCCAGTGGTAACCTATGTAGATGACATATATATTCCAATATGTCATATAGCTTAGCTGAAGCAGCTATTCGCTTCATTGAAGAGCCCTGTGAGATCAACGACGCCAATAATCGCATAAAGTTATAAAAAAAAAGAAGTATATTGTACCTTTTTATCAAAGCAAGAATTATATTGTACGTTTCTAATTTATGTCTAAAGAATTTAAAGTTGTTGCAATCTCCCCATGCCATAAAGATAAAACTAGGAAATTTAACTATCTAGATGTGGTCCGGTGGTAAAAGTTTAAGATTAAAAGGTTTGTTTTCTCTGTGGTTTCAAATTCGAGTCATGTAATTGCTTTAAAGATGACTCTTCCACTCTTCGTTTCTTAGAGTCAACCCTGTTTGCTTCCAGCATACGTTCCTTCGTGGAACCTGCAGTTCACTCTGAAGATAGTGCCATTCAATTGGACCTCCATTCCATTCAGATCTGTTCAATTTTTTTAAAAAGGTCTGAATTAAAGTAGCTTTAGCGGGCATGTGTTGCAATCCTGGAAGGGCATGAGTGAAGATGTGGCTTGTTTGGTTCTTAGAAATCGAAGGAAAAATCTTACAGAATCATGATGGAGGGAACTAAGCAATGGACCCGTTGATTGAATTGGTATTCTTGCTTTTTCCTTGCTTTTATAGGCCCATGATCGGTGAATTGATTTTGAAGTGAAGAACTTCGGGTATCAAATTTTTTTAATTCTTAAAAACACTTTACTTCGCGATAACATATTTTTTACATTAGAAAAAACCTAGGGAGGCCGCAGCTAACTATCCTCCAGTAACAATCTGCCAAGTAGCAAGGTGGAAAACAGCAACTCAGCAGCGCATTCAAGAACTTTGCATAAAAAGCTAACAGAGGTTGCCGAGTCCTGAAAATCGAAGATGTTCTATTTTAAAAAATAACAAAATTCAGTAAAAAAAAAAAATCTAAAAAATACATCCACCTTTACTTTAATCAGATACGTTGTTATGGTGACTTCTATCCAAATTTAGTTTTCGAAAAAGCAAGTCCGAGTCAGCACCGAGTCACGTCTTGGTTCATGACATCACTGCCACGCCATCCAATAAACTACCTCGTGGTGTATGCCATAATTGTGGGACCCTTCCTCTGATTATTATAATTAAGATTGAGTCCTGAAATTGATACCTCTATTAGTTCTTGAGAGCATAGAGAAAATGTTATCAACATTCCGCAGCTGGTTCTGCCTCCATCATCACCAAATAATTAAAAAAATATGTTTGATTTTGTGGTAATTTTTATAGTTATGATTTAAAAAAAATAATTTAATAAAAAATATTTTTTGTGAGGTTGATTTTAAAAAAAAGTTGGTGTTTCGTTATAATTGTAGTTGAAGTTGTGGTTTTTAAAAAAAAATTTATTGTGTTTTGTTAAAAAGCCGTGGTTGAAATTGTGGTGGAAAAAAAGCATTTTTGTGTTTGGTAAAACTATGGTTTAAATTGTAGCTAAAAAAAATAATTTCTTGTATCTGGTTATAATATGCTTTGTGTTTTATATTTGATTTGAATTAATTAAAATGATATATTTAGACACTTATATATAATTCCAAAACATAGGTGTTTTGTAATTATGATTACATAACAAAATGAAAAATCCTTATACATTAATGTACTCCTTTATTATTTCACCAAACTATTTGCAATTCCATTGAATACAAAAATCCATACGTGAAAGCCTCTGTGAGCCTTAAACGGCCAAAGCCTGAACAATATCAGGTAAAAAGTCATCTGAAATTAAATTGGAATTGCGATCATACTCAGAAAAAACTGCATCATTTTGCGATATCCTTCTAATATAGTTATGTAATACCATTGATACAACTACAATCTCAACTTGTGTTTTGTATGGATAAACAAGTATGTTTTGTAAAATTTTCCACCTCTGTTTCCATACCCCAAAAAAACATTCGACATGTTACATAGTGATGAGAGAGGGGAACAGTCTGGGGAAGATGGAAAATGAGAGTTTGTAGATCGATGGCCAAATTGATCTGTCAATTAACCGTGTTGTGAACAATTTGGGTAAGAAACAGGAAAGTTTTGGAACCGTTGGGAAAGTAAGGGAAAAGTGTCAGTGATGAGAGAGAGAGGAGAAAACGCATGAAAAGCAATGAGTAATTGCTTTTCAAAAACTGCAGTCCAACCAACCTTAGTTTTGGCCTGGGATTCACATATAAAAAAATATGATTGGTGTTAATCAAACATCATATTGTAAATTTTAATTTCAACCACGACCGCAATAACATTTCCAAACAGCATCGAAGAAGACCAGCAGCAGCAGCAAATACATACCTAGGAGGAGAATGTGGGTTTGATAATATCATGTAATAATTTCCGAAAAAATAATTGAAATAGTCCACAGAAAAGGAAGCTCATCTGGCCCTGGTAGATCCAACTGGCTGAATCTGTTAATTGTTTTTTCCTGCAGCCAGGATTCATCATAAAAAATTATATTTATCCTTCAAAGTTATCCTAAAAATAATTATATATATATATATATATATATATATATATATATATATTCAATACTGAATTTTGATGGTAATTTTAGTGTCCATTCATCAATATAAATAACCTCTTAATGAAATTTATTCTTAAAAGTTTGGGTAGAAATGATACTAAAATCATTTTAGAAAAATATTTTATAAGACATATTAAACATTTTTTTTATTAAAAGCAAACAATAATACAATTTATTCTAGGCATGATTACAGAATAATATCTATCTTTTTATTACATAATCAACCTCTCCAATCTGAAATTATAAAAAACTAATTAAAGTATTTAGTTATTATAAAACTATTTCATTGTTATCTCTTTTTCACTCGGTAGCTCACTACAATATCCACTTGCGACAAAATCATTGGATCAGAATCAACTATTTTTATCATCGAAATAATTTTTTTTTTTAATTTACAAAATATTAACCCAATTGGTTTTGAATTGGATGTGACGGAGTCAACCAAAGTTTCTAAAAAACAAGCCATGTTTAACATGCTAATATCCTAGTCAATCTGCCAAGTTAAATTAGATTTCTATGGAAAACAACTTTTTTTTAGTTTTCTATGGAAAATGAAAATTTTAAAAAACATGCTCATTTTTGTTAACAAAAATGTATTTTTCTAAAAATAAAAAAAATAAATCAAGAATACAAGTAGTTTTTATAAAAAAGCAAAAGCAAAATCATAATTTATAATTATTATCTTAATATTTTATATTTGTGATAATCTAATTATAGAATATTAATTTTATTTTATTCAAATTAAAAATTATCATTAAAGATTTGTATTATTAACTTTATATTAGATTTATAATAAAAATTATATTAATAGTAATCACTAAATATATATAAGAAATAAATTAATCTTTTACATTGTTAAAAAATGCTTGTATATAAAGGAGAAAATTATATTGTTCATGTTTTTTTCTTAAAGTAAAAAATAGAAAGAAAAAACCCTTGTATTTAAAAACTGTGGAGTGCCTCTTAAGAGTAATTTTCAAATTCAACACAAATTTAAAAAACAACTTTTAAAAATTTCTTGATAGAGAAATATTAAATTCGAACAGAAAGTTCAAGTTTTATTTTGTGCACTCTAATTTTCTAGAAAATTAAAATATTAATTGATTTTTGCACTCCAAATCAAATGAAGTTCAAGAACATGGAGAGAGCACAACATCAATGTCTTTGTCAGCATTCTCGAGCATAGTTTGGGCTGGCACCACCTGCATTACGTGAAGAAGCCAAGACAGTTAGCAGATTTGCTACATAAACTGGAATTGAAAGGTTCTGAGGTCATTGAAAATTCATGAGGGTCATGACAACGATGTCAGAAACCTTTTTTGGATCCACGAAGGAATTCTCGTCCATTACATTAGAAGAAGTGAACACAGTTTTTGTTGATCCAGACAATCGTGAGCTGAGCCCCAATCCATCAATAGAAACTTTGAGATTCACTTTGCTGTTCCCAAAATTCACAATCTGAAAAATACATTTTCCTGAAAGTAAGAACTTGGCTGGAAAAAATCAAACAGAAACTCTTACAACCCGATTTTACGTGTGTTTGTGTTTTGTCGTCAGCCAGCGGCAGCATGTCATGTTGGGAAGACCACTAAAGTTGACTCGATGGATTATGCCATATTTGTTAAATTGCAAAAAGGATTCAAACTTGCAGCATTGACAAAAAAAAAAAAAAGGGATAAAAACTTAAAATTGGTGTTTAGGGCACGATCCCTGCAAACTATGCTGGTATTAGCATACCTTTATTTTCAGGTAAGTTTGAATTTTGCCAAGTAATTGCAGATGCAACAACTGTAGAGGAATTTGTCTGTAGCTTAGCGTCAAGAAGAGTTGCTCCACTTGACTCTCTGAAGAATTTTTGCACCCAGTAGCTCGGAGTTCCATAGTGCTTTGATGAGTTGAAGACAATTGCATCTGGATTCCACCTTCATAGAAAAGTTCCTTTCAATGTCAGTACCCTGAAAAGAAAATGATATCCCTTGCCATGCATGCTTGAATTTGAATTAATTATTGAGGAATAGAATGAGAATGGACCTCCTATTACTGCAATTCACAGAAAAGTGGTGCATAGCTTGCCATCTACACAATACCACAGAAATGGGGAGATAAACACCTCAAGAATTGGAATTTTCGTGAGTATGAAAACACAAAAAGAATACTTTGGCCATGGCATCAAATTTGAACCAGAATACCATGAATGATGATCTGGGAATTGTTTGAACTCACTGTTTCAAAGGAGTTCTTTATTAATTTGTTCAACCCCCCTCCCCCCCAACCTCTCCGCGGGAAAAGAGAGTGGGAAGGCATTAAAAATTTCAGACCCTCGATCACTGAATAGCACATTGACAAATAACTTAAGATTGCTGGAACAAGTATTACAAACCTGTTCCTTTTTAGACCAATGAGGAATCCGGCTTCAGCGAGTGCAGCTAAAAGACTTCCTGTGCCCGCATCTTTTCCAGTCACGGCATAGTTGCTCACAGAAGCCTCAAAAATAGTAAATCCCATGAATATTTGTCACATATTTTAGTCAGTATGTTGTCAAAAGGCATATGACACACCTTTGGACAACTGCGGGATGTGCAATCAAACTTATGAGTCATAAAAAACAGGTTGCTGGCAGATGTATAAACCTAGTTCAAAGAATAAAAGAGGATTAACATTGTGTTTTCTGACTGATGAAAATATGCAAAAGTACAATACTGCAAACCAGAAAGAAAACAAAGCTATCATGACAGGATGTTTACATGATAATCATAGTAATCAGCTGGGTGATCCAAAGAACGAGAAGACCCATCACAGTTTGAGATTATTTTGATGTCGGGATAGGCACTTTCTTTTGGCATTGTAGAACTTGAGATAATTTCCTGGTAGAAAAAAGCACATTAATTTGAGTTCTGAAACTGGTCTATCTTCCAGAATCTGGAGTGAAGAGTAACATTTGCAGACCTTCAGACAAATTTTTATGAAGAAAATCTTTGTCAAATTTAACTTAATATAGAATTGAGATCAGGTGACTATATCATAGCAACTCATTTTTGAAATCTCAATTATGGATCATTTGGCAAACACATCTTAGTTTCAAACTTGTAAAACCCAACTACCACAAGGTCTCTTGGAAGAAAAAAGCAAAGATGAGTAATGCTGCATGAAAAACAATGTCATATCACCTCAATAACATAGCATCTAAATAGAGGGTAAGTAGTTCAAATTAGAAGTACATGCTACTTTCTATGGATCAAATGTAATAAACAGATTTCTCAATTTGCAGAATAAATAGAGAAAAGCAAAATAGATAAGAACATATAGTATGATTCTGGAAAGTTCTAAGCACATCATGTTTATCCTCCACGTATGGTCATGCAAAGAAACATCATACAGCAATTGTTTCACAGGAATAATTCACCAGATTGATGTTGGTTTTCCTGCATGAAAATGTTCAAATAATTTTATCACTCTGCTGCCTGCTCTCAATAATTACAAGGAATTCAACTCTCAATTTCATAAGCATCAAGCATTTAGCATTGAATGTTTTAGTATTACTGCCAGCATACCAATACCTCAGCTTCAAACATAATTATAACAACAATTTGCTAAAACAGTCATAAATGGCCAGCCTATATCCCTTTGTACACATGATCTCAATCATCCTATGCAAATCAAAATTATATCAAAACTGTACAACATAAAACTTCAAGACACAGGGTTATTTTCTTGAAAACATAACATGCATATATTCAACAAAGAAAAAGACATACAATCCTATCCACAAACAAAAGAAACTATCGCGGAAAAAAAAAGATAGCATACATATACATGTATTGAAAGTTATTTAATATGAAAATTCAAATATGTTTAATCGCTTAGAGAAAAATTAAATTGTTTTCATTGCTTAACTCTGATCAACCACAAATTTATATAAACACTTGTACCTAATTGATCTCAAACATCTGATGCGAATTCTAAAATACTGAACACTAAGATCTAAAGTTCTTTTCCAGGTAACATACCATTAATATATCACCCAAATCCACAAACAAATCAAAAGATCAAACAAACAAGCATAAACAAAACAAAACTCAATGGCATCACACCCATATTCTTTTGTTTTTATTTGTAAAAGTGGGAGTAGCATCCATCCTCATAGAGAAATGCACAATGACCAAGAATCTAGCAAATACAGTAGGACAGGGATTATTTTCAGCAAGAATTGATGTATGAAGAAATCTGGGGTGCTTGAAGCAAAAGAGTCTTTGAAGTCATTCAAGATGATAAACATTTAAATAAGTTAATAACTTACAGGAAAACTTGAATGACTTTCATTCAGGTAATCTACCCAACACTATATTTATCGATACACATAAAAAGAACTAGCATGAATATATAACCTAGAATAGGTGAATGCCAGTCCCAAACAGTAACAACTACATGAAACAAAAGAAAGTGAATATTGTTAAAATTGTGACAGGATCGAACCAAGAGAAGTCATGTAATATTTGCACCAACAACTAGCAGCACTGGTATGGAAAATTTAAATCACCTTTTCATCTTGACGACGTTCAGATTGTTGGTGGGAAAAATCACTAGTGGTGGTTTTGAAACACTCGGAAGGGATAAAACACACTGTTTTATTTCAAGAACAAGAAGCTTACAACAACTTGAAAAGCTTACAATACACACCCTCTCTTTCTCTCTTTCTTTCTAGTGTTTCTCTCTACTCTCTCCACACATAATAGCATAAGCTCAGCTTGCTATTTATACACGAATTCAAAACAAGATATTTCAACCTTTAAGTGTGAAGGCGGCTGGCGGCTGACGGCATACAACTGGTGGCTGGTGGCTGGGCGGTGACAGCTGGTGGCTGCCTTGACCTTCTAGATGGATTGAGTTTAATACAACAAATCTCCCCTTTAAACTCAATCGAGGGATGTCATGCCAAGCATGAACTTTAATCGGATAAATACTTCTTCTTTTAATGGCTTTGTGAAGATGTCAGCAACTTGATCATTTGTGTTGCAAGATATCAGTTGGACTTCTTCATTCTTCACATGTTCCCGGATAAAGTGATGACGTGTATCAATGTGTTTGCTCCTCTC
>Ga0325403_1006747_pt1 | contig 10949 bp, 3 predicted proteins | sample PopdelMetagenome_19_FD_205665 | JGI IMG/M metagenome (GOLD analysis project Ga0325403, IMG submission 205665) | Populus deltoides microbial communities from Bellville, Georgia, United States - Xylem-PdKOR-R4 | ecosystem: Host-associated > Plants > Phyllosphere > Stem > Wood/Secondary xylem...
AAATCCGTGAACCGGCGAGTAAAAGGAGTTTGAGTGAAGTACATGGAAAACTGGTCATTGTTGCAAGAGGATCTAACGTCAAGTCCTTGTAATAAAATAATGCACCTATCGATTAGAATAATCCTTCGTCCAAATTCATGGAATATTGCATCGAACTTCTCTCCCGATTTTGATATCCTATGATGCTAATTATGTATGGTTCGGGCATGATTTTTGTGGGAATAAGACGGGGGTCCACATGGTGTGATATTTCAGACACGAAAAAAGAAAGGGTCTATGTACGTTATGAGATTCATGCATGGTTTTAAAGAACAAGGCTGATTGACCCCCACCCTCTTTCCCACTTTCCCCATCTCCCATGGCAGCAGGCAGGCTGGAACAGTGAGAAACTTCCTGGGGGCGTAAGAACGTGCAGGGCACGTGATCCTACAAACAACACGTGGATGGCGATAATTATATTCATGTTGGATGGGATACTTAGCAGCCCCTCGAGATTTTCCTTGCCGGCAAGAGAGAAGTCGCCACCAGATATCATCTCTCTCCATGTGAAATCTTAAATTCTCGAGGGTCATAGCATGGCTGGCATTCTATCAAATAAATTTGACCATGGCATGCAGTTGCTTTCAGCTCTATGAAACGGTCTTTACATCGACTAATATTTGAACCCATTCTTATCCTTACCAGGACCTCTAGGGACCTTCGACCAAAGGACAGTCACTTTTAAATAAAATGAGGCCTTCCGTTGAGAAAATACTTTTTAATCTCTGAGCGTCTGTATTTTCAACGAAAAAACAACTTTCTTATTGCCAAGGTTGCATTATTACTCTTGAATGTTCCTGGTACAAAATGCCCGTGGTATCCACTGCTTGAATCAAGAACTCAAGCACGTTCAATCAACTTCAAATGGCTTCCACTGCGTGCATTCTGTTTCCTTAATAAGAGTATTATTATTAAAGAACAAATTAGATAGGTTAAGCAAGACGCAACTGTGAGGAAGATAAACCTCTATCAATCAAGAAAATGGCGAGCTAAATTTGTATATCGTTGTAACTGTAAATGTTGTATATGTAACCATCTCTATACTAGACGATTGGCTGGCTATTCAATTGCGACCCCCAAACTGCTCTGAAAGAATCAAAGCTACAGCAGTTTTGTGTCTTGCGCAAGTGTCATCAAACAGCCTTGTTTGCCAGAAGCACGACTCTTCGTAGCTCATTGGCAATTCCTTGTAGAACAACTGGTTTCCGAATGACTCCATTGATTCCAATCTGCAAGCATTTGTCCCACACTTCATCATCAGAACTTGCTGTCAAGGCAATGATCAAAGGCCAACTTCGACTTCTAAACTTTCGGATTCTCACAGCAATTTCAAATCCATCCAACTCAGGCATCTGAAGATCCAAAAGAACTATTTGGAAAGAAGATGCAGCTGGACCAATAGCACTAAGGCAGTCAAACCCAGATGAAACAGTAGCAACACTGCAACCTAGCTTCTCAAGCAGCTTCCGGGTCACAGCTCTGTTCAAATCATCAGCATCAGCTAATAGAACCTGCAAACCTCTGAACAGAGAGTTGGAATGTGGGTGCTCTGAGGATTCTCCAGATTCAGAGATGGCTATTGATATGGATGGTCGAAGCTGAAACCGAAGAACAAACCCCATGCTTTCAGCAAGGCCTTGAGAATTGGGCACCATCCAGATCTTACCTTGCATCAACTACCAAATACAAGGAGGTTAGAAAAAGAAAAGAAAAGAAAGAAAACACTTGACAGGGTAAAAATTGTGACGGCTATTTAGATGCATACTTGCTTCAACTGAGAAGCTCAACCTAGCAACACGAAAGGAAAAGATTATTACACCTAACTAGTTGTGTCCACGGGCATGACAAGCTGCTGAATTTTTCCAGAATTTGCATTTCATCCAAACCTCAAAGCACCAATACTTTTCACTCTATAACATAAAGAACTAAGTTCTTTCCAACTATATATTTAATATATGACACCATCTAAGAGAAAATTTATTAAGGCAAAATAATTGGTAATAAATATTGAAAATAAAAACCTTCCAAAAAAAAAAGAACCTGTAGAGCAGCTTCAAATGATACATTAACACACTCAAAAGACTCTCTTAGTTAATCATCTTGTCACAACCAAAGCCATCGACAGAGGTTGCTGAACAAGGATGATGCGTTTCATCAGACAAAGATTGTGCTCGGTATGAGTAACTACCCTATTAGTATATCGAGACTGATTCTGTGCAATATCTGTAACCACGCAGATATATATCTGAATCATCTTCACTGACAATGCATCTTGGACACAGAAATGAAAATCCTAATCATGAGACATAGAGATTGTGCTTGCAATCGTTTTCAAGCACAAGTTTATTATCAGTAGTTTCTAGTGTTTCAGGTCATAGCATTGGAAAAAGGATAGCTGTATGAGTGCATTTATACATACAAAGGTTATGATTCTTACATGGACCAGCTTTTTGCAAATGCTGAAGCTCAAGCCCTCCTCAACACCGTCACTGGCATACCTCTTACCACTAAGTTGCGACATTGAAGTTGAGCCCTCTGACACAGAAACACTACTGTTTATTGCAAATTCAAATCTGATATATACATCCCCATCAGAAATGCTTTGCCTCCACGCTGTCCATTTCTGATCATTCCTCTCCTGACTTCCATTCTCTGAGAAAACCCGAAGCACTGCAGACCCTCCTCCATTGTTGTGATCAAGTAGGTTCCCAACCATATGCAAAATCACCTGAAAAACCCTCCTTTCATCGCCCATAACATGATCCGGAAGGGACTTGTCAACCTCAATTGAAAAACAAAAGCCCCTATAAACACACAAGCATTTGGCAAGGCAAGCTGCTTCTTTGATCATGGCATGTAACCCAAAAGATCTAATCTCCAATGGAAATCTTCCACTATCCTTTGTTGAAATTTCAATCACATCATTTATCAACGTTGATAGGACATTGCTAGTCCTCATCATTGCATCAACAATAATTCGTTGCTCACCACTCAAATTCCCATCCTGTATCATTGAAATCAAACCCAAGATCGAATGCATTGGCCTCTTCATCCCATCACTCATTACCTTCTGAAATGCACCCCTAGCTTTGCTTGCCATCATTGCATTCTTTCTGGCCTGTTGTAGAGCTCGGTTTTGCTCCTCCAACTTCTCCCTCATAAGCTGGGACTCTTCAAGAACTGCAGCATGGGAGAGAGCCACAGCCACCTGATCAGCTACCACCTTAATTATCTCTACTTCCTGGTTGGTCCAAGATCTGGGTTGTCCACCTGGGAGAACCAACACCAATATTGCATAACAGGCCTCAATTATCTCAGGAGTCCCTCCTTTGAAATTGCAGACACGAAGTGTCGGCATTCGAATTGCAGCTACAGGCCCTGGCTCACCAGACTCCCCATGGCTTGCAGCAGCAAGTGCAGAGTCAGGCCTAAGCATGTTTACTGCTTCACTTTGTTTAATCCTAACAACATCAGGATCAGTGATTGGAATTGAAAGATTATCTGAACTCAAATAATTACCTCTATTTAACTCATGAGTCAAGTCCATCTGGGTTCTGATTTCATTAGGCATCCAAACAGCACAATTTTGCAACCCCAATGTCTTTGATAACTCAACAAGGGTAGTATACAGAATCGTATGTCTATCAAGCGATTTTCGAATCTCTTGAGTAAGCATACGAACATGCAACCCAGCTTCTTTCTGTTTCATTATAATCCCAACTTCACGACCAAGATCCCATGCCTTCTTCTTCAACATGAATTCTCTCACCTTCACTTTGAGAAGCAAAGGAATGAGAGTGAAAAGAGTAATCGCAGTGGCACAAGAAACCAGAGCAGTTAATATCTTGAAGACAGTTAGGGCAAGCATAAGCTGAAATGTGTGAGGGCCATAGGTCATGCCATTGATCAAATGGGTCAATCCACATAGAACAATGAAAGCAATGAACTCAAAGAGAACCCATTTAAATGGGACATTTGAGCAGCTAACGAAGTACAGCAGCTCAATAGGGATTGAAAAATAGGCCACAGCAATCAAGAAATCACTCACTCTTTGGCTCTCAAGAATACTGTCTATGCTCCATAAACTGCCCTCATCTTCACAATTACATCGTGAAAATTCGTTGTCGTTCGCAGATGCTGATATCAGGAATAAAAAAATCAACAGCAGCCCAGGAGCTAATGCTTTTAACATTGCGGCCAAAATGGGCTGCTCCCTCTATCTCAATCCATCTATGAGCTCAACAAGTTTGAATCTTTCTCTTTTTTACAAAATTTTTTTTGCAAAAGAGCTGCCTTTAACTATAGAAATCAAACATCTCCAGCTTCAATTCTCATTTCCTGTAAGAAACAAAAACAAAACTCTAACAAGATTAAAATCCCATTAAGATTTTGAAGGAATTAATTAGGCGTAATTTGGGGATCTACAACAAATGCACATAAATTAGTTAATCTCTCCTATCCTATAATTTAGCATACCCTTCTCTCTTCTCTCTTCTCTCTGATTTTTAGATATATAATTAATTACTATTAAATAGAAGATGAAACAGTAACATAGAACATGACATTTTCATCGATAAAAAATTAAATAAAACTTTTTTGCTAGAGAAGAAAAGGAAAGATATCAAAGGCACAGGCCAAAAGATCAACCCCACTTATAAAAGAAAAACAGTTTAACCTGGATAAAAGAAATCAGCAATAAAAAAGATAAAACCCACCAACTTTTCCTCTCACAAAAAATGAACAAAAACCCACTAATAAAAAAACAAGAAAAGACATTGCAGCCTAACAAGAGAAAGAGCACCCGTACCTTAAGAAACCCAGATAGATCTTCTTTACTGATCTCTAACATGCAGTGGCATAGAAGCATACACAGAAAGTTATATGGTCATACACTTATACTTAAAGAGACAGGAAGAGCTGAAATCTGCAGTTACACATTTTATGTATGGGAAACCAATCCAAGCAATACATCATCTTTTTATAGTAGAAGCAAAACCTTGCACTACCAAACTCCAACAGTGTTTTTTTTCTCTCTCTTGGAAAAAATGAAAGAAAAAAAAAATAGAGAGAGAGGGAGATAGACACTCAATAGACCCAAAACCACCAACTGGTTTTGCACAAACTGTACTAGGTTATGTGTATATGAAGACCTAAGAAAATAGAATAAAAATCCCTTCTCTTTCGTGCAGAGGGAGATGGAGAGGGAGAAAAAACAGAACTCTGTAGCTAGATGTTAAGCAAATTTGAAACGAAGAAAAAAATAAAAAAGAAAAGAAAACGCTTCTAGAGAGAGAGAGAGAGAGACTAAAGTGAACCGTCCCCGCCGTTGTTTTGTAGGAGAGAGAGTGAGGAGGAGGGAGGGAGGGAGGGAGGGAAAAGGGACAATAGATATGAGGTGGGACCCGGTGGAGGGAACGAATACATACATGAAGAGAACTTGGACGCCCTTTTGAATCAACAAGTCCAAGTCATCCCTCAAAAGTTTTGTTTTATTTTTCTCTCTTTCTATCTGTCGAAAACGTTTCTTTGTTTCTGCCCAAAAAAACGCTTCTTTCACTCTCTTCTTTAATTAACTTGCCTTTTTATTTTTATTTTTATTTTTCTTCTTACCTTCCAAAACAAAACCACCATCGGACCCCTCCTTCCTGGTTGTTTTATTTGCAGATAAAAATCATCGAAACGAGTCGGTCGGATGACACGTGGCTCAAAGAAAATGTAGGATGCACCTGGTTTGTTTATTACTGTGGTGTGACATCGTGTTTTTAAAAATATTTTTTTGATTAAAAATATATTAAAATATTATTATTTTAGTTTTTTAGTTTTAATATTAAAATATCAATAGTGAATATCTAAAAATACATTAATTTAATATTTTTAAATAAAAAATTAAAAAACAATTCATAATACAAAAACATTTATTAAGAGCTCGTTTGGTTTTGTGCTAGTGGTTATTTTTCATTTGAAAATTCATTGAAATAAATTTTTTAATATTTTTAATTTTATTTTAACATCATCATATTAAAAAAATTAAAAAATTCAAAAAATATATTTTTTAATAAAATAATTTTTTTTATTTTTTTATTTTATCTTTGGATATCAAGTTAATTAGAAATTGAGTTTCATATTTTTTTTTTCTCATTTTGCTGTATGTGAAGTTATCTCGGTCTCATGAATTATTTTTTTCAACTTTCAACATTAGATATGTTAAGAATGGAGCTTTGTAATTTTTTTTATTTTCTTTTTATGAAGTTATTCTGTTCTCATGACCCCGATCATGTTTTTAACAAGTTAACTTGAATTATTTTTTACCTCTTTTCTAATTGATTTTTTTAGATTTCATCCTTCAATTTGTGTTGGTTCGAAACTTGGCTTCGCGAATTTTTTTTGTATTTGCTTTCTATGTGATTATCTCAATATTATGATCTGGGTCGCGGGTTTAGCAAGTTGATTCAGGTTACATCTACTCATATTTTTCTGGTCATTTTTTAATTGAATATTTTTTTTAATTAGGCTCATAATTTTTTTCAATTTTCTATCTATGGAGTTGTTCTCTTGACCCAAGACGTAGGTTCGGCATATTAGTTTGAGTTAACTCAGTTCATTTTCTTAGATCCTATTATAATTGAATGATATTTTTTTCAATTCCACCTTCCAACATCTCAATCTTTTTTTTTAATTTTTTTTTCAAATTCATATCTCAATATTAGGTTGTTTGAGAATCGAGTTTTGTATTTTTTTTTTTCAATTTGCTTTATGTGAAGTTATCCTGGTCTTATGGATTTAGTTTTTTTAAAAAAAAAAAATTTAACATTGAATATGTTGGAAATAAAGTTTTGTGAATATTTTTATTTATTTTTTTATAAATTTATCATATTCTAATAATCCAGATCGCGAATTTAATAAGTTAGCCTGGGTTGACATGAGAGTTTTGTTTTCTCCTTATTTTTAATTGATTTTTTTTAATTTCATCTTTTAACATTGGATTAGTTGAAAATCGGTTTTAATAATTTATTTCTATAAAATTATTTTAATCTCATGACTCGGGTTACGGGTCTAGCAAGTTAACTTGGGTTGACTTAGGTAGTTATTTTGTCTTTCTTTAATTTTAATAGTTTGTTTTTTTAAATTTATCAGTTGACGCTAGGTTGATTAGGAACTGACCTTCATAGTTTATTTTGATGACATAGGATTATCACGATATTATAATATGGGTTGTGAATTTGACAAGTTAACTCGGGTCGGTCTAATTTGTCACCTTCTTAATACTTTTTAAGAAAATAGCATTCAAAATATCGTTGTATTGGTATTTCAAAAAGATATTTTTCAATATACATTGTATTTTGAGATTGTAATTAATTTGTTTTAAAAAATATACATTAATAATATTTAAATATTTTTTATACTATAAAAAACTTAATCTAATTTGCAATGCAATACATATCAATAACTAGTCTCTATGATAAATGATACATACACCACCACTCACTAAACCTTCAACAAAAAAAAAAAAGCAATCATCATCCAAACTTGCGATAACTTTCAAAAATAAAACGCAAACTCCTCACTACAAAAACCTTTAGAAATTTGAAACTCCTATTTAAATTCATCTAACCCATGGTTTTGAAATAAGAAGATCATTCAAAGGAAATACTAAAAATAAAAGCCCTGTAGAATCAAATCTATCTCAAATAGTGGATCTAAAAAAGAACCCACACACAAAGATTAGGGAATGAGAGCCTCCTTTAAAGAGAGAAAAACAGGTTTTAGATGAAGGATTTTAAGGATGTGTTCGGTGACATAAAATATATATTTTTTTTAGTTTTCTTTTCTCTTTCCAACAAAAAAATTAGAAAGTGTGTTCATTAATTGAAGATAAAAACTAATGTTTTTCACCAAAACAATAAGAAATACATCAAATATCACAACTATTTTAAAAAAATAAAACCATAATCTATAATAGTCATCTTAATATTTCGTATTTGTGATGTTGTAATTATAGAATATTATTTTTATTTTATTCAAATTAAAAATTACCATGAAAAAATATAATGCTAACTAAAAAAAAATCTATATATCAGATTTACAATAAAAATTAAATTCATGACTCTAACTAAACATGAAAAAAATACATGTAAAAAATAATTTTAATAATTGCTTGGCTAAAAAGTATTTGTATATAAAAGAAAAAAAATGTTTTGTTCATTTTTCTTATTTAAAAAACAGTGAAAAACTTGTATTAAAAACCTATGGAGAACCTCTAAAATATGTTTTTCAAACACGATATAAATTTGAAAAACTAAAAAAAAATATTTTTAAAGTGAAAAATATTGTATTTGAACAAAAAGTTCTATTTTTATTTTTTTCAAATCTAATCTTTCAGAAAATTAAAGTGTTATCCCGTTTTTAAATTAGACATAGAAAAATATAATTTTCAAAAACCCTAAAAGAAAAGGATTGTGCTTCCGACGTCATATATTTGTAGTAGAGTTGGATGGTAAAACTTCTTAATTATAAAATTCTATATTTGCTTTTCAATATGTAGAGCATAAATGATATAAACCTCAGAAGTATCAATGGCACCTTTCTATGGGCGAATAAAACTAAACCCGAAAAACTTGGTAGGTCCGTTGACACTTGCAAAAAAAAACACCCTAAAGCTAAAGTCAGTATAGTGTTTATATATATAACAAGAAGAATAAGTATTATTTTGGCTTAAATATTCCTTAAGTCTTGTTTAAATCATGTATTAGACTTGTGTTGTGTTAGACCTAAAGTCTAAAGAGATGAGCCTTAGAGAGATGAGCTCTAGTCTATTGGCTTTGGCCACCCTTTGGTTAAAGAGATAAAGCCATGCTTATCAAGATAAATACCTTTAAAAATATTTAATATAAATATCTAAGATATTTTTGGAGGTGTATGTAATGTATAAAATATTTGTATAGTTTTGTCATGTATCACCAGAGCCTTTCAAGGCTTGCAAACATATATGATCGGAAGACTTGACCTAGTAAGAGGGGGGAGAAAATATTTACAGTGGATAATGTTACCTTTTGTTTATCATCAAAGCTCCCGAGTCCCGATGATACTTTTTATGTGTTCAAGCCATCATAAAAGTAGTTTTTAGGTATAGTTTTCGCATGTAGCTATGGGCATAGTTATAAAGTGTTTTCGGGAGTAGGCACACATTATGAAGGTGTACCAAGAGTAATTATTAAAAATGGTAATCACCAAACCAAACAAAAAAAAGGGCAGCAAGCTACTTTGCAAAATAACTTAGTAGTATTTTTAGTCCATTTTATTAACTTCACACTCAGTTGAAGTCGACTATAACAAAACACATTTCTTCTCCTCATTCGAGCTTAGACGAGGCTTGCTGTTTACTTCATGGTGACCCCTATAATGGTGGGAACAACCTTAGATGGGTTGCAGTCCTTCTCCATGATTGATTGTCCCAATGAATCTTACAACCAACCATCTCCCCCCTCCACTTATTGACATGTGTTGGCTTCTCAGCCAATGTGTTCTTTATGGCATCATTGTTTCTTTTTTATGAAGGTGAAGAACCACTGCATGTCATTTCTGTGATCGATGCCAGCAACCAATTAATAATAGCTTCTAAAAATATTTATAGTAGGCTGGAGCCTAATGATCCTACAAAATTATTCAAAAAAAGACATGATTGTCCATCCATTGGGGTGCAACTTGCCTAGACCCAGCTGATAGCTAAACACATCCTTTACGAACCCTTTAAAAGGGAAAGATTACACCATTATATACATATAGTTGGGGGGTAATTTCAAAATAAACTAGGGTCTGCTCACTGATATGCTCAGCAGGGTTGGATATCTAAGCCATGTACTCTCGAGGTTAGTGGCGGGCCACAAATTTTATATCCATAACACTTACATTGTTAGAGACGTTGTCCATAAAAACGTGGGGAAACCTCCATCTTTCTTGGATGTCTCATACAGGGTTAGGAGAGGGACTCGTTCGACACCTCCTGAACTGGGCATCTATGGTAGGGGAAGGAGAATGACTCATATATAAAGGTTTTCTCCTATTCTTATTAGAGAATGATGCCAATGTAGCACCTCTTCTTGTCTTGAGGCCCAGTCTGATAGACCCTTGTCCCTTACTAGTTTTTTAGGCTCTAATTGGAACCTGAACTCCTCGTCAAGGACATGAGTGCTTTTCTTTTTAGAGACGAATTTGACATTCTTGAGGTTTATTTGTTCTGTTTGAAAGAAAGATGAGTAAAAAGTTTATAAAGGGGGAAATGTTTGAAGGGGGTCTTTTCTTGAATTAGAGAAAAGATGATCATGGGTCTTTTGTTGCAAGAGCAAATTTTCAAAAAAATCACAGAAAGTTAAAGTAAAAGAAAATCTACAAGCAAAAACAACTAGGATTATAAAAAAACAAACTTTTTGTTCTCACCGTCGGATGAGTAACTTTTCATGTCATCATAAATCTAAAAAATCCACTCTAGGCTAGGTATATGTAGATCTGGTAACTTGTCAGACCCACCATTTACATATGTGGTTTTGGCAAGCTGCTAAACCCACAATCTCTGAGTTTAGCCAAGTGTTGAACCCAAGTATATGTAGTTCTGACGGGCTTCCAAGCTCACTATCTCTAGGCTCAGCTAAGCACTTAGCCTAGGTATATGTGAGCCTAACAAACTGCCAAACCCACCATATCTAAACTCAATCAAGCGTTGAGCCCTGATATATATGGGTTGAGCCTATGCTTTTTTAATGCTATAAATATTTTATCCTAACGAGTTAAAGATATTTTACCCTGAAAAGTTATAGATATTTTGCTGATATTTTAATTCTTTATCTTCAATAAAGAGTGCGGGGAGGGAGGTATAAAAAAAAGGTGATATCCTTCATAGAGGGTTCAATTTTTCT
>Ga0325403_1006748_pt1 | contig 10947 bp, 6 predicted proteins | sample PopdelMetagenome_19_FD_205665 | JGI IMG/M metagenome (GOLD analysis project Ga0325403, IMG submission 205665) | Populus deltoides microbial communities from Bellville, Georgia, United States - Xylem-PdKOR-R4 | ecosystem: Host-associated > Plants > Phyllosphere > Stem > Wood/Secondary xylem...
ATTACACAAGCTCAGATACAAGAGACCAATCCCCTACATGACCTAAAATTGATCTGAGCCCCAACAAGATTTTAAGAGACCACTCATCCAGCCAAGGGATGATTACAAAACCCAATACCTGCGTCAAGCATAATGTTCAAATATTGTACTCGTTGAGACTTTGCAATGTCTAATTCAAATATTGCTCCATCCAAGGACAACTAGAAGAATTGCTGGAGCCAGTGGCAATTTACTGCATCTTTCTCCAAGTCATCTTTCAGTTTGCCTATCTGTAGCAGAGCCTGCTTCAAGTCCATTGTGTCTAATGGCAAATCAGAGAAGTCCTTCAGAAACCGGTGAGCCCGAGCTGCACCTTTTGACATATCATCCATATTGCACTCTCTCTTTCGTTTGGATCCAACCTACAAATCATAAATGAGTAAGTCAATATTCCAACCTAATAGAATGCTTTGTGATAGTATGGCATCATTTTACCAAGTTCAGTTCACGTGAAACTTTGCTATCAGAAACAGAAAAATGTTTCGAGAATGCTATACAGCATGGAAGTTTTGGGACTGCCAAAGAGTGACATGATGTTCCCCTCAAGACTGGCTTAAACACTGGAGATTACTGACAGGAAATCTATACTCCATAGTGCTATCTCAGTCAATCAACTTGAATTCGAAGTTGTTTTTCACACTACAGTAGTGGAGCATCAAGCCAAAGGTCTTGATACTCTGGCATGTAAACTCTGGATGGCTTGCCTAAGTAAGAAGGAGAGGTCAAACCAGAGTGGCACATCCCTTCAAATGTTGACACTAACTGAAACGTCAAGGCTTGTATAACATTGGCCTACATACCACTGTTATCAATCTAAGGCTTATCAACAGAAATGATCAGAAAGCTCATATAAATAGAAGGCTATACAGATGGTATAGAGCCGATGCTGAGCTAGAAGCTTTTGGATTCATTAAAGACGAACCTCTTCTCTAGCATCATCTGAAATGATTGCAGCAGGTGAGAAATCTTCCAATTCAGCTGCCTTTTCTCGGGCAAGGGCGACAACACTTTCAGGAAAGTTTGCAAATTCTGCAACATGAATACCAAAACTTTGATCACAAGCCCCTGGCTCAACCTGGAATTCAAGGTTGTAAGAAGGTAATTAGTGTAAGCATTTTAAACTTATTTTTGCTAACCCAGTCACTCAAAAGCAGAAGAATCGCATATAGTCAGAAACTAATCCTAAATTTGCTAGTCCAACAATGATATATGCCCCACTATTAAGAATAATGATTGAAGACTGTTGTTTCTGTGTCAAATAGAACTCATATCATAATAGAAAATACAAAACCCAAAAAAATTAAATAAAATAAAAATTGAAGTTCCTCATTTTCTTTCCTTTTCCTCCACTTGTTTTTTCATTATGTAAGCAAAGCTTGCTAAACGACAAAAAGAGTAATTGAAAGGAGAGAGGCAAAGGAAAACTCTAAAACCCTCTCCCTCAAAGGTCTTTTCTCCTTCACGTCATTTATAGTCCTATTACTCTTACACTAATCCAATCAGTTAATTACAAAGATCAAAGGTAAGGCAGAAACAACAGCTACAAAATTATGATATAAGCTAGTCTTTGAAAAAATAAAAAAACAAAAGGCATGCAATCAAGCACCTGTAATTCTAGGTGCTTAGGCCATGCCTCAATGCATTTACCTTGTACAGCATGGTCAACTTGTGATTTGATGAGTCGATGTGTGCACTGACATGATAGTTTGCAACACCAACAATTTGCTTCGCATGTGGCTCCTGGTCAGCTTTTTGATGAGCTAATGCAGTCAGTTCGTGAAAGTGGGTTGCAAATAAAGTAGGTGCTTTTAACTCTCGAACCAGGTGTTCACATATGGCCCATGCCAAGCCTGAGAAACAGAACAAAACATGATAAACAAAATTATGTTTATCTATGAGGTTTAACCAAACCAAACAATAAATTCCAATATGGATCAAACAATAAAGCTACTTCATCACTTCCAACCAAAGGTGAAAAGAGGCTCTAAGCAATGTTTAAAAGCAGAAAATTCCAGTCAAAACTACAAATAAATGAAGAAAAGTAGTTTCCCCGAACTCATCAAGAAAAAGGAGAGCAGACACGGTTAATTTTCAGAAACTCTCAAACCCCAAAGAAGTCTAATTGGATGCTTGTAACTTCAATAGGAGAACAATTCTTTAAACCATACTGATTTAAGGAGAGCAGACATAGTTCATGCCTTTCAAATAACAGGAATGAAAAGGGGAAAAAAAAGATAGAAAATTTCACAACATCCATTTAACAGTTTTAAAAAACTTTAACTGATACTTTTTTAGGTTAGATGATTTTAGAGAGCTTCAACCACAACTTCAAATAAAAAACCCATAAAAACCAACTATCCCAAGGCTCTGGAAATTGTTGAAACCTACCAAATCCATCATAAGTTGATGTCCCGCGGCCTAACTCATCAATGATTATCAATGACCTATCTGTAGCTCCTTTAAGGATTGAAGCAGTTTCAAGCATTTCTTGCATAAAAGTAGAAACTCCACGCATCTAAAAGAAAGGAAACAGAAGCATAAACTTCAATAGCAAGGAAACATGTAACATCCACCCTTTCATTGTAAGCAAGTAATATAATCTACTTTACAGAAACAAAACAGTCAAACAGTCGAGTAGTGAATGTGATACTCAAGACACAGCACCATACAGAAGTGAGATCTAATTAGAGCTAATTACAGGGGACACCAAGTAATCACTAAAATATGTTTTTCAGTTTCAAACTCTCTGGACACAATTTACAGGTTAAAAAAAAAAGCAAAAAGCACAAAAACTAAACAGGTAAATTTTACAGGCATAAATCAAATTGGTCCATGCTTATCACATGGTTAAACTACTTTAAGTGTACTAGCATATATACTAGTAGAAGCTTCCTGATACTATCAGCATATGACAACAGAATGACTTTTTTTTTGGAATTAAGTCGTTATCAACTGCATCTATTATCTGACAGGCATTTTGTAGCATGTTTTGATTAGGTCCAAAGATTTTATATATCTTGAAGTCTATGCTGCTAAAATAATCCAATATCTAATGGTATTACAAATACTTTACATGTTCAAATTAATGACTAATGCCAGAAAAAAAGATCTAAAGAGTAAGGGGGTTTAGCTCAAGTTTTTCAACTAGTCTAGGATGAATATAGATTTAGTTGGATGAGGAGATGAGAATCAAATTAGTGGCTTAATAAAAATATTGAACTAAGACAGTTTTATACCAAACATATTTCAAATTGAATTTTTTGCTGTTGATGCATTAATAGACTGCTATTTGAGATTGAAATCTTATTTTTTACATCCTCAGAAGCACAAAAGGAAAGCAGATCTATTTGCTCTGTACCTTAGCATTTGGATGTAAATGGTATCAACAATTCAGGTATTTATTTTTTTATGCTCTTCCTGTGATGCACTCTAATTTATTTCTACAAGTAGTTAAAACTCAATGCAACACATACATCATGCTACAGCTGATGTTTACGATTGTATCTCGTTATCAAACATTTCCCTATCAAAACACACAAACATATTACATTTTAAAATAGCAGAGCAGGGAAAAGTAGCTAGATTTAATCTTGTGCATTGATACAACATAACATAGGTTCACAGCTACATCCTGCAAAGGTGACCTTTCCTAAGGCAAATAATAGGATGAGTAGATGAGCATTTCAACAGCAGACATGAAGTTTGTAGGAACTTTGAAATTGGTGATTATTGAGCATAGAACTTTACAATCCTGGAGTAAAAATCAAGATAATAAATATGCAGAAAAGAGAAAAAGGTGATTAGAAAGCAAAAGCAGATAACTTCCAAATTTGTTGCATCCATGCCATTCATTTTCAATAGTTTGAACTTTAAAAGGCTATTCCACTGACTCACTTGACAATCACCAGCACCCACACGTGCAAAAATGCAATCACGTACAGAAATGGTGGCCTTGTCACAAGGAATGAAAGAACCAACTTGGGCCATGAGAATATTCACACCTATCTGCAAATGAAACCAAAATATACAGATATAGCAATCCTGGAAAATTGTCGATTAACTTGATAGATTGAAGATCTTGTGAAACAAGAAATTGAGAGGGACTTTGGTGTCTCCCATTGATGAACATCAACTCAATTTGTGTTGAGTCAAATGCATTGACAGACTGAAATATCAATAAGATCTAAAAATTCTAGCGGTGAGAGTGATATAATGAAAGACAGAATAAGTGACGAATAGAGGCATCAAACCGAATCATAAAAACATCCATACTTGCCGAATAAATGTGGATTTCCCACCCATATTAGGCCCTGTGATTATTTGGAACCAACTCTTTCCCCTGACCTGATTCATGGAAAGATAACAAAGACACATTAATGGGGCTCTTGGATATTAGAAGTCCAGAAGGAGCATGCTCTCCTTCATCAATTGAATACTCACAAGTTTACAATCATTTGGTATAAAATTCACCCAATCCTGAGCTTCCACACATGGATGTCTACTCCCTTCTAATATAATATCTCCCACATCCTATAACAGCAAAGACGGTAAATATCATACCATAACGCTTTTCCAAAACAAGAAGATAGATTAAAGGAAGGGAGTGAATGAAGCAAATAATTACAGATGGAGTGATGTCAGGCCTTGTGTATGGAGTAGGACAACTAGAAGCCAAATCAGCAAAACTAAGTAAGACATCCATTTCAGAAAGCAAGCCAGATAATTTCTCAAACACCTGCAGCATAAAACTTGCATTAATCAAGAATAAGAGCTGTCGAAGTCAGTACATGATAAAGGATGAATACCTCAGAGAAAGTTGCTGTAATTTGAACCACTCGACTGACAAGCTCCTTCTGATGACCTTTATACTTCTCAACTATCTTTTGGTACTGGTCACCTAATTTTTTAAGTTTCGTGTTTGTGAATTTTACCCCATCCTTACGAGTTTCAAGGACAATAAACTGTGAGGTTAGCTTTTTCCGTATTTTTGGCTCTTCCTTCTTTGTAATTCGGAAGACATGACCGTATTGCGTTCCCTTATCTAACTTCAATCCCTTATCTAGAGGAAGGTCAAGATCGGAAGCAGTTTGTTTATGCAAATTGTGTATCTGGTGCTCCAATGACTCCTGTTCAGCTTTTAGTGCACCTAAGGCAGCTTCATAACTAGGTGAAATCATGTATTCCCCATTGTCAAGTTGATCTAGGTCAACAGCGGTTTCCACAAGAGCACTGAACTTATTCAAGTGGTTATCATCAGTCCACACCTCAAGGAACTCCAAATACTTTTCCTTGATAAGGGATGAAAATTGGCCATCATATCGTTCCAGAGCACCTTTAATGTATGGCAGTCTTATGATGGACTGCATCCCAAAAATGTATCAAGTTAAAAAGAAAAACAGAGGCACATTAACTGAGAGATTAAAATACAATTATTGTATAAAAATAGCGTAGAACACAGTGCATGTGATAATTAATTAGTTAAAAAAAAGCAACATGAATAATTATTTAAAGGATAGTATGAACTTCGCAGCATGGACACTACTACATAGCATAAGAAGAAAAGAGCAAAAGAAGCTGAGAAAGAAAGAAAACAAACAAAAAGTACAACTGCAGATGACACCAGCAAGTTCTTTTCTGAAGATTGATCAGCATTTCAGTTCCATAACAGGTTGCAAATCCACTCTACAAGTTCCATGTAACACTAGGCCACCTTCGATACTACTTCTCAGTAGCATCAAGGGAAATAGAGTGCCAAAAAAGGAAGAATACAAACACTAGCAAGCTTTTCAGCTGAAAACAACATACACTTTCCATACCAGGACCTACTCTACTCTAAAAGCACCATATAATTCTCCTCAACCAAAGATGGAGAGTGAGAATAAGCAGAAATAGGCATGAAATACTAAACAACTTGGTAGAAAATGGAGAAGAGACAGTTTTAACTAATTGTCTAGTCAAATAATCACTAACCCGGCCATCCTACATCAAGCACATGCATTAAGGAATGAGTACAGGAAACAGAAAATTGAATTTCACCTGATAAAGTTTCACAATATGGTGCAAGCCAGCTCTTCCTTTCTCAACAATGTGCATCAGTCGTTCAATATCTGAGATTCTTTTCAGATGCTGTCTTAGATCTTGGCGAAGCCCGGTATCCTCCACAAATGCCTGCACCAAATCTAGCCTGGAGTTGATTGCATCTACTTCCAATAAAGGCTGTTTTAGCCACATATGAAGCAATCTTTTTCCCATTCCAGCTGTACAAGTTCTATTCATGAGACCAAATAAACTAAAATTTTTGTTTGCATCAGTTTTGCTTTCAAGGACATTCAGTGCCCTCGTGGCAGCAGAATCAAGTCTCATGTAGCTGTCAAGATTGTACTTTCTAATTCTATAATTACCATAATTGCTCTCGTCTGCAAGTAATTCTGCATAGGACAATAATGCTCCCAAAGCACCAGGTGCAAATTCAAAACCAGAAACTAAATCTCGGACTGGTTCAAGGGGACATTTGACAAGCCTACCAAGATCCTGCACCAAATCTCTTGTTTTGAATTCATTTTTCTTTCTCTCAGTTAACATCACACCGCATTTGGTCAAAACATCATGCAGAGTTCTACAGTCATTGGACTTGCCACTCTCCATGGGCAAAAGGCATTCCTTGCAACTGAGGGCAACTAAAGCTGACTCCACATTTGTAAAGTGGCTATCATCTAGAAATTCAGCCAACCCCAGAACTCTTTTTGTTAAATCAACATAACTCAACCCAACAGTGCACCCTTTTTCACGGAAGTTTAACAAGAGTGCAACAACCACAGGAGAATCCTGCATGTCATTGTTTGCAAACAAAACATCTTCAAAACTGCCAAGATTTCCAGGAGTCCCACTTTTCACTAGTTTCCAATTGGATCCACTCCCTTCATAGAGCTCAAGAGTATGGTCTGTTCTCTCCAAAAGAAGATCCCGGGCAATTGATTCAAACATGTTCTTGCTAATGCTCACACTAGAAAGACCATTAGATCCACTCCCCAACTGGCGCAAAGCAGTCGTAGTGTGGTAGTATGTCTTCGCAATGAAGGTCGCATTTTCAGCATGAACTGTATAGTAGTCCTGCATATTTAAACAAGATTAATAACAAAGTTGACAATTGTTATGACAAACAAAGAAACCAAAATGAAATACTTATAAATTCTACTTATGAAGAACAATAGCTGGTAATTTGTGAGATCATAATCATCACAATAACAAAAAAACAAAACATGCATGTTATAAGAAACGGGGTAGCATTTACAGAAAACCTTATAATTCTGGCTTGCATTTTAATAATCTATACATGCGTGTATCTGAGCTAGTTTGAAATAGCATCTTTACTTAGGAAACAAACTTCTTTGGAGATGCCACCAGTGGTGGACATCAATATCATTTCTAACACAGGCATATTGTTTTCCTTGTGAATGACTTGGTGTTGAAATATTGATGGCAAAACAAAATTGAATAGGTAATAGAATGCAAGAAACAACAAAGATAAATTTCAGCAGTATCGTCATTGGATTGTAAGAATACTGAATTCCTCAAACGGAAACAGTGTTCATTGATCCCTTTAAGGGATTCCCTAAATCATACTACTAATTCCGTACTAAAACAGTAAAGTTTCACAATTAAAGATGAAAACCCAACACGTAATGCCAAATGGAGATGAACTCATTCCATATCAGATCAAGATAGAAATAATTCAGAGGTTCAATAAGAGGCCAAACATGAACTGACCCGCCTATCAAAGACCCGAACCGCCCTAGGGTCCTGCAACATCAAACGCAAAAACGAAACACGCCCAAATAAAATAAGTAATTCATAAATAAATTCAAAACGCTAAAACAAAACTATAAATAAATAACCCAGAACTCAAAATTATTTTCTTTAAGAAATGCTTAATTTTCCAAGCAATTAAGAGATTAATTAGGACTTACATGGGGTAGGGTTTTGAAGAAAGAGAGAAACCCTTGAGCCTGCTTCGCATCTGATACAAAAATTTCAAGAAATCAAATCATTTCTCAACCCCCAAAAGAAAAAAACAAAACGAAAACATTGATTATTTTACCTAGCTTGAGCTCAGGGAGCTTGTTCTGTTCATCAAAATTGTTATTTTCACCCATATTTGATTATCAAAAAAGTAGGGTTTCGTTGTTGGGGTTTATAAAAGCTCAAGAAACTGAAGTGTGGCCTTATATAATCTGGTGTCGTAATGGCGGGAGAGGAAAGGGCAAACTGGCGGGCTTTTGTGGGCGCGTGTAAATCACGCTCGGAATTGGCCCTAATTTTGTTTCGTCTTCCAAACATTAATTAACAAGAACCTTAAAAGCGTGGGAAAACACTGTTTCATAAACACACAACATTTTAGATTGGATTGAATCAATTTTTTTTTAATTGATTTTTAAAAAAACATTTATCTTTGCACATTACATTGAGTAGTAAGGATTAGATTTTAATAGTTTGTTTAAGTTTATATTAATAAACAAAATTTTTATTTTTACAAAAAACTGAGAATAAGAAGATCAGAATTGGAAAAATAATGGTTTTCCCTTCTGTTACTATTTTTACGGTGCTTGTCTTTTTTTATATAATTTTTTTATTATTCTTATTGTTAAAAAAAAATTCAATTTTATATTTGCAAGTTGTGTTAATGGAAACTTGATAATTTATAATAATTTTTTTAATAAATTTATTGTAGTGTAAAAAAATATCATGATATTGAATCAATATTTAATTTTAAAAAAATTATATTTGATTTTTTTCGTGAAATTAAAAAAAAAGATCAAAATAATAAAAAACATGAGATTTTTTTTATATTTTTCATTCAAATTTTTTTTTTTAAAAAAAATAGCATGTAGCTTTTGCCAACTTTATTTCCCTTTATATTTTAATCTAAAACTTTATATTATTATTCATGTATTATTTCTTGAGTTTGAGAAAGAAAATCGCTAAAAAAAATAAAAGAAAAAGAAAATCATCATGTGGTTATATTTTAGTAAAAAAAAAATTAATTTTGATGTGCATATATTTTATTCACTAAAAATATTTTAATTTGTTATATTTTAGTAACAATAATTATTGTTAAAAAATAGACGGAAGAAATTTAAAAAAAATCAAGAAAACCTATATGTACGGGCCTTAATTTCCTTTGTTAGGTCCAAATTTTTGTAATAATTATCATGAGAGGAGTCGACTGAACTAGAAAAAAAAAATGCATTTTTCGTTTATTTTCTTGTAAAAAAATAAAAAAATTGAGTGGATAAAATTTTAAAAAAGGAGAAGGCCCATACGTACAGGCCTTTCCTTATATAAACAGATGATAAAAAATAGAGTTTTTCATGACTTGAACTAAGTTTTTTTTTTTTTTTAATGGCTCAACCGCAATTTAGTATGAGCAATATTAATCTAATAGTCGAAAATAAGGCATCATTTTGTTAACAATAATTATTGGGCTCTTGGTTGTCTCCACAAACTTGTGGTAAAATATGGCAGCCCACGAATTGAATGTTTTTCCAACTAAACCAGGAAGCAACGTAGCTAGTTTAGTTGGAAAAAAAGAGAGAGTAACATTCGTATCATCTCCATAGCAACAACTTTTTTCTCTTTTTTTTTCCAACTTTGTTCATAAGATATCTCAGTTTTGAACAATCTAATGTTATAATAACCATTTAATGCACCTGTTTGATGTCTATGGAGTAGTTGTCTAGGTGCTTTGCCAGCCCGAGCTCCTATATTTCGACAGCCAGCATCACTAGAACTTGCAGTCTAAAAGAGAGGTGGATGAAAGAAGTAACGTGTCTCTCTAGATGATTAGATTAACAAAAAGAAAAAAAAGAAATGGAAATGTTTTGAGCATGAGTTCGAATCTTTAGATTTATATAATTATTAATTTCAAGACCCGTAGAATTAGTTAATATATACATAAACTAATCTGAATACCAACATTATTTATAAAAAAATATAACATGCTTACCGTGTAGGGTCTGAAAAGACATGCCCCATGAAAAATCTTGCGAACACATTATATAAAAGCTTTGCGTGGAAAGAGTTTTCTCTCATAATGAAAGTAATCTGAGGCCTCAAGTCCCTAGCTAATCCCAATTAAGTCCATGCAAACAGGCAAGCCCAGAAATTAACCACATGCATGCATAAACAAAGAGTTTTTTTAGTTTTCGTCGAGTTTCTGAGGTGCTCTACTTGATTGTTTTAGCTGCTTCAAAAGGAACCATGCATCTTAACAACATAAATCATGCATTTTCTCTTATAAGCCTTTAAAAGAAGTAGAAGCACAAGCACCATCTATCCAAGGCAAAAAATCTTATACTTCTTTAATCACTGCTCTAGAAGTTATAGACCTATATATGCATGGGCTGCTAGAGAGCAAGAAAGGGAACAATTTATGTCAACTGAAGCAATTGTGCAGAAAAAAAAAACCAGAAGAAAAAACACAACACGCACTTCTAAAAGACCTTGAAAGATTAATGAAAAGCAGTGAGGCCGGGGAACAAAACAACCCAGCGCTGAAATCCTGTGGAGGACACACCCCTAAAACAAAAAGAAAACACATGGCAATTACAGTTTCTTACCAGATCAGAGATGAAAACCAGACAGCAACAGCGTAAGATGACTGCAAATTTTTATTAGCTATGGTTAATCTTATTACCAATCATATATTATGTTCTTTTAATTTGAATAAATTAATATTATTATGTTGTCTTAAGTCTTGAACTTAGTGAACCAGCTTGGTCGTACACGCGCGCATGACCTGTATAAGATTACGAAGTGGGTATTTGTTAGATTCCAAAGTTCATGGCCGCCTACATAAGATTACAAAATAAAAACTCTCGAATATATATATAAAATAAAATAAAATAAAAT
>Ga0325403_1006749_pt1 | contig 10947 bp, 6 predicted proteins | sample PopdelMetagenome_19_FD_205665 | JGI IMG/M metagenome (GOLD analysis project Ga0325403, IMG submission 205665) | Populus deltoides microbial communities from Bellville, Georgia, United States - Xylem-PdKOR-R4 | ecosystem: Host-associated > Plants > Phyllosphere > Stem > Wood/Secondary xylem...
GCTTGTAGAATGTTTCTTTTATGTTTTGCTCATTAGTTTCCGCACCAGCCCCTTCTCTTTTTTTTAGTGTTTTTTTTTTTTTAAATAAAAAACACCACATGCCAATCATTTAAAATATATATATATATATATATAGTAAATGCTGTTAAAAATAACATAGCTCATGAGATTGCGTTGTTTCCAATAGATGACACGGTGTATGGTGATTAAAAATCAGGGTTCTCAACCTAATCTATAAAAAAAATTATTAAAAAAATTCTTTGATTTTCTGTGTTTTATTAGGAGTTTTAATAATAATTTTTTTTATAAAATAAGTTAGACACCTCTATTTATATTAGTTTTAAAATCTTTAATAAAAAAAGAACTTCTAATTAAAATTTACTAAATTAATAAAATTCATCTAGGGATTTCTAAACACCAATTAAAAATAAATAACTAAAATCTAAAATTAAAACAACTTCAAGCTTCGTATTAAATGGTTTTGGTTTTCTGGGTTTTATCCGCGAGTGTCTCTTCGTGCTTGGTTTTATAACCTTAAAAATAAAAAATAAAAAAAAAGATTTGCAGGTTGCATCATTCACATCAACTGAACATGTTAAAAATCTAAAAAATTGTGAAAGCTGCTTTGTTTTCAAGAGCATAAGCCTTAAGCTATATTATTTTCTCAATTATATCTTACTATATGTTTCACTCTTTCCATATTTAGCCACCATAGAATGTCAAACCTATCCATAGTTTCTTCCGTTGCGGGCGAATGTTCAAGATTCCAAATGGTCTTCTTTTCTGCTTTTCTTGTAGCGTGCTCCTGTGAGAAAGAAGAGGAGGGGCTCAATTACCCCTAAAGAAGGATATTTATGGCAGTATCAACTTATAATCTTGTTGCATTAAGAAGTCAAATCAAAGCATGAGCTCCTCCCTGCTCTTTTGACTGCTTATAATGGGAATCCAATTCATTCAATCGAGTGAGCATTTCTTTTCCTTAAAAGATGTGTTCGCCACAGCCCTCGAGACCACACGGTCGGTGGGTGTCCTTTTCATCCATGTCTTTGGAGAAATCTCTCTCCCTTATCTCACTGAACCATCGTGTTCTTTCCTTTCATCAAGTGTTTCTTCTTTTATGCTGCGATCACAGCATATAGTGAATTCCTTGGTTCGATTATAGATGCGTAATGGCATAGCTCTGTTCTTGCTATACTCAGTCTGTCGATTCAAAAGGCACCCAGCTGAAACATACCTTCTCTTTCGAATGCGTGGGGGAGTATCGTTAGATCATATAATTTAATATATTTTCAGGGGAAAAACTGTGGCTGAAATTTGCAGAACCAACGCAATTATCCAATGTTTTCAGACCCTTTCATCCATTTTCATAATTGTTCGGGATTGATCATAAAGTGGTGTGGTGTTTGGTTATGGTGAGCGTGCATTACGTTTTTACATGGGGAAAAGACTTGTAATTTTGAAACAGAAAAGAAGAGGAATAAAAAGAAGAGAAAAACCATATCCGGATTTACAAAAATAATAAAAATATTCTCATTTATCTTAAAATTATTCTTTAAATTCCCCCTTTCCTATTTCTCTCCTCTCTAGGTCTGCCCCTCTCGTATTAATAATTGTAGTGTGAACGTCATAAAATTTCTCTAGTATAGTAGTAGTATAGATTGTATTCAGAGGTTGTTCGCTCAAGAATACCTCTTGTGATTATCTCGCCTATATATTTGATGTAGTCTGTGGGGGGTTTTTTATTATTATTATTATTATTATTATTAACTTGTGAGAACCTAACATCATCAACTCAGTTGAAATTAGAGATGATATTGCTTGCAACTTTGCAGGCTACAAGCATCTCTTTCGAAGAAAGAAAACAGAAGGAAGACAAAAACTTGTATTCTATCGCATGGAAGCAAGGATACATCGGGGAGATTCATGTATAGCCAAATATTAACAGTTTGGCTGTGTGTTTCAACCTGTGTTTCGTTAAATTTTAAATTTTTTTTGTTTTTATTAAAATTGAGCGTGGTTTATACTTTTTAGATCGTTTTGATGTGTTAATGTTAAAAATAACTTTTAAAAAATAAAAAAAATCATTGACATATATTTCAGCACGAAAAGCTATTTGAAAAGCAATCGCTATCATTCTACTAAACACACTCTTACCACGCAAAGAGACTCCTCTGCCGGCCTGAATTATTTCATCACGGGGTCACTGTGAAGGGGTCTCAGGACGCAGGACCCCCTCGTGATGTGATCATGTCATCTGAGCACCAAGATCTTACAACCCTGCACTGTTTCCCATACATATATGAACGGACATGGACCTGTATGGCTGTATCTGCTCAAAACGTTCTTATATAGGGCCAACACTCCTTGCAGTAATGCAAACGAAGGACAAGCTTTTTTTGTCCATGGCACTCACGGCACTCACAACTTTTTTGCCTTCTCTGCCTGGTTCCCTTGACGAGCTGGTTCCCAGATCAAACAAAACCCAGGAGGACTGTTAGCTGCTTGGGTCTCTCTTTTTTGATATTTTACTAGCAAAATGGTGTCCAGCTACTCCCTAGATTAGGTTCAAAGACAAGACCAACTGCTTCAAGGGAGTGAAACTAACACTTAAAAGGCGGTGTACCTTTGTACCTAGTTTAGCATGTCAAAGTATAGCTACTTGTAAATGTTTGCTGCTGGAGGACCTACCTCTCTAGTCTCTATACTCTGTACAGGATACGTTAGGGCTTGTGGTCCATATACGGCCAGCTTCAAACCCTAGAGATGGTGAAAACATGATATAAATGCTCTTGTAATTAATGCAAGATTACGCAACCCACATAATTACAAGTCTGCTCTCTTCCATGCGTCCGTCCATCTTGAAAATCACAGCACTGTAAAATAATGATGGGAGATATCTTTCTTCGCTTTGGTTTTACTCTCGTACAGATCTTGAAAAATAAAATAATAAAAAGCTCATAGCACCGTATTAGAGACGTTAAGTTTAATTATTAGATTGCATAAGGAGCACGAACGAAGGAATGGATTGTGCGTTCACTGCCAACTGCCAAGCTTTGCACATATGTCAAGAACAGGCTATAGATTCTTTTAATGTCCTTCAAGGACACAAAAGGCTTAGTTTAATCATAAATCAAGGAAAAAGAGAGCTGCTTTTTCTTGTCACTGCCATTGTCTTTATTCTGTAACTTCTCCGCACCTGCTACTATCATTTCAATGACTGGTCAATCCCAAAACAAGGACTTAATTGTGTACACAATAAACTGGCACGCATTTCCCTTGATTCAATGCTTGCTTAATTTGATCTGGTCACACGCAAATCTGGATGATTTTTTTTTCCTTGCCCAGCATTTGCTTCAGTGCTGCCATGACAGTTTGCTTCCAATAGTCCAAAACTAGTTCAGAACTGTTGCCATCATAATAATTGCTTACTTTTCTTATTTTCTTATGATATTCTTGCTTATAAAATAATGGTTCGCTTTAATCCTAATCTGCTACTGTTTGCTTGTAGCCATCCAACCAGAAGAGGATACAGAAAGGAGCTTTATCTCCAAAATAAAATGGCAAAGATATGGATGATTACGTTTATGTTGAAACCCTGTTACAAATTTGCAACTGCAGCTTAAATATTTCATTTTCTCCAGTGAAAAGCAGGAAAAGGATGCTTCAACATGGAAAAGCTAGATTCCTTAGTGGCCAACACCATCCAAATTAACAATTACCCTAAGGGCCCCTTATTGCCTCTAAAATAACTTGATTGATGGCAAATTCTCATATCAACTAATCCCTATACGTCACTCCCTTCTTTTATGCCCTCTTTCTCTAGTCCCCATGCACCTCTCATCCAACAAAAACATAAAAAATACACACAGGCCTTATTCTAAACTGACAGATTTTTCTCTTATCTGGGGTTGTCAATAGTTGTCTTTCTTTCTTCTCCACTTCGAGTTCCAATGGAGATTTTCCATTGCTTGTACTTCGGGGTGCTCTTGGCCTTCACATGCATAGTTGCGGTTGTTTTGGCTGATGATCCTTACTCAGAGGCTCTCTTGAGCTTAAAATCTGAGCTCATTGATGATGATAGCAGCTTGGATGATTGGCTAGTGCCTCCTGGAGGAAACACAGAAGAGAAAGTCCAAGCATGCTCTTGGTCTGGTGTCAAATGCGACAAGAACTCCACAGTTGTTGTTGCTTTAGACCTGTCTATGAAGAATCTTGGAGGTGAATTGACAGGGAAACAGTTTGGTGTCTTTGCGGAGCTTGTTGATCTGAACCTCAGCTACAACTCATTCTCGGGGCAGCTTCCAGTGGGAATATTTAACCTTACAAATCTAAAAAGCTTTGATATCAGCAGAAACAATTTTTCTGGCCAGTTTCCGGGTGGAATCTCCAGTCTTCGTAACCTGGTTGTGCTTGATGCCTTCAGCAATAGCTTTTCTGGGCCGTTGCCAGTTGAGGTTTCCCAGCTTGAATATCTCAAAGTTTTCAATCTGGCTGGGAGTTACTTTGATGGACCAATCCCATCGGAGTATGGTTCTTTCAAGAGCCTTGAGTTTATTCACCTGGCAGGTAACTCCCTCAGTGGTAATATACCGCCGGAGCTAGGCCAACTCAAGACGGTGACCCATATGGAGATTGGCTACAATTCATATGAGGGAAGTATCCCATGGCAAATGGGTAACATGACTGAGCTTCAATATCTTGATATAGCTGGTGCAAATCTATCTGGCCCAATACCAAAGCAACTCTCGAATCTCACCAAGCTAGAATCACTATTTCTCTTCAGAAACCTGCTCACTGGATTGGTCCCCTGGGAGTTTAGACAAATTGTGCCTCTCGCCAGCTTAGATCTTTCTGATAATCAACTTTCTGGGCCTATACCTGAGAGCTTTGCAGAGTTGAAGAATCTCAAGCTGCTAAGCCTTATGTACAATGAAATGAATGGCACTGTTCCACCAGGCATTGGTCAGCTTCCTTCACTGGAAACGCTCCTTATATGGAACAACTTCTTCTCTGGTTCACTTCCAAATGACTTGGGCAAGAACTTGAAGCTGAAATGGGTGGATGTTTCAACCAACAATTTCATCGGCAGCATTCCACCGGATATTTGTGCAGGAGGGCTAGTAAAACTGATCCTGTTTTCAAATAACTTTACAGGCAGTCTCTCACCATCCATCTCCAATTGCTCTTCGCTTGTGCGTCTACGAATTGAAGACAATTCCTTCTCCGGTGAGATCCCTCTTAAATTCAGCCACCTTCCTGATATCACATATGTGGACCTTTCTAGGAACAAGTTTACCGGTGGGATTCCCACAGATATCTCTAAAGCTTCCCGTCTGCAGTACTTCAATATCTCCAATAATCCAGGGCTTGGAGGTATGATCCCAGCAAAAACATGGTCTTTGCAGCTTCTCCAAAATTTCTCAGCTTCAGCATGTAATATCTCAGGCAATCTTCCTCCATTCCACTCCTGCAAATCTGTTTCTGTTATTGAGTTGCGCATGAACAATCTATCAGGAAGTGTCCCTGGAGATGTTTCTAATTGCCAAGCTCTTGGAAAGATGGATTTAGCTGATAATAAGTTTACTGGTCATATACCAGAAGATCTTGCAAGCCTTCCAGCTTTAAGTGTCCTAGACCTGTCACATGATAATTTCAGTGGTCCAATACCAGCAAAGTTTGGTGCTTCTTCAAGCTTGGTACTTCTAAACGTGTCTTTCAATGATATCTCCGGTTCCATTCCGTCCAGCAATGTGTTTAAACTGATGGGAACCAGTGCATATCAGGGAAATCCGAAGCTATGTGGAGCACCTTTGGAACCATGTTCTGCTTCCATCACGATATTTGGCAGCAAAGGCACAAGAAAGCGTACGTGGATTCTGCTACTATGTGCAGGGGTGGTTGTATTAATTGTGGCATCAGCCTTTGGGGTATTCTACATCCGGAGAGGAAGTAAAGGTCACTGGAAAATGGTCTCCTTCAGTGGACTCCCCCGATTCACAGCAAGTGATGTTTTGAGGAGCTTTAGTTCCACAGAATCAATGGAAGCAGTGCCACCAGAATCTAATTCAGTTTGCAAAGCAGTGCTGCCCACAGGAATAACAGTTTCAGTGAAAAAGATTGAACTGGAAGCAAAGACAATGAAGAAAGCCACAGAATTTATGACACGACTGGGTGCTGCAAGACATAAAAATTTGATTAGATTGCTAGGATTTTGCTACAACAAGCAACTAGCTTATGTCCTATATGATTATCAGCCTAATGGTAACTTGGCTGAAAAAATCACTTTGAAGAGAGATTGGGTGGCCAAGTACAAACTCGTCACTGGCATTGCCAGGGGACTGTGCTTCCTTCACCATGACTGCTATCCGGCAATTCCTCATGGAGATTTGAAGTTGGGTAACATATTGTTCGACGAAAATATGGAGCCTCATTTGGCTGATTTTGGATTCAAATACCTGGTAGAAATGACGAAAGGCTCATCTCCTGCAACAATTTTCATGGGAGAAACAGGTAACAAGTCACCACATATAGTTCTTTTAGCATGTCGTTTCATGTTTCTAAGATTTTGTAGGGATTCCTGTTTTCTAAATCACTTCCTCACATCAAACTGACAAATAGTACCTTTTAATCAAAAGTCTAATATTGTCAAAAGATGTAAGAATGTCTGGAAATCTGTAGTATACTTTATATAAGCTAAGGAAGAATCACAAAAGTCCAACCAAGAAAGTTGTTGCCTGTCTAAGTACACACAACACAGAATTAGTCAAGATTCCTTACAAGCAAGACTAAATTAAAACGGAGTATGACAGTGATTAATATTCCATGGAAACAAACATTAGTAATCATATGTTGTTGTCTTGAAATAGGGAAAAGGATATTCCTACAAATAGAAATCTGTTAAGTCTGGCTAATCTCTTCTCTGGAAGCACAAGTAGTGATTAATGTTTGTTCAACTTTTTACCAGGCGAACTGAACAGTTCCATAAAAGAGGAGCTCTACATGGACATATACAGATTTGGGGAGATCATTCTGCAAATCCTGACTAATTTGGCAAACGCAGGACGGACAGTACATAGCAAGCCTAGGGAGGTACTTCTAAGAGAAATATATAGCGAGAATCAAACTGGTTCTACTGATTCAGCACAAGAAGAGATAAAACTGGTTCTTGAAGTTGCTTTGCTCTGCATGAAAAGTAGGCCATCTGATCGGCCATCCATGGAAGACGCACTGAAGCTTTTATCAGGGATGAAGTCACAAAGAAAATAGCAGATATATTAAAACAAAGTCCATGCTGTGCATTTCATAATGCCGCATATCACTGGGAATGATAGGTGTGACTTTTAGCAATTCATATGAGTGTCTGTTTGTATTTGATTATCATACGTAGCTTATTCCCGTAGTGATTACTGGAAATATTTTGCTGTAATATATAGCGCCCTATAAGTTTGTGTATTTTTATCTTATAGATGTTAACTACATGGTTTTTTTTTTCCATGTTTGATGTAAAACTATTGGCATTATAAAGTTCAATTTTCTATTCTTGCTGCCATATAATACCATGCATCAACCTGCATTTCTTATGTCTAATTTTCAAAACCATAACAACAGTTCTTTAACTTCTGCTAAATATCGCAAGGGAAAGGACCTCCAGAAAAAATTAACGGCTAGCAAGTACAGTGAAAATATGTGGGAGTAAAGGAACAGGCCAAGTGAAATTTTCAACAAAAGATAGCTAACAGTGAAAGATGAATTGAAACCTTTGTCAACGTGGAAGCCAGAAAAAAGAAAAAAGGGAGCCCTAATGATAATGATCAAGCAAAATTAGAGAACTGGCAATGGTGAACCTGAAAGATTAAAATCACAGTTACAGGGGATAAAGTTGAAACAAAATTACAGGCTTAAAAAGTGGTCAAATGATCATTAAAGCATGGTTTTTTACATGAATTGATTGATGATAGCCTGTCTTGGTTTTCTTGTCATAGCTATGAAAAGTTTTCCCTTCTTGGTTAAGCAAAAAATAGGAAGAAAGGGACAACCATTTTCTTGTAAATGAAGTCTCTTATCCAAAATTTAGCTCTACTTTTATTCAATTTTGCAAATCAACGGTACAGATTTTCGTTCAGGCAAATTCACATACAGCTAGAATCCAAACCTCTTAACTTGGCTTCAACAGCGTCCACAACACCTTGAAAACTATCAAACCTTCCACTCACAACATCAACAGTCACTCCCAACCTCTCAGCTCCTGCGGCGGTCACCGGCCCGTGTGCTGCCACCACCAAATGAGGCCACCTTCTCCTCACCATCTCCCAGTCCCACCCAAACTCTCTCAAACTCTTCAATAACCCCTCCACTTCTCCACTACTAGTAAACACCATCGCATCCAACAATCCCCCCCCACTCAACTCCACAACTCCCTTCCCGCAGGCGGGTCCCAACCACCGCGTCTCGTACGCATCAACTCTAATTGGGACCCATCCTGCAGCCTCCAGTTCCCGGAGAAAATCAGGAACAACCGGAGGCTCCTCCAGTCCTACCACTCGTGGGACTGGACACAACACCTTCCGGCCTCGTCCAGTTCCAAGCAACTGGACGAGCCCGCTAGGTGTTGCTATTGTTGGAACTAGCACGTTCACCCAGCTGATATCATCACCACAAAAATTAAGCAAGAAAGTTGAGTCTATCAGTTCTACATCTTTGCCGAGCGCCGCGATGATAAATGTGTCCTCTCGAGGAGGTAGGAGAGGGGTTGTGAGGGAGAGAGCAGAGGTTGAGAATGCGGTGATGGCAGTGCGGGAAGGGAAGGCAATGGCGGAGAGGAGAGAGAGGGAGTGAGGGGAGAGATGGAGGGCTAGAGAGGAGAGAGTCTGTTGGGTGGGTTCGGTGGTGATGGTAGGGCACCATAACGGAGTGAAGGATTTCAGAGTTAAGAGGTGGGAAAGTCTGGTGGCGTAGTTTGGTGGAGTGGTGAAGGCTACGGTGGGTTTATTGGTGGTGATGGTGGTGAGGTTGTGCATGGTGGTGGTGGTTGTTGCCATCGTTGCCGAATCATTGGCTCGGAGTACTTTGCTTTGGATTCGTGGAGAGGATATTTTTGTAATTTTCTCACACACGGTCAAATATGTAACTGCCAATTTTCTTCTTTTTAAAAAAATTATTATTATTATTATTATTATTATTATTTTATAATAATCATCATTAAGAAAGGAAAATCAAGCTATAGTGATAAAACTATCTTCTTCTTTTTCCTGTTTTATAAAGATTATTAAGTTTAGATTAGTACATCTCATGGCCTTTCCTTAGATATAAAGTCGACACAGGCAAAAATAATATATTAATGACTTGTTAGTTTAGTACGAGGCTAGCGGTCCATCCACATTTTGTCGCAAAGCCAGTTTTTTTAATAAAAAAATGATGCTCGGTGAATTTATCTCAAAGGAAAAAAAAATATTTGGATCAAGTTATAGATATAAATAAGTCAAATAATTTAGTTTTATTTTAATTATATATAAAAAATAGATAATGGTATCGGATTAAACAAAAAAGTGATAATCTGCAATAAAAAATCAAAAGGAGATAAAAGATATAGCTTGGCTCTCAACCTATCAAATTAAAAAGGACAAAATTAGAACCTATCAAATTAAAAATGATAAAATTAGAACCTTAAAAGTTGTAACTTAATTGATCAGACTCTAGGTTTGCTCCATATAAGTTACCAGTTCGATTCTTGCAAATTTTAGGGTCACTGGAAGCTTACATGATCGTTAATTTCAGAGGTCATGAGATTAGTCGAGGTGCGCGCAAGCCGACTCAAACACCCACGTTAATCATTAAAAAAAATAGCAGAATTAGATGAAAAAATAGCATGAAAAAACTCAGTTTGTGTAAATCCAAGTTAGCATGATAACCTCGGTAATTAGGGCTAAGCCAACTAGAGTTATCCCGCTAAACCTGCAACTTAGATTATGAGATCGGAATAACCCAATAGAAAATAAAATGATGAAAATCATAAAGCTTGGTTTTTTTAAAAAAAGCCAAAATCAACCTACGTTAGCTTTTTAAACTTGTGATTCAAATCATTAGACCAAAACATCTTATATAAAAAAACCATAGAACTCAATTTTATAACCAACCAAATATTTAAGGATATAATAATAATAATAATAAAAATTATACAAAAGGGTTTAAAACAAAAAAAATAACAATTAAAAAAATAATGATTAAAATTAAAGGCGAACCTAAAAAGAAAAACCAATCCAATAAAATGATTCAAAAACAAAATCAAAGAGAAAGAGTATCAAAATTAAAATAAAAAAATGCAAATAACTTTTTTACTAGAAAGGGGATGTGAAAACAAAAATCAATTTAACAAATGACAACAACAAATAGGAATGAAAATGGAAACAATAGTATATTACAAGTTAGAATTGAAGGATGTAATCGATAGCAAATAAGACTTATATAAAAGAGTCATGAATAAAAATTAGAAATTAACATAAAAAAAATAACTGAAATTGAAATGCCAACAACAAGAGAACAAAAATGTACTTTTTAACAGCAGAGAGTGAAAATAAGAGAGGGAAGCCCCACCAATAATACATGTTGTACTAACAGGAATAAAAAGCCATGACACTTTCAATGACGCGATTAGGCATTTTTTGTAATCAAGAGGCAATGCACACGCTGCTGAAAGTGCATGAACGCCTCATACACGTCAGAGCTTGTGTCACGACTCTTACATGCTTTTCCATTTAAATAATATTTAATTTATTAAAAAGACCAATTTGACCTTCATGAAACCAATAATAACAAAAAAAAACGCAGTGAAAAGACAGAAACCCTTGGACACATGTTTTATTTTTTTATTGTAGGGGTAAAATTATCATTTTGCCGTGTTTTCAAAAACTGAAGTGACATAAATACCCCATGCTTATAGTTTTAGTTTTT
>Ga0325403_1006751_pt1 | contig 10944 bp, 4 predicted proteins | sample PopdelMetagenome_19_FD_205665 | JGI IMG/M metagenome (GOLD analysis project Ga0325403, IMG submission 205665) | Populus deltoides microbial communities from Bellville, Georgia, United States - Xylem-PdKOR-R4 | ecosystem: Host-associated > Plants > Phyllosphere > Stem > Wood/Secondary xylem...
TGTCCTTCCTTTTTAAGTGAAACCGTTCTTTTTCAGTTAGATCAGCAATTTTACCTAACCCAATGGCTTGTTCAATCCTCTCAGCTATAACAACCAGGTCAGTAAAATGCTGTGCAGAGCTTCTAACCAAGTATTCAAAGTATGGAATTTTAAAAGTGTTGGAAAATAAACTGATCATCTCCTTTTCCAACATGGGAGGGTTAACTTGTGCAGCTACCTCACTCCATCTTCGAGTGTATTCTCTTATGGACTCCTTGTTGTTCTTTTCCATAGCTTGCAAGCTTAACCGATCAGGGCCCACATCTATATTGAACGTATACTGCCTCATGAAGGCATCAACTAAGTCCTTCCATTTTTTAACCTTGGTATTGTCCAACCGCAAATACCAAGTGAGGGCAGCGCCACTTAAGCTGTCTTGAAAGAAATGAATCAGCAATTTCTCATCATCAACCACCTCGGCCATTTTGTTGCAGTATGCCTTGAGATGAGTTACAGGGCATTGGGTTCCTATATATCTAATAAATTCTGGCACCCTAAACTTCTTAGGAATGACTACGTTAGGTGCCAAACACATATTGACAGCTTTCACTAGGTCACACAAATGGTTTCCCTCAACTACCCTTATCCTCTCTTCTAAGGCAGTCCATTTTTCCAAGTCCTCTTCTTTCACCATCTTGCCCTTTTGAGATTTTTTCTCGGTAGAATCAATGGTAAACGACATTCTCCTAGGGTATACTGGCTGGAAATGTATAGCTTGTTGAAATTCAGATGACACCCTATTTGCCCCCAGATTCTGTGGATCGAAAGGAGTTACATGCATATCATCAAGCTGAGCTATAAGTGTTGCTTTTCCAGATTTATCTCTCAAGGCCTGCTCGAGTAGACTAGTAAGCCTTGCGACTTCTTCTTTAAGATTATCCATCTCTTTTTGATGTTGGGCTTCCAACTGAGCTCTTTCTTCATTTTCCATTTGTCTTTTTCTCGAACGAGTATTATAGGCGGGTTTCAATGGGGAACCTATATTTCAACCTGCTAAATGTAAATCATGCAATTTATGCAAAAATACTGAAATAATTAATTAAAAAAAATGCATATGAAATGCGGACTCACCCTTCATGGGATCACAACCTAATAGGAATATCCTAATTGTTGAGTGCATCAAGGGGTTAGTCATTACCTAGTTTCAAAGGGTCTCTCGCATGCTCAGTGATCGTCCTCAAAAGGTCGATATGAGGCTTACAAGTAGTGTGAAGATAGAGGCCCTAAGTAATATCAGTTTGGCATATCAACCACTTCCAAGTAAACAATCAAACGAGAGTTGGATGGTTTCACGAGTCTTACCCAGGCTAAAGCCATTGGGGTACCGTTACTCCCCCACTTATCCTAGGTTGTAAAGTGTGTGCTCTTAACATGATGCATGACAATATAAACAATGATGCATGCTAAAGCAGTAAATGCAAGAAAAATAAACAAATAAACACAAAATAACAAATATTATAGCAATTGACAAACAAAAGGCAAAGCTTAGTCCAGTTAAAATATCAAATATTTTTAAAATTTTTTCGGGTGATCCGGGGCCTTGGCCAAGTCTGTTTCATTTAAAATCCAGGCTTGCAATTAGCCCGGAGATACCGGTTGACTCGCTGGGTTAACTTGGAACTCAGGTGACTCGACAAAAACTCAGTAGGGACTTTTTTTTTAAATGTGTTTTTTTCTCCAACCTAGAGACCCTTTTTTATATATTTTTCAGTTGGTTACTAACTTAGTTTAAAGTTCACTATATAAATACTAGAAGAATGCTTTATTGTTTCAATGTGGGATTTAAAACCTTTTAATATATATACTCTATGTTCATAAGAAAAAAATGTTATATTTTTTCAATGTGGGATAAAAAACCTTTGAAATAATTTTTTAAACTTAATTGTTTACAACATGTATAGCCTATATCCACATGCATTATTTCATAATTTTTTCATATAAAATATTAAAATATTAAATATTTTTTAAAAACTTTTCTGGGTGACCCGAGGCCTTGGCCGGGTCTGTTTCATTCAAAATCCGGTCATGCAATTGGCCCGGAGTATACTGGTTGACTCGCCGGATAGAGACCCTTTTTTTTTCAAATGTTTTTTTTTCTTCTACCGAGAGACCCCTATTTTTTCATATTTTTCCGTTGGTTATTAACTCATTTCAAAGTTTACTATATAAATACAAGAAGAATGTTTTATTTTTTCAATGTGAGATTTGAAGGCCTTTAGTATATATACTCTATATTCACAAGAAAAAAAGTTATGTTTTTTTCAATGTAAGATAAAAAACTTTTTTTATTTAAATACTTTAACTTAGAAGAATAAGATAGTATATTTTCAATGTGGGATAAAAAACATTTTGAAATAATCTTTTAAACTTAATTGTTTACAACATGTATAGTCTATATCTACCTGGATTGTTTCTTAATTATTTTCATATAAAATATTAAAATCTCAAATATTTTTTTTTAATTTTTTAAAGTTGACTCAAGTCAACCCGTGTAACCCAGGACCCGATCCTTTGACCGGGTCAACCCCTAGGCCGGGTTTGATAACTATGGTTGCCATGAAAATATAACTTTAAAGAATACAATTTAAAAGAAATAAAGTGACGTGATCAGGTAAAAAACAAAAAAAAATAGACAAAACCTCATCTTTTTTATTTTGTTCAGTGGTCTCATTTAAAAAATATTGATTTTTTTGTTATGTGTTTAATTTTTGGAGTAATTTTTCTGGTTCATCTATTGTTTTATTTTTATTTTTTATATAGATAAATTATATTTTTAAAAATAAAAAATATTTATTTTTAGATAATATTTTTAATATGTGTAATCTTATATGCTATTTTTTTCTTTTATTTTATTCAATCAATTTAATGTTTTATTTTTCAAGATTTAATATCTTGATTTATATTTATCTTAGTATTTCAAGTTTTTTTTATATGTTATTAATTATTGATTTATTAATATATATAATTTTTAATTTATTTGATTACATGTATGCATAAAATTTTTAATTTGTTATATTTTTTAAATTACTAAAATACATTAAAAAATTTTATATAAAAAAATTCTTATAAAAAAATAAAAATATTCTATCCGCGTCACGTAGCGGTAACATAGCCAGTAAGCTTATTAAACGCAGTTAGCTATTATCGCTTGAGAGGATATTTTTCATACATAGAAAGAGTGAAAGAGAAATGGCGACGGCGAATTCTCCAGAGGCCAGCAACAACAACAGTACTGATTCCGATGTCGAAGACACGAGCCCTAACCCGAATCTTTCAATTAATAAAAACAATGGATTTCTTATATCTTCTGCTGAGTCCAGTTCCCCTTCCGTCTGCCTCCTCCGCTTCGCTGGTGACTCCGCTGCTGGGGCCTTTATGGGCTCCATCTTCGGCTACGGTCCTCTCTCTATAGATACATATATTTATTATAATACTGCTGTTTTTCATGACTTGACATTTTGGGATTTTTCTCAATTGTGTTGTCTAGTGGTTTTGGAATCAATGGCGATAATTGAGACCCTGAATTTCTTATTGCTCTTTTTTTTGAAATAAAAGAAAAACATTTGGGTTCAAATGAAGGAGGCTTTTGATACACACACAACGTGATGTTGTTTCAAGTTTTATTTTAACGGGTAGAGCTGTATGTATGTGTTCTTTTCTTGAGGTTAATTACTTAAAAGAGTGATTAGGCATAAAACTTTAGTGGTTTCTACTTTTTAATCATTTGTATGCAGTTCGTTGTTCCAATTGCGTTCACGAGTTGGTTGGTGTCAGCTCATGGAACGCTTTTTAGGAATTTTTACTTTTTGTCTTGATTCATTAGGCAGCTCCAAAGTAAGCCAGTAGTGATAGTTCCTGTCTTTAGTTTGCTGTCAAATAGGTGTTACTAAGGCATTGGCTGTGATATGCCTGTATGGATTCTGCTTTTTTATAGGTATCAATCATCTTTTTATTTTTTTATTAAAGTGTAGCCCACATTGCTGCATGTAGATATCAGTTGTTCATACACTATGATTATTCTAGTGTGCTGAGGAAGTCTACTAATTTCCTGTTGCATGCATTAATCGGGCATTGTTTTGCCAGCTTTTCATTGTTTTATGTGGACTGTTTTGAGGATTAACTATTTTTGGAGGATGCCTCACATAGAAGCCTTTCAGGTTCTGGTTTGATTAAGAGGAAAGGTTTCAAAGGATCCTTTGGGGAAGCAGGATCTTGTGCCAAGGTGTGAGATATGAATTAATTTTCATCTATAGCATTTGTGCATATGCATGATGGTTATAAGACATGCTTATGTTTATTTTTTTTATAATGCAGTGGTGAATTTATTTGCTTTCAATTATAATTTGTGCAGGAGAAATTTATGCCCATACTGTATCTTCAGATCTTCAGCTGATAAAATCTTTTTTTTTTTTTGGTTCTCTCTCTTCTTATCTGTTTCTTGTATTAGACATTTGCAGTTCTATCCGGAGTACACAGTTTAGTTGTCTGCTTTTTGAAGAGGCTGCGAGGGAAGGATGATGGTATGACATGTCAATAGTTAAACTGGTTCTTTCACATTACTTGTTTATATTTTATTTTATTCATGCTTCTTTCTTTGCAGTTATCAATGCTGGAGTAGCTGGATGCTGTACTGGTCTTGCTTTGAGTTTTCCAGGTATTCAATGTCTTGTGTAACACATTAAGTTACAATAAGACATGAATTATGTCTGAATTTAAAAAAATATATATCAGCCATTCATTTTCATTGTATCTCTGAAGCTTAAGTTTTATGATCATGTGCACATCCATCATTGGCAATCGTTCAAGCATATTTTCCCTTGATGTGCACACAAATCTCCTTGTATGCTCATTGTTTTTGGCATTTTGGAAAAAAAAAAGTTATTCTCGCTAGATTGTTTTTAGGTATGCCTTGTTACTTGCTAGCATATCTTTTTTTTGTCTTTTTTCTTGTTGTGGAGGTGGTTTTACAGTTCCATAGCAAGCAATACTTCATGCCTACGATGCTAGTGACTTTTGTTCTCAATACTTTTTTCAATTTTTTGACACATTTCTCAAATCTTTTATCATCTATCATTTTCTTTTAAGCATATCATCTTATTTTCCATTTGATGCCAGAATTTGGACCCTTCGCCTATCTTTTATTTGCTGAGAACTACCAAACATTTGGGTACTCACCTATTTTGAAAATCTAAGCACTTTCTGTCTTTTTGTTGAAATTTTATTTTTCTACATCAAAATTCATCCCTAAAGAAATATTTTGCAATAACCCAAATACTTGAAACTACCGAACATCTAAAATTTCAATCATGATATTATCATTTCCAAATTCAGTATTGGCATAACTAATAACTACACAATGTCTGCACAAGGAACAAGTTCTATGTGTAACTCTTGATTGGTTTCAAGTTCTTAAAAATGGAAAATGTTGTTAGCTATTGGATATTTTCATAGAGGGGAGACTAGTTAAAGTTGGCTTCCTTAATTGTTCAATGCTCCTTAGTGGTGATAGGTTCTTGCTCGCCTATCTTTATTTAGCTTCCTCTACTTTTTTAACTTTGATTTTCCTTATTTTTTTCAACTTCTTTCTTTAATTTCTATTCTTCTCAGTTGATCAACTCTTCAACATCAATCTTTGTTTCTCACTGTTCATCATTGTGATTTGTTTCATGGAAATGTAAAAAGCATGTTTGCTGGAGTTGTACCCAAAACAAAACATAAAAATACCCATGTTGCTTGAACTTGTGTATGGGTGTCAGATACAGGCATGTTTCCAAGTGACTGACAAGTGAAATCTCCCAAAACTAGGATATGTAGACCCAGCAAAGATGTGTCCAAAAATTGGATACAAGTATGGGGACACATGTGTAAGTAAACATATAACGAATAATTAAAAATAGAGAAGATATAGAGGTTTGATTGATGAGTTAATGCGGTTAGGAGTACTTTGAACTATTTTAAAAATTGGTTTTATTAGAAATATACGATTTTCTTCAAAGCAAGCTAAAAGAAAATAACTTTTGAGTTGTAACACCTTAATACTTGGCAAAATCCTATCAAATCATGTCTCCATGTTTTATTATCACCCACTTGTAACTAGTGTTGTCAAGAGGTGTTAAGACGCTCGTTAAGGCGCTCCAGGCAAGGTGACATCACCTTTATTAGCCTTAGTCGATTAATTTCAATGAAATGCTGCCTTGGTGAGCACCTCATGAGTGGGCGTCGGGCATTAAAGCGAGCCCCTAATTGAAATACTTTCTTTTTTGTTGAATTTTTCTTTTCTTTTTCAACTGATTTATGTCTTGACCATTTTTTAATTTACCACAAGAAACAACTTAGGGGTGTTTTTGTAAAAAAACAAAGATTAGGGTAAAAAAAAATAAAAATTCATCAAAATGGGAGGCATACAGTCAAGGAATGACACTTGAAGAGAAACACAACCACACTTTACATTGAACATAGTCAAAGAACAACGACACAAGTACATAACAAGAACGCATATATGAAGATGTTTTTGAAGATTATTCAATAATGATGATGATATTTAAGCTTGTTTTTTAATCTATTTGGCTACTTACTATTTTAAATTATCTTGTAAAAAATATAACTTTATACAACTATGTTATGGTATTTTATATTTTCTTTTGATTTTCTAATGATCTAATCTTAATTGGAAAGATATATATTTTAGATTTATATAATATAATATAATATAATATAATATAATATATTTTTTTAACCTGTATCATATCGCCTTGGTTCATTCAGGCGAGCGCTTGGTCGTGCACCTAGCATCTCGGTCATTTTACAGGCTTGGCGCCTTTGCCTTTGATAACATTGCTTGTAACCAAATCACTTCTCGAATAAAATGCTTGTACACATGATCACTGCATTTGTCTTCTTTTCTCTCACTTTTACGACTTCTTTCTTCATCTTCTTCCTCTTATCATCTATTTGCATAAGAATTTCTTATATTGATAGATTCAATTCCAAAATTTAGGTGGGAGGTTGGACTCGTATTTCATAATTGTACTCATGTTAGGTTGTTTCGACACTAGTGCTTAGGCAAAACCAAAGGGTCCAAGCATCATAGCTTCACACCGTTGCGCATTTATACGCAATCAAGTAGAACAAGAATTAGCTTATAAGTATCATTAATCAGATTACTACTTGAGTTACCTTTTGGCTCCATGCAATTTTCGTTTGTTTCAATTCTTAATGTTTATTTGAAGTCATCAATTCCAACAAACTCCACTGCTTGTATTGATGCAGTAGCTTTCTTTACAATTCATTTTATTTTATTTCAGAGATATTAGGGTTATTTAATTTATCTAGGGTCATGATTTGCATGTGACTTTTTATAGCATTTCATTAGAGGTTAAAGTTGTTTTACTTGGGGACTTAAACTAGGAATCCTTTTCACAAATAAAATAAATAGGCTACTAGGATTATTTTATAGTTGTTCTTTGTTAATTTATTGATATATTTAGATTCTGGAGGTTTGTTGTGAATCTTAAACTCTATTACCTTGTTACAACCTCAATGCTATCCTAATAAGCCATTATTCTGCTGTAATTTCTGTTCCCTACCATTTTCCTCTTCCCACACTATGTCAAGTTGGCAGTGAACCAAAAAGATCCCCAAGAGTGTGTTAGGGTTTCAATCCTTTAGCCATGGAGGATGTGTTGGAGTTTGTAGATGGAGAAATCAAGATAGGAAAACAATTATGGTTGAGATAAGTAGTTAATTGAATGTTTGTTCCTCATTATTGATGCTTTGCAGCAACAAGAATTAGTGGGAGGTATAGTGGAGATTCAAGGCGGCCATGACTCTTTAGACATAGTAGAAGGCGGTGGTGGTTGTATGGATGAAGAAAAAAAATTGAATTTCTATAGAGGAAGAGAGTTAAAGAGCAACAAGTTCTAAAAGATGAAGAATTAGTAGAGAAAGAAGTCGGTCTAGGTTGGGATTCTCTATCAATGAACGATGTTATAGTGCAATGATGATTTTGATGATAATATTTAAATAGGTTGGTGTTCTCCACCAATCTATAACATTTATTTCAATGATGATTATGATGATAATAGAGCAATCAATGTTGACAATAATAGCAATGATGATGTTATCAATGGTAACCTCATTGAAAAGGTAGAAGTTTGCAAAGAGATCATGGGAGTTGCTCAACAAAGGAAATTTGTTGATTTACACTATGTTTAACCTTTATTGATTACAAGTATGATATTATCCCAAAGGTAGAAGAATTGTGCAAATTTTATTTGGATAGAACACATGTTGATGAAGTAAGTTTAAGATGTGCGCTTCATTACTCAAGAAGTCAATAAAATATAAATAAATTGTCAATTGATGTTCCTTATGCAAAACTGATCATGGAAAAGCTAAAGCCGATATCTAAAATTGTTATGCACCTAAAGCAAAAAAAAAGGAAAGAGGTTGACAAGTCTTGAATGAACACTCACAAAATCAAGGCAAGAATAGTTTCCAACTCTAGAACTAGTTTCTTCCAACTTGAGGAGAATGATGCTAGAGCTTTCTTTAGATTCCTTATATTATATATAGGATATTAGGATTAATTAATCGAAGGTCATATGATTGGCATGTGAGTTGTTAAAGCATTTCCTTAGAGATTAAGTAGCTTTACTTTGGAGACCAAGACTAGGAATCCTTTTCCTGTATGGATTTAGGCGTTAACTAATGTTAATAAGCTATTGAGGTTATTTTATCAATTTATTCAGATTCTGGAGGTTTCTTATGAACTCCAAACCCTATTAGCTAGTTCCAAATCTCAATTGTACTTTAAATTTAGCCATTATTTTGCTGTAATTTATGTTTTCTACTTTTGCTGTAATTTTGCCATTATTTTTTTTTCCTTTGAGAAGACTGCTTTCTGGTTTGGCCTTTAGAAATTATTTCTCTATTGCAGTTTGTATTTAGAGTTGTAGCTCTCTCTCATCCACTGTTATTTATATTTTCCCTTACTATTCTACTATAATAAAATGTTTTCACTTCTTATTTACAATAAAAAGTAATTTATTTTTCTTGTCAAAGTAAATTAGCGATGAATTCACACATGACCACAATAAGTTGTTTCTTCTTCCAACTCTAATGGGTACTTCCATGGGATGTACTCTGATGTTTGTTCAGAAAAGAAAAAAAGAAGTCTATTTTAAAAAAGGTCATATTCTGAATTTTATGGTTTTGGTTTGCAATTATGTTTTTGTAGGAGGAATTTTAAGATCTCGATTCGAGGATATATATATATATATATAAACCCAGAATGGAAGACAACAAATTACAGATAACTAAAAAAGGAAGCTGACCATTAAAATTAGTCGTATTTTCAATGCGTAACTGTGAACCAAAAGGAGTTGCATGGAAATGTTAACTAGCGTTAACAAGTTCTTCTCTAATTGAATATGACGTACGTGATGGATGGCCACATTTTGGTACCTCTGATTTTTCCTTTTTTAGAGTCTTATAAGTTTCTCTTCTGGATTTGCAGGCGCACCTCAGGCACTTCTGCAGAGTTGCCTTACATTTGGAGCATTCTCATTCATAATTGAAGGGCTGAACAAGCAGCAACCAGCTCTGGCTCACTCATTTTCTTCAAGGAACAAACGTGACTATCACAACGTAACCTGTCCCGTAGCTCTCCATCTTGCGGTCCCTCTTCCAGATGAACTAAAAAGGGCCTTCTCCTTTTTCTGCAAGTCCCTGCGGAAGCCCAAGAGTGGAAATTTTCCTGCTGTTTCCTGATAAAACCCGAAGCAGATTGATTATGTTTAGATTGCTGGTATGGCGACATTGTATCATGTAAATCTGTATTTTTAGCTTCTGCAGCTTGTTGCAGGCTTGGACAATGAAATTGATTTCTTGCGTGGTATGCAATTTCATCTTGGCCTAGAGGCATTATTTTATGTCGTACGTTTTTGGTATAGAAATCATAAAAAATTCAGGATCATTACAGAGAAAATTCTCATCATGTATATTTGAAATGCTGCAGGTGCATTATAGAAATTAAAGATTATTAACGTAGTTTTTTTTTGTTGATCTTCAGGATTAATAACAATATGATAATATTCATTATATCCATCAAGAAAGCAATAAAAAGATTTACTTGTCAGGTATTCAAGCATTTGGTCCATGAATGGTAATGAGAAATTATTTTTGCGTAGAAAGATTGAGCTTTCTATAATTAACATGCATTCTCCATCTACTTGAGATGTGATAAGGACTGAGTTCATCATTTTTGTTCTTTATCAACGTGATTCTGGTTTTTTTAGGCATCATATGGATAAGTGTCATCTATTTACTATCTGTGATGGGGTAAATGACTCTTGCATCTAATAATTTTAAAATCTCAGATTTCACTACCTCCGTCATAAGCAGATTCAACCTCCTTTGCATTTCCCTCGTTGGTTTTGCATTGTCCTTCAATAGTATGTGATGTATACATATCGAAGAACTAATACCCTTGATGTCGATTAAAGTCCTTCCAATGGCTATTTTGTGATCGCACAACAACTTCACAAGTTTTTCCTCTTGCAAACTTGTCAACCTTTTTGTTATGATAACATGAAGTGTATTGTTGTCTCCAATGAATACATATTTCAGATTATCAGGCAAAGGTTTCAACTCTAACTCGGGGGTTTGTAAAATAGATGGCAAAAGCTTTTTATGTGAAAGTACTAAATCAACAAAGACATTACCATGGGGAACAGTTTGCAAAGCTTGCAAAGCCAATGTTGATTCTTGTACGTTTTGGGGAACACATGTGCCTCTCCATCTCTTCTATCTTAGTAAAATTATAGCCATTGTTCAAAGCCACGCTTAATCTATCCTTACAATCAAAATAAAGAACTTGTTGCACACACTTATCAACTTGGTCAT
>Ga0325403_1006755_pt1 | contig 10943 bp, 4 predicted proteins | sample PopdelMetagenome_19_FD_205665 | JGI IMG/M metagenome (GOLD analysis project Ga0325403, IMG submission 205665) | Populus deltoides microbial communities from Bellville, Georgia, United States - Xylem-PdKOR-R4 | ecosystem: Host-associated > Plants > Phyllosphere > Stem > Wood/Secondary xylem...
ATTGCGAGATCCCATTATACAACAAGATGATTTTAACCCAAGTTGTGGTTCATTTTCTCGGGTAAGATTTCCAAGGAATAGCTTGATTAAATGGAAGTAAAGAGATTGATAATATTATTTTTAGTTAATTTTCCTTCTCTGTTGCTAGCCATAATTTCTAATTTGTTTGATTTTCTGTATCATTGGCTATAGTACTTCAAGCCCAGAGAAGCAAACCAGTGAGTTGTAAAACAAAAGATTAACCAGGCAAAAAAACAAAATCAGCAAATAACGAATACACCATAATTCACAAAACAGCAAAATCTTGTTTTGTTCTTTTCTTTGTTTCTTGGACAGAAGATGAGACAGGTGATTGGGTTGCTGTGTGGAATGAGGAATGTGGAAATGGCAGGGATTGAATTGACTGAGCAAAGAGGGCCTCAAGGATACAGTCTGGCGCCATGGAAATTGACAACACCTAAGAATACTAGACATATGGAGACAGGCAGCTTGTGGACCAGAAATTTCCTTCGTATATTTAAAGCTATCATGTGATCTCTCCCTTCCCTTACGCCTTGTATTTTTGAGCTCTGTGTCATGTGAATGTGATCTCCTGTTCGATTATCATGAGGTCATGATGTCATGTCTCATTCTCTACTGCCCAAAAGCAAACTTGATCTGGCTTGTCCTTCAATTTCTTTACATGACGTATGGATTTTCTAAGGACATAGCTTCGGTGGACTTCAAACTTCGAAGTGAAGAACACTGTATGCCTGCATCTGGGAATTTTTTTTTTTTAAATACAAATCAGCATCTAGGTAAGCTAATTATTATCCCATCATTTTATATAGTTGGCACATAAATAAGCTACGGTAAAATAGTTTTTCCATGGGGGAAAGGATAAGCTAAATCAGTAAATGTTCTAATAAGATCAATAAAGCCATTTGATTAAGGGTAATGTATTCTTGGATGCTGCTGCAATAAGATTAATTGTTAGAAATACTCAAATTCATATATATATATATATATATATATATATATATATAGAATTGTTTATTTTTTTAAAAAAAATATAAGTAGTTTCAGATAATGGTAGATTAATATTTATCTTACTTAATGGTTCAAAAGTTCACTTTGAAATCTATATTTATATACGACACATGTTAGTGTATATGCTATGTAACCTGTTGATTGATTATACGTGACATTAACTTTATTCACGTAAATATATTTAATTTTAATAAAGATTTTATTTAATTTTTATATTCATTAAATATTTAATTAAAGAATCTAATATTTGATTAATGAATCTCGAGTAAAAATAAAACCTTTAGAACCAAAATACTTTGCAAAGAAAATTATAAAGTTTTTATAATTATGAGATCTCTTATTGCATCAAAATGTTCCTAAATATTCCTAATCAATACTTTATTAAGACTAGACATTACTTAAAGTTGTTGAGACTAGTACATATTATGTTTTTTTTTTCTGAAAGAAAGAAGTTATTCTCATAAACTGAGGTATGAGGGACACCTAGAACTAATATGTAGGTGCTTCTCATATGACATATGCGCTGAACTGACCTACATGAGAATTTTAAATGGAAAAATCACTTATGACCATGAAAAGGCTTACGTGATGGTTATGTATATGATACTTAGACTTGAGATTACTAAGTTATTTTATATAGGAAATGTTATTTTTTGATCATGATGTATGTTGTCTTAATTAAGGGTAACAAACGAGAAAATACTGAGTATAACATATACTATATGAAGGTATTTAAATAACTCCTATAGGATTCATCAACCTAGGTGAATGAGGAAAAATGTTTCATCTGTTTTCAAATAATTTTGATTATAAATCCTTGCATAAGGTGGAATAATATTTGAAAATAGTTTTAAATTTTATTCAAATAATTGATGACTATAGTGTTAAGAGCAAACATAATTTGACAAATTAGACACACTACATGTTATAATGTCTAAATTATAATATTATTTATGAAGGGTTAATAATTACACTCAGAAACTGGTTACTAAAAGGTTAAATCACTTATAACTTTTTTAATACTTAAGAGATCATGACAAGTTACTTGACATTATACTTGATCTTTAAATATAATCAATAATTATTTAATTGATAATAAATTAATTTGTTTAATTTATGTAATCATATTTTATTTAGGATTATAATTTATATTTGTGCCAACTTATTAGTAAACCTAATGGGTCACACATATAAGTATCATTGGTCAGAAATTAAACTGAGATAATTAATTAAGTGTGACTTGATAAATAAATTTAAGACATTGAGAACTAAAATATAATTTATACATGGAATTACAATTTTAAACCTAGAAAAATCATGTAATTAAATTTTTGATTTTATATATTAAAATTAAAGCCATAAATTAAATTAATTATAGAATTAATTATCCTAATAGGATTATGATTTAATTAAAATGTTTGGAAACAATTTTCTAAAATATGAAGAGTTTTTAAGGTGGAAGTGTTTATTTAATTGATCTTAAAATAGTTTATGATATTAAAAAAAAATTAATATGGTTAATTTTCTTATTAAATTTTGAAAAATGATTTTTAAATAAAAATTTTGTGTTTATTAAAATTTATTATCTTTGGAAAACTATCAAATTAGATTTGATTTAATATTTCTAAGTGTTAGAAATATTATTTTAAAATTTCTTATAAAACCAATAATTAGAATTGAAACATGAAATCTTTTTAAGAATACACATTAATAAATTATTATGCATGATAAATTATTATTTTTATGATTTTTTAATTTTTTTTTAATAATGGCTACAAGTCCTAATACCCAAACAATTCAGTACCCATTTAGATTTCTTTTCAAACAAGTCAATTTCCTACATTGGAGTAAGAAGTCGTTGTTGGATGCAGCAAAATTGACGAAACATAATTCAAGCCACAACACAACACAAAGTAAATGAAGCTAAGTTGCCTTAAATTCACTCTCTTTCAACAACTAAACAGTTATTTTAATGGCGATTTGGTCTTGAAAAGGAGTCACCCTGCAGCTAAGATCTGATCCCTCAAAACAATTTTCTTTTTTTTTATAATAATCAAGGGGCTAGCCATTTACTATGAAATAAACTAACACTTGTGCCAAATCAGTACGTACAGACAAACATTTCCCTTTCCAAACTGTTTTAGCCGAACAGATTTATAAATTATGATTATAGACATCCTTTCATAAACCAGCCCCGGCTTCTCAATCTAGGACCTGGCTGATATATGATTGGAGTTGAGCTAAATTTGTAAAAAAATAAGAAAAGTTAAAATTCCGGCTCATCTGGTTAAAAACTCAATTATAACTCGTGACTATTTATTCTTTTTAACCAAAACAATATTGTTTTGAGTTTATAAAAAAAATTAAAGTTGACCCGATCAAAAACCCATGACCCGGGTCTTGAATCGGGTTAACTATCGGGTTGAGTTTAAAAACACTAATTAGAACAAGAGCTTCAAACTTTTCTAGGAAAAGTAATCCCATCTACATATTTTGTGAACACCAATATGATAGAAGCAAACCCGCCAAGCAAAACACTAGGTACTCTTTCCCATAGCTATTAAATCTTACTTGGAAATTGACCCGGTCAAGAGATCAGGTATTGAGTTACACGGGTTGACCCGAGTCAATCCGAATTAACCCGGAAAATTTTGTAAAAAAAATTAAAATTTAAATATTTCAAAAAATATAAGTTATACATGCTATATATATATAAAGTTTAAAAAAGCCATGAAAATAAAAATTACCATGTTTGGATTAAACTCAGAATGTAAAGCCCAGCCCGAACTCAAAGCTTGTGCCCGTCCCACACTGTAATAGTATGGAACGTCCCTAACTTGTGCTTCCTTCTTGCCATCAATGTATAAGAAACCTTGGCATTTTTACCTCCTCACGGTAGCATTTGATTAAAAATTAAGACAATAGTCTTCCTTCTTCTAGAATGTAGTAACACTATAATTTGTGTAATGAAAAATGAAAAAATAAAAACCTAAAGCTCATCTCTAATATATTATATGATTTTTAATTTTATCCCATGCTATTTAATGATCAATTTCATTCGAAATCTATACATGATGCTATACGTTTACAGTCACAACACATGAAAAAAACACTTGACAATTCTTTGATGGGGAAATTGATACAATTAGTTGGTCTGGTATGAATTAAAGAAAATATAATGTGAATACATAGAACTTTGAGCCTGGCCCAAACGGCTAGGAATTTTCCCAGCAAAGAGACCCATTCATGTCCAATGAAAAATGAATTTCCCCTAACACGCATTTATAATGAACGTATGTCAAACCTTAGGTTTATGCAGATCTGATGACTAGAAACAAAAGCCAAAGATATCCAATTGCTAGGAATAGAGAAGGAGAGAATGAATTGGCACCAAAGACAAGGTAAAAGAGAGAGAAAAATACAAAGAAAGTTTAAGATATTAAATATGCATTGAAGCTCTGATTACATCATTTTTAGTACTATTATAAAGATTTCATCAAAACAAATTCAATCATATCAAGAAAAGCTACATTTTAATGTCATAATAAGTTGTATGTACCGTCTAAAGGTGACTAGAAATCCTAGTCGTTCGGGCTTGGCCTGAATAGCTAGGTTCTCTTTTTTTCTTTTTTTTTTCTTTTTCTTTTTCCTTACCAAGCCAAGATATCCCTACCACACATCTTCATGCATTTTCATTTCCCTAGGATTGCATTATCATAATGTCTCAACAGGCATCATATAATGCGCACACAAATTTTTTTAGAACAACACAATTTTACACCAATTGCAACACTACTTTATGCAAGGGTTTGTTCTTAGCTATAAAGCTTCAAGTTTTAAGTTTTAAAAATTGGACTCCAAACATATACATAGACTAAAATAGTTTCTTGCAAGCTCCACATATTCTCTCCATATATTCTCTTCGCATATATTTTTTTAGCCTTGTACAATGATAAACTTAAGTATTATAAGGTTTTATATTGTGATAAGAGACTTGTTTTTTTTAAGTGAACACCAACTAGACTACAATAAAGATTAGTAAACAACACATGATGCACTTATGCAAAACCAAATTCTAGTTTGAAGCTTTTCACGACTTTATCATAATTTAAAAAAAAAAAAGTTAGATTGAAATAACATAACATAACGTTAGTGGAGTGAGGATTAAGAATATCCTATTGTTTCCTTTTCAATCTCTGATGGGGAGAAAACCTTCTTCCTTGATCTTTCGTATGAATTGCTATGGTTGTTTGTCAAAACATAGACTTTGTAAATTGATTAAAGTTGTTTTTTTAACTTTTTGATTTATAAAAAAAGCTATAATAGAAATAATCTTTGACTTAAATCAAAATTTTATTAAAAAATTGATTCAAAATTTTAATCAAATCAAAAGTTAATATGTCTTACTTTTAATATATGGATTCTAACTAATAATACATCTTTCATCAAAAAATAAATCATTTTTTTACTAAAAACACTTCTAATTTGAAGTTACTTTAACTTATTTTTTTCTTAATTTAATTATTAAAAATAAATTCTGAATTATAACTCAAAATCAATAGTCAAATTTGCTAATTCATTGAGAAAAGCAAGAGATGTAAATTAGTCATCCAATTTTGTCTCACCAAAATGGTATTAATTTGCTTTCTATATTAAAAGAATATTAGAGTAGCATGTTTTCCTTGAAATGGGTTTTTTCGTTTCTTTTTTTTTTCCTTCTAAACTATGGCATGAAAATTATTTGTTTATATTATGAAAAAGATTATCAACGAATGTGCTGAGAACATAGGTATGGAACTTTTGGAGGAAGTTACATAAACAGAAGATCCCTTAGCGTTGTATCATATAGGCGAATCTGAAGGCCACCTGAATGTTGGTATCAGAGCAATTGGTATCAGAGCGCGGTCATAATCTTGGCAGAACAACAAGATCGTTTTGTGGGCAGCAAATTAAACGATTGATTTGTTGAAGCTATCGTTGGGATAGTTTGCGAAATTGGTGGCTGAAAGTTTTATGCTAGCAGGTATGGAGACTATTCGAGAAAGGTTGCTTCGTCTAGAGGGCTGGATGGGGGATATTCCTGATAAAGAAGATCGTTCAGTTCAGGATCGACTTGAGTTAGCTATGGAAATTGTTGAAAAGGCTGCTGGACAGTATTTAGAACTTGCGGCAGAGATGAGCCGAAAGTAACAAGACCCTCATTCAAGTAAAAACAAGATTCATAGACATGCTATATACACCAACAATAAAGATGATATGGAAGACTATACATTGTTATCAAACTGATCTGTGGCACTGGTCTGGCTGTTGGAGTGATCAGCGATAGGCAAAACAAAGAAAAAAGAAATCAGTAAACCTAAAATGTAGTATTAATATGGAAATAAACAATATGAATAATTAACAAAAGCTAATAATGCTTAGAAAAACACTATTTATAAGACTTATAAGCACGGTTTACTAAACAGTGCTTATGAATATATATGAATATAAGCATGTTCATTAGAAAAGTATAATATAATGGTTGATTTGGCACCCTTTTCACAAAAAAAAAAAAGTTTAAATTGGTTAATAAGGATATGATTATCATTTCACAAGGCCCATTTGGTCATTCCCGAATTGTTCGAGGGGTAAGTTGATCTTTTTTTCATTTTAGAAGCATAGTGAAAGGATTAAAATACCTTTAGATGTAAAAAATTTAAAAATAAAGTCCAGGAGCACTTTAGTCTTTTCATAAAGAGTATTTTGCTAATAATTAGGCCGAGTAAGGGTGAAATTAGTCTTTGAATAAATATAAAATATATTTAAAAAAAAAATGGTTGACGTTTACGCACATGCCAGTAAGTGGGAGGTGGAGCGTTATGTCATCCATTTCCTGATGGAGTGGCATGTTGTGGTGTTGATTTGGTGGAGTGATGTCAGTGGCTTTTTTTTCTCCTCCTCCTATTTTTCTCTCTTCTCACCTTGAAAGTCGCGCTACCTATAGAAAAATCCAGAGTTGTCATCTAATCTATGGGGATGTCAACTTCGATCCTTATTCTTTTTATGTCTAATTTTGTAAAATTTTGAATTATTTTCAATTACATCCTTCAATCCTAATTTGTGATATGTTATTTTGTCCAATTTGATCCTTATTATTTTGATTGTTTTTTCTTTAGCCTTTTATTAAATTCATTGTTCTTTACAATTTCAACATTCAATTAAAAAAATATTTTTTATTTCAATATTGATCTTCATTCTTTTGATAATTTTTATCCTTTTGTTCAATTAATTTTTCTTTTCAATTTCACCCTTTAATTAAAAATAAAGTTTATTTTGTATTTCAATTTTGATCCTCATTCTTTTAATTGTTATTTTTTTTATTTTATATCCTTTTGTGTAATTGATATTCTTTTTCTAAGTTAACCATTCAATATTTAATTGGAAATTTGGCTTCGTGGCATTTTCAAATAGGGTGCTTTCAGTTTATTGGTCACAAGTTTGAAAAAATAACATGGGTTGATGTTGTTTTATTATTTATTTATATTTATTTTCTCTTCAGCTTTGTGATTTTTTAAGCTCTCTCTTTTATTAGGTTATTTCGATCTCATGCCCTAGTTCATAGGTTAACTTGGGTTGGCTTGTCCCTTATTCCCGGATTATAGGTTTATCATGTTAACTCAGATTTTTTTTTCCTTAATTCTTACCCAATTTCATTCTTCTTTATTTAATGGGCAGAGAATTAAGCTATAACATTTATCTCCTTTTACAGAAAACTTTTTCCCAATGTTATCGTTATTTTTTATTTTAATTTAGTCCATTTTTTGTCATTATCTAATTTTTATCATTTGATTAGAATAAAACCAACTTATTTGATCTAGTTAGGTTTATAAATCGAGTCATAGATTTTGTTTCCTTTTTTAAAATGCATATGCACTACCTAAACATTAGATTTAACACATGAAAAGGGCCTTGTGGTGTCTAGTATTATCCAAGAACTTTCTTTTATTCTTTCATTAGTTAGTAGGATTTTTAATTTCATTCTTCACCACTTTATTGAATATTAGAATCAAGATTTCTTAATTATTTTGTCTCTATTTGATTTACATTTGTAAGGTACCAATCCTTTGATTTTAACATGATTGTATATTTTAAATTTAGTATAGGATTATACAATCTAAATAATCCTATACTAAATTTAAAATCAAAGGATTGGTACCACCAAGCAATTCAAGTTAGCCATACACAATCATCTACAAAAACCAAGAGAAAAAACTTCAATTAATTCCCAATCAAAACGTGAAAAGATTAGTGAAGTTGTCACATTTCATAAGAACAATGAAGTTACTTCCTTTTTTTTTGTATTTCAACTTTTTTAATTATAATTTCACCCATCAAAGTTATAGAATCATGGATTTATAGGTTGACATGTCTTTAGATTTGTATTTTCTCATATTCATAAAGTGTTTGGGATATTTTGGTTATGAATTGAACTCCAATTTGTAAAATAAAAATTTATTGGTAGTTAAAAATAAACATTAAGAAAATAAGGATCCAATTTTTTTAAAAAAATAGATCCCATTTTGATACTGGTACTGAAAGTTTCAATTTACGTCCTATACTTTTCAGTTTATCTATTTTTTGGTCCTTGAAATTTTAGCATTTCACATTTTGGTTCAAAACTTTAATTTTCTTACATTTTAGTCCCTAGAAGTTGAGAGAAAAGAGAGAGAGAGTTGCTGAAAATATTGAGAAAAGAGAAAGTTATTAGTTGTCGACATTGCAACCACTAAAAGGAGGTGATCTTAGTGTTAAAGGAATGGATTTTTTAAAAGAAGTTTGATATAGGTGGTTTTTCCATTTAATAATGCCAGAAAAAATAGATCAGGGTTGTTAATTTTTTTATTCAATTATTTTTTGTTGTTTAGAGAGATTGGAAGTTGTTTTGTGGTTGCAAAAGATTTTTTAAAGAATTCTAGTGTAGTTGTGTTTAGGTATTTTCAGGTGTAAACAAGTTTAAAAAATAAGCTTTTGGCTTCCGAAACTTCATTTTTTTATGACTAAAAAAATATTGTAAATGACACATCATCTGCTATAGTGGATGACTTCTCATCCAAAATAAGAAAATTTAAAGCGAACCCCTTGTCGTCTGCTCCATCGAAAATAAAAATAAAATAAAATTAGCCCAAGTTTCTCAGCCCAAGGGCACTTAGGCTCTAGGTAGCTTACTAAGCCCAACAAAAGATGATCTTTTTTAATTTTGAATATTTTCTTAAAAATTTAATTAATAACCTCTTACATTCAAAGCTCAGATAATGAGAGTAGTGATTGAGGCAATGCCTAGCACACCAGCCTCGATAGTTCCACTAGCTTTAGCAACACTAACAACACAAGTAGCTATAACATCTACAAATAATATAGTTATATTGGTGTAGATTGTAAAGAGTATGAGAGAGTTAGGGTGCGAACCCTATTTAAAGAAGTCAAATATTAAGTTGCGGGTAAGTGGCTTCATAGAGTTGAGAAATATTATAGATCGAATTAAGGTAGTAGAGGATCCACGAGGGAACTGTGCTACTCATTTATTATTGAATAAAGCGCGACCTTGGTAGGATATAGTATGATCGAGGAGACCTGTAGGAATATAGACATGGACTGATTTTAGGGAATAGTGTGAAAATTAGATTTATTCATCATATCATCGTAAGGTGAAAGAGTAAGAGTTCTTGACCTTGGTACATGGAGACTTATCAGTACTTGATTATGATAGAGGGTTCCATGTCCTCTCCATGTTTGCTTTGAATTATGTTCGTACTGAATAACACAAGATTGAAGAATAAACAATTGAAGAATAAAACCCTAGGGTTGTGAAGGGTAGTAATGCCGACCATAAATAAATAAATAAATAGGAAAAATTTTAAAACAATGCATAGATGTTGTTTGTTTATAACTACTTTAGCTTGTGTTAAATGTAAAGAATGAAATGAAAAGAAATAAAAAATTTGTGTTCAATTTATAATGAAAAGTTGGTTATTCTTCGAGTTAGGAGCATTGCAAGTTTGTAGGAAATTATGGAATTTTTGTGTTATATTGAAGTATTATAGATGAAGGAATGTATTGAAAGTGATGTGCTTTTGGTTATAGAATTTTAGCTATTTTTAAAAGGATGTGAGAAAAAAAATTAATTTTGTTGATTATTAGAATGATAGGGTTAATGGTGTTATCAGTTATGTAAAGGAGAAGTAATTGCATTGAATGGTGAGAAAATGAATGAAAATACTTTATTGTATATCAAAAGGAAAAAATTGTAAAACTGGACAACTTCACCATTCAACTTCCAGTTAGGTTTAGGACTCGAAAAATGATAAAAATTGGAATAAATTTATTCATCAAAGTCGAAGTTAGGGATTTAGCTTTCTAATGAAACTGACCTCACTTGAATTGAAGTTACAAAACACCAGATAGGGGTAAAAAACCAAGGAAAGACCGGATTGAATTTTGCTAGACAATTTTTAAAAATTACAATAAGAGTAGTTTTGGATGTTTTGATTGCAAAACAAAGTTTTCTTCTTTTTAGTAAAGTTGTAGCCTTGTATGTTAGCACATGGAATAAATAAACTATACACAAAACTGAATTTTTAACTTTAGATATGTTTCAAATATTGATTAGAGCCTTTAAGTGATAAAGTTAAGTTAAGTTAGATAGAAGAAGCTAACTTTAAAATTGTTTTTAATGTAAGATTTAATGATGCAAATGATAAGAAAGAAATTGTAAATATGTATTAAATAGTTAATGATGATTATCTTAAAGATATGAAATCATAATATGTCATTTTAAGTTAAAATTTAAAGTAAGTTGATGATAGAATAGCATATGATAATGTTCTTATTAGTACAAGAGAGATTGTAGGATCCACCCAACATCAGGTAGGTGTTTG
>Ga0325403_1006756_pt1 | contig 10943 bp, 5 predicted proteins | sample PopdelMetagenome_19_FD_205665 | JGI IMG/M metagenome (GOLD analysis project Ga0325403, IMG submission 205665) | Populus deltoides microbial communities from Bellville, Georgia, United States - Xylem-PdKOR-R4 | ecosystem: Host-associated > Plants > Phyllosphere > Stem > Wood/Secondary xylem...
AAAAAAAATATGCAAGTCATGAAAAACTATTTAATATTGTTATTGAATCCACCATAGTAGATGAACCTTGAAACCTCCTTATCCAAATCCCTTCCTAACTCGGGTTTTAAATTAAACCGCGTAGAAGTTGTCCTAATTTGACCCTGTCGACTTAGCTGATCAAAAAACAACCCGGCCAACTAATAAAAAAATATAAGGGTAAAATTGAGAAAAATTAACGAAAATACCATAAAAAAAATCTATTAACTTCACTTTTTACATGTTCCAGGTTTAAAATTAAATCGCATAAAAATTATTTTAATATGATCTAATCAACTACCATTAATTTAATAGTATGAAGATGATATCAATAAAAAAATTTGACAAAACCGAAGGGGAAAAAAAAATATTGTTAATTGATTACCGCATCATCTATCCTTATTCAAATCCTTATCCAAATGCTACTCATGGTGCTTGTAAATAGATTCAGAACCTCACCAGTTCAGACTCCACAACATGTCTTAGTGCGGCCATGTTTGCAACTTCTCAAAGCCGAATAGGGGTTCGTTCGGTGCTCCATGATTGCACAATTAGATATGAGCAATATCCATTTACTAATTAAACAAAATGGCTCTCAACAAGATAAGATTTTTCTTTGTCTAGCATATATGTACCCCATAGAGCGAGTCCATTCTTATCCCCTTCGATGTTCTCATTCTTGTTTTGGTTGACGAAGGTTTTTCTTCTCCTCTCCCCTCTATTTTTTTATCATTCTTATTTTGGCAGATCAGTTTTTCTTGTTCGTTCTTGAACCTGTTCATCCAATTTTAGATTCTAGAGTGGAAAGCTTCAATTATGCCTGTTTGTGCGTGAATGTTTCCGCGTTTTATTTGACAATCATACAACCATGATTGACTGAAAAATGGCAGTGGCACCCACTTCTGTTAAATCAAGGGAGCATGTAGTGGCGTTTCCTTTCATCGAGATTAGAGGAATGTACGCTAATGGATTAACTTCAAGAGGGGAAAAGGACAGGGCACTGCCCTCGTTAATGATCAAAGCCCCACTTTAGCCTCAATCTCCTTCGCAAAATCAGCTATAGCAGGATCCATTTTGCTTATCAGATAATTATATAAATACACACTGCAAGTTGCAGAGTAAATTCACAGCGAGCACCTAACAGGGAAGTGATAATGCCCCATGCTTTCGGCTCAAATGACTCACAAGTTGACTCTTTCGTGTCGAAGTACGAATGTTTGGCCAGCCAAATCCTTAATGCATAACTGCCTTGCTTAAGTTGAGAGTTTTTCCATGCCTGTGTCAAGAAACCGAAAGAATTTCAAGGGCACAATAGGGAAATAAAAGCACCCAAAACTAGCATAGCATGCATACATCAAGAATTTTCATGCCCTGAATTCTTTTTCATTCTTTAAGAATTACCATGGCTGAAAGTTCTCAGATTCCGAGGGTGTGTAGACTGAACTAAGGATTTCTCATACTGTAAAATTTCCAGCATTTGCTCTGCATATACAATTTACAAGCGGCGTGATCAGGATTTTTTCTATTTTTGTTCTGTCCAAGGAATACAGCTTGTATAACAAAAAGAAAAGCATGTCTGTGTATATCTCTTCTCAACTATCAACTTTGCCTTCTTATCACGATGCCTGTGAACTGTCCCCGATCATTCAGAAAACAAAATTCACTGAAAAATGGTGTAACTTAAATTTTGCCAAGGATTGCTGAAGGCAACTGATGATTAAATGGATGGTCTAGAAGCAAAGCACCGCACCCAACTCAGCAAATGATGATTTTGCTGATATGTTTGAGGAAACTGCAACCTTTGATTTATGAACTGCCGTTCTTTAATCATGTTGGTCCAAACAGATTACTTCTTAAGTGGTCACAAAAGGAGCTTGAGAAGATTCTGTTAAATCTTGTGCATGAACCAACTCCTGCTTCAAAATAAGTGTATAAAGAAGCTCATTCCAGGAATCAGGTACACCAGGCAGGCACCAATGGCTGCAGTCTTGACGGTGTAGGGATGCTGGACCACTACCTGGTCCAAGATAGTATAAGGATGCATGGCCATCCTTTCTCCGGGCTGACATGCTTGTCACATTCAACAAATGCAAGTTCATCACTTGTGATTCATTTGAGTGTTTTGATAACACATCAAAGAATAGTTTGAAACGGTAATCTGGTGAAACCACCACCGAGCCTAAGTCAGGAAGCTTTTCCAGATGGCAGCTACCACCAGTCTTCCAGTCGCCGCCCCTGTTACATCAGCCAATTTATTAGATAAACATGCACAAACAATTTCATTTGCAAGCATGCGAAGGAATTGCAATTTTGGAGCAAAGGAATCAACTCAAGTAACTCATTAATTGAAAAGTGTTAGTTCACATTATAGCATGGAAAGAGTTCAGGTTTTCCAGAGGACGTTATTCTGTTTTAAAACTTGAGACTAAGAATCAAAAGAGTACATATAGACAACTAAGCATTCAGGAAAGATCTGGCAGTTGAAATATTCGAGAAAGAGTAACTTTTGGATATATTTTGAAATGTTCTTGAAAAAAAGAGTACCCATGCAGAAATTTTAAAAAATAAACACAGAGAGAGAGAGAGAGAGAGAGAGAGAGAAACCTGAAATGTACAGGAGCATAGGTTCGAAAGAAGACCCGAGTCTTGCTCATATTTACTTCAGTGTGAAGCCAATCAATCAAAGTTTCGATTGATCTTCCATATGCAGTTTCAACACTCATCTCCATCCTTACTTTCTCCCCTTGTTGGAAGTAACAACCCCTAATAAATAACATAAATTCAATGATCAAATATCATTTCAACATTATAGCATGAACTGATTTCTGTCCTTGCCTTTTCCTACATGAAGTACAGCATAAAATGACAACTGACAAAAGCATGCAAACAGAATTTTCATGTTCCCTTTGTTAAATCTAGGGAAAAAAATAAAGCAAAATCACCTGATGGTGTTACTATGAGGGAATAATGCAATGAAATGCAGGTCAACTTGGTGGTAGCAGCAACAAGAAGATTGTGGTTTCATTGCAAGGAAATGGTACTTGTGGGTGATTGTATGCACTGTAGTGAAAATAAGATAAAAATGTTCTTGCATTTTTCCTTTTTCGTCCATAAATCAAGCTCAATGATTGGTCTGAATGTTATGCTCAAATTGAAGGCTAAAAGCACATCCTAACCCACTGATATAGCAATGCGGACAAGATACACCTTTGGACTTTGGCTTAAGAGTGGTAAGAGGATTCATTGGGACACCTCCCCACCCTCACACACTCTAGGGACATCTCATAGGTCATCATGCTTAACAAATTGAGAATAATCTTCCAATGTGGTCTAATCACCCATGTTCAAGCATGCTATAAGGACCAATTGTATCGGATTCATATTTAGCATTTATTTTATCCCATTTTATCCCAACTTATGCGCTCAACCTTCATAATATTCCATTTACATCTACAATGCCACATGCCATCTCAGATGCAACTGAACAAACACCGAAGAATTTCCTCCAATATGTTGGTACCTTCAAGCTCAATAGGGGGATGCATGTCCCAGCAGACTCTGAAGTAAATCCATGGCATGGAAAAGATCTATAATCTCATCATTGATAAATTTTACCATATCCATGGCTAACTGAAACACATCCTCATCTCGTCAGCAAATAAAATGCATATATGTTTCTGGCTCTAGCCCTCAGATCGAAACAATGTGAACAAACAACCTGTATGTAACTTTCTCTTTCTAAACTTGTCACCATGGGGCCTAAATTTCTATAATTTGCAGATGCATTGGCCATGTTAAACATGCTCTCCTCTCCAAGTTGAACTGTGCATGTGCCCATGTTGCTAAACTGAGAAATAACACATCTGCACATATAAGCTGACCAGCAATGGTAAAAGGCTATATAATAATTTATTTGCGCTCATGTGGTCTTATCCTAGCTCTATAGTGCCAAAAGTCAAAAAATCAAAGCGCGCGCGCTTGCACACACATGCACACATACAAAAGAACCAGGTCATCAGGTTGGAGTGATCTGATATCCTATCTTACCCTCTAACCCTCAGATTGAGACTATTGTGTACCTTCCTTCATCTAAACTTGTCACCTTGAGGCCTAAATTTCAATAATTGAGCAGATGCATTGCCATCTTAGACATGCTTTCCAATTTAAACCACATTATAATAAAGTTTTTTTTTTTCCACTATAACCCCAAGTTGCTGAACCGTGAAAAAATTGCATCTGCAGGTAAAAGCATACGAGCTACTGTAAAAGGCTATATAAAATTTATCTTCAAGCTCATATGATATATCCTAGTCCTATAGTGCAAAGTACAAAATCAGATAGGACGTCTTTACCCTCCAATAGTCTTATTTATGCATATATGCAGACCGGTTAGGATTAAAAGCTAGGAATAGTTATTATGCTCCAATCTAGTATTCTCCAGATTCAAAGATGCCAAAAGTTGAAAATAGCTACGTGCACACTACACAAGAACCAGCTCTTGGGGACACCTAATTGCATAGGTTGTACTTACCCTCTTATGGTCTTCTCATGATTCCACCAATGGCCAGAGTTAAGAACTAGAACATCTGCATCTTTCCACTTGGGGGAAGTCCAGTCCAATGTATCCACTCTTAAAGTCAACTTCACCTCTTTCGGAGCTCCAGCAGGGGGGCGGCCCTGTACAATTAGAAATGGAGCCCTGTAATATTCAAGGGTGCAATTATAGTCCTTGAACATGAACGCCAGAAACCCTCTGTGCTTTGTAATTGGGTTCCCATTCACCTCATATATAGAAGAATTGTCAGGAACAGCAGTGGCAAGCATACAGAGGAGGGACTCCCACTGGTTCCTTCCAACTGAGTCTCCAACAAATACAAGCCTCCGGTTCCTCAGCTTTTCCAACATCAACCTTGCATCGAATCTGTCTCAAGGAAAAGAAGGGGGGCCCAGATAAGCTTTTCTCAGAGCAATTGTAATTGTCATTCCAAGAAAAGAGATTGCTAGTACCAGGAAACATTTAAACAATAAATTTTCTTACAAAAAGTAGGTACTTGGCTAGTGTTTAAAAGAAACACATTCACGAAGTTCAGGAGCCAAACGCAACTTCCACTTTTTCTGTGAAACTATGTTAGAGTTTGTTATCAAGCAAGTGTGGTGTCTAACTCCTAAAAAGGGTATAAAAACTAATTTGATATGGACAAAGGTAGTTAACAACAAGACACCAAACAGAAAGGAATGCATGCTGATTTCCAGGAAATGTGCCATAATATCATTCTTACAAACATCATTAATTAACGCTTCAATTGGAAGACGCCAAAGCTTATGAAAAAACCGCTTTCTTCCCAACCTAATATACAACTATTTTAATTTAGCAACCTTTTCTCATCTGTAAGCAACCCAACACAGCACAACAATAATTCCACAGTTTATCAGTAATTAACTCAAAAGTTTAAAAAACCAATTAAACAGATCAAAAAGAAAAGGAAAGGAAAGGAATACCTGGGCAAGTTGCAATATTTGGGTTGCCAACGCCACTTGGTGTAGAAGCTATCGGGCCTACCATTCTCTAAACACCTAAAACCAGCGTCTATAAAGGAACAATCTTGACTCTGATACAGAGGATAATTATCATCCCAAACCCAGTTCCCGTCAAAAATATCACACCAATCGCCACGCTTATCAAGAAATCCTAGCCGTCCACTGTCTCCACCAGTTAATTCTGATGAAGAAGGTACAACAAGTCCAGACCAGGAGATACCATGGTGGCGAAGGCCACGAGTCACACTTCTATAATCCAAGTAAAAGAAGCAACAAATGAGGAGTACGGTGACTAAAAAGAAGCCAAGAATGCCAAGAGAAGGCTCAAGAGGGTTCAATCTCTTGAGCTTCTTGAAGAAATCCAAGTGGGTCATTGTGTCTCGAGGAGTAGTAGAAGATGTGGCGGTGTTGCTGGGCATTGTTTGTGAAGGGAAAAAAAGGATTCACATGGGGTTATAGAGTATATTGCTAATTGCTAATTGCTAATTGCTAATGTATGGTTTTCAAAGATAGTACAAAAGGTGTATTCTTTAAAGGCGGTGGGGTAGCATCATCAGCAAATATAAAGAAAGCATTAATGGAAAAAAGGGCTTTCATTAGGGTCTAGCTCTCCTAGTCTGGTTAAGGAAAGAGAGAAAATGAAATCATCTATGCCATGATAATTGTTACGAGACGAATGAATATACGAATCTAAAACGATTTTCACAAGGTGAAAGAGGAAAAGATAGAGAGGTATTTTGGCAGAAACTATATGGTCGATGAACACGAAGATGAGAACACACACAGTAACTTGTCAGGCATCCAATACGTTTCTGCTTTCTTTATTTATTAAGGGGAAGACCCCATGCTAGATGAGGTTAGAACTTGATGTGGACGCAGAGGCCAGCAGCCAGTAGCCAGTAGCCAGTGAAATCATGGAAGAAGTTCATCCTCTCCCCCGCTTAAGAACAAATTTTGACCCCACCAAGTAGGTAAGAAATTATTTTGTAATATTCTTTCCGTAATTCTTTTTCTTTATCTTTGGTGTGAGTAGTGATTTTCTTAGACATACAATTATACCAAAGAGAAGTTCATTGCTGCCATCAAATATCATTATTGCAAGTATTGTTGGATATATAAAAGGCATAGATTAAGTATTTTTGAATCTCGAGGAACATGCATTAACCTTGATAGTTTCATACTTTCATGTACTTGCTAAAGAAATCCTTTCATGTGTATCCACTTAAATTGGATTCACCGTACATGTCCTCTTTCATATTTCATGTGTGTTTGGTGTTATAATACATTATATTTTTTTATTTGAAGATATATTAAAAACATTTTTAAAACTCATTAGTGTAATATTTTTTACAGGAAAAGAAGGGTAGAAGAAGGTGAAGGGGGACACGTCGTGACTTGTGAAGAGCGTTGATAAGATAAGAGCGAAGGGGTGGAGGTGGAGTTCGGCTTGTTCGTTATTAGGGGCCGTGTGATCGTGATCGTGATCGTGATCGTGATCGAAGAAGGTGGCTAATGACAAGAATATTGCCGTGTGGTACGGATATTTTTTGAGTGACAAATCTACCCTTTTTCCCTTTCAGTCGGATTGCTAATTTGCGGACGCGTTTGGATTTCTCTATTGGACTGGTTAAGAATTTAAATGAGTTGGTTGGCGGAATTCGGATCCCTGTGCGTCTCGCGCTTCGAGAGTCCCACGTATGTGCACGCACAGCACACATTGTTTTATAACTTGAACTGTCCCTGCCGGGTTAAATGAGTGTGTACTGATTCGGGCTGGAAAAATATAATTAATTAATTCAGTTGAAAACTTTAGATTGGTCCCATAACTTTATCGATTTAGATTTGTCGTGATAAAAACTCGATTATCATCTTATTAATTTTAAAAACAATAATATTATTTTGATTTTTTTAAAATATATTTTTAAAAACTACCCTATTTGTTTTTATATTTCAAAAACGTTTTTAAAAAAATATAAATTTTTTCTCCTTTTTTCTTTACTTTAAATTAATATTTTTTTTTAGTATTTTAAGATCATTTTAATGTGTTAATATCAAAAATAATTTTTAAAAAAATAAAAAAATATATTATTTTAATATATTTTTAAAGAAAAAATACTTTAAAAAACAACTGCAACTACAACCATACTATGACAACACATACTTGCAAAGGATAGCAAAACATTGAGAATCCAATTCTATTTGGAATTTAAGGTTAGGATTGATAAAGATTTTAGTGGGAAACTTGGCACTTTTGCAAAACTTTGTTTAGCTATTAAAGATCTTTTCCTTTCCTTTGCTTTTCTTTCTTCAAGTTTGATTGAGTTCTAATGGGAATATACACTCAACATCTTCAAATAAAAATTTTAGCTGTGCTGTAAATATTAACAAATTTTTGTCTTAAAATATAAATAAAAAATAAAAAATTTCATCAAGGAACCCACGAGTATGCATAGCATTTTCATGAAATTATTGATTAATGTAATAGTTGGAGATTTTTTTCTGAATACATTATGCATGCTGCATGGTATGGTTAAAATCAATTTAATCGTTTGGGCTCTAAATAATACCAAATGCTTGAACCATGGCCAAGTGGTAGGAAACTAGCTTCGGTGCCCATGTTTCTTCGCGAGATGAACTATTTTTTCATGTAAAAAATAATATTTAGGTGCTAAAATAAAGTAAAAATAACAAAAAAAAACTTGGTTGTGACAAATCTGTAACCCTGGTAATCAAGGTCGAGTCAACTCAAGATTTTTTGTTAAACCCGCCACCAAAATTATGAGATTCGAATAACCCAATAAAAAATAAAAAGGACTATAAAGCCCTTTAAACAAAATTCGTGTTAACTTTTTAAGCCCATGATCCAGGTCGTGAAGCACCGAATCTAAAAAAAATCATAAAATCTAATTTTCAATCAATCAAGTATCAAATAATAAAATCAAAAAAGAATCTCAATTATATAAAAGGATTTTTTAAAAATAGCAATTAAAAAAATAATGATGAAAATTGAAACACAAAATTAATTTCTTAATTGATTAAGGATGGAGTAAAAAAGAAAAATCAATATAACAAAAGGACAAAAAAATCAAAATAATAAGGGTTAGAATTAACATAAAAAATTAAAAACAATATTTTTGATTGAAAAGTAAAATTAAAAAAATAATAACATTTACAAAATGTCAAGAAAGAAGTTCGAAATCAAAATAATGAGAACTATATTAAAAAATATAATACTATCAATTTGAATTTAAGAATAAAATTGAAAAATCAATAAAACATTTATAAAATAAGCAAGAAAAAAAACAAGGATCAAATTGTAAAATAACATATCTGGTAAATTGAGTTTGAATGATAAGATTAAAAATAAATAAAACTTCAATAAAATGGTCAGTATAAAAAATTAAAAATCAAAAGAACAAGGACTGAAGTTTAAATATCAACAACAAAGAGGGTCAAGTTGTATTTTTCAAGGGAGTAAATAAAAAATTTTAAAAAAAAACAAGGGTCTAATAACGACAAACCAGACCATCAATGAAGATACGTGCCGAAACAACAAGAAAATGACATGGGAACAATTCCAATAGCACACCAGAAGAATATTTTTATATGTTGGGAGGCATTGTAAGCATTGCTCGAAGGGTTTGAGCGTCTTTCACGCACTCCTTAATGCCGTACACGAGCACCCATCTTTTTTATTTATCTAAATACAAAATTGCCTATGAGCAAATTTTGTAATTAAAAAAATTATGAAAAATCAAAAAACACCCCTTGATCTCATTTTTTTTAATGGTATTTTTGTAGCTTTATCATGTATTTTAATTATTTATTAATTTTATATTTGATCAAATATTAAAGTGTCTCCTTACTTAAATTATAACAACAAAAATACTTCTTCATATCAAGTTTAAATTTGTTGCTTCCAATAGTATTTTGATTATTTTATCATGCAATTAATATGTGAAAAAACTTATTAATTTATCTTATTTGAAAATAAACCATATAAAAAGATTTTTATACACCTGAAAACCAGTATTAAATTTTTTGAGTTGAGAGATAAAAAAAAATCATTACATCATTCTAGTTAACAAAGTAAATATCTCGAGCTTTTCAGATATCTATTAGATATGTTTAATATACCAGACCACCAGACTCGGCGGCTTGGTAACTCAAATTTACCCTTGGAAAGTCCGTGGCGAAATTTTCTTCTCTTTAAAGCTAAAACAAGCAGTAACAGTACCCAAAAAAATATAATATTCATCCATCTTTTATATTCTGAGTGTGTGTGTGTATATATTTTTTTTAAAAAAACTCACTTCATATGTAATCATGCACCGATAACTTCTCTCATGTACCCTCGCACTTGTTTCCGGAAAAAAATGTTTTTTTTTTGGATGCATTTGTTTGTTAGAAAGTTAATTTTTTTAAAAAATAAATTTTGAGAAAGTAAATTATTTTTTGATATTTGATAGTGTAATGAAAAATAAGTTGAAAAATACTTTATAGTATTTTGTTATGTCATGGAAAATAAACTGGAAAATAACTTATTAATGTTTTATTTTTTAAAAGTTTATTAAAATAATGAGGAACAAATCTTACAAGTTAAAAAGTTGAATAAGAATGAAATTTAAAAAAAATATAATTTCATAAATTATCTGAAATAAAACAAATAATAACCAAAATAATAGAGATCAAATCTAAAAAATAAAAAAATTGAAAGATGAAGAAATTAAAATTAAAATAATTAATATTTTATAAATTATTTAAAATAAAATAAGTAATAATCAAAAGAATAAGGACCAAATATAATAGATAAAAAATTTCAATTAAAAAATAATAAGAGAAAAAACAAATAACAATTATAAAAATAAGAACCAAAGTTAATATAAAAATTAAATTATAAGGGATGAAATTGAAAAATAAATATTCAAAACAAAATATATATATATATAGCTATCAAAAGTTTGAGGACCAAATTTGATATAATCAACAAATAATATGATATTTTTAATTTTTTTCACAACTTGCAGAAAGTATTTTCCATTCAAAATAAAAGAAAAACACTTTTATGAAAACCAAGTCAAATCTTCTTTTGACTGGAAAGTGTTTTTCGTTGACCAACTTTCCTAATGACAAACAAACACAGGAAAGTTTGAAAAGTGATTTCCTAAAATAACGTTTCGGGAAACAAATATGCCCTTAGACCATAAAAAAAGTTTGAAAAGTGATTTCCTGAAAATAATGTTTCGAGAAACAAATATGCCCTTAGACCATAAAAAACATTTCCAAATATAAAATGATAAACAAACTTTAAAAAAACTTTGCAAAACATGAAAGATGAAACTATAGACAGAAATTTTTTTAAAAAGAAAATTAAAAACCATAGAAAA
>Ga0325403_1006760_pt1 | contig 10939 bp, 8 predicted proteins | sample PopdelMetagenome_19_FD_205665 | JGI IMG/M metagenome (GOLD analysis project Ga0325403, IMG submission 205665) | Populus deltoides microbial communities from Bellville, Georgia, United States - Xylem-PdKOR-R4 | ecosystem: Host-associated > Plants > Phyllosphere > Stem > Wood/Secondary xylem...
TAAAGAAATTTAATCATAAGCCTACTAAAAAGAAATCTCAGCTAAAACATTTTTAAATAAAATAAAAATAAATTTTCAATTCATAAATTGTTATATGTAAAGATAAAATGTATTAACACATACGAGTTGATAACTTGACCAATCTTTTAATTTGTGATATTTACTTTTTAAATATTTTAATTTATTATCATTTATAATATCAATATCATTCAAATTAATGCAAATATTAGAGATAAACTCGTTTTTTTAACACTCCTACCGTGAATGAATGTGAATGCTTGTTTACTGTTTAGTTTGCAAATTTATCATTTTTTCTTCTTAACGAAAAAAATCTAAAATTTCTACGTCCAATCTCCGTAAGACAAGACATTCCAACCAAGAATAGTGAGCTATCAAGACTGCAGTGTTCAGAGTTGCGCCAAATAAAAACCGCCAAGAATTTCCTTATTGCCTTTCAAGTTTCTCAGATTCTCAGATAAATCACCACAAGAAGACAATGCAGTGCTTGAATCTGTATTTGCAATCTGGAAATGCATTTTTATATGATTTGTTTTTTTTAATAAAAAGCATAGGTTGAAGAAACATCTTTTTAGCTGCAATTTAAAAAAAATTAAGTATAAATATTTGGTTAAAATTGTTCCGAGATAGATATTTTCATGCACAACAAATGAAAAGCAAATCTTTATAAATAAAAACAATTAATTTTAACTTCTACAATATATTTGATCATTTCAGACAATAAGTCATTTCAGAGCAACAGTTCTACAAATGAGGTCATGCATTACGCATCCATTTCATGGTTTCCCAGAAGCAAAAGCAACTTTTGAATTAGAAATTTCACCTTTCCTATGATATCAAAGAGCCATATCTACAGAACATATGAATTATGATCAAGGTGCAGTAACTACAATCCTTAGAATCCAACCAGGCTCAGTAATTAGTGACTTTTAGAATAGAGAAATCAAGTGTACAGTACAGCACGAACTAATCATAAGTGACCATAATTACAAGCAATTGAGTTCAGCAAAATAGAAAATTCTACCAGATATTTGAGATTGTGCATGCTATTTATAAGGCTCCAGTTCAGTAGAACACTAGTTACTCAAGTTTCCAACCACATGAACTAAGCAAATATGGCTGGTAACTGGGTGAGATAAATCATAAGAATAAAGCTTGCTCCAACTGCACCAGAAGTTCAGAGCTTAACAAATTTATGCATATTTGGTCAATTCTGTTCTATACATCTTTTATTTTGGTTTTGAAACACTTGTAAATTTCGTGAGTTTCATGTGATAAGAGCAGAAAAAATAACAAAGAATCAAAAATTAAATGTGGCTAATACATTTATCCTGAAACCTAGAGAAAATTCAATGTCCCCAGAGAAGGAAAAACAACAATTCCTAAAGCTAGGCTCATTTTTCTTAAGCATAGAACAGGAGATCTATTTTGAATTGAAATATCTAATCCTGTTGCATAATTTATCCATTGAAAATAGAAAGATAAGAAACACAAGGCAATACAATTTTTTGATGCTTATTACACGAACTGTCTAGTTGCAGAAGAGAACAAGGCGCGGTATGGAAAGATCAGACATCCTTGAATCTAGTGCAACAAAATGATAACTTGATATTACAAAGCAAGGTTGTGCACTGCTCATCCCGGCTTCCCAGATAACATTAGTGCTAGTGGTTTTGGTTGACTGCTGAACTGAGAATATAATTCATGAAACGTTTAGCTCATGGTTATAAAATAACAAGACCAAAAAGACCTGCATATCATATCCTGGCTTTTTCACATAAAAATGCAATCAAGCAGCATAACTACCCAGCCCAAAAACAGAAGTCACTTCTGGTAATCCATCTGGAAGAAGAAATATCTAATGCTCTGGACGTGCTGGAGTATAAGACACCAAGAGATATGCAGTGCTATATTCATGCAGGCAGCAATGCAAAGTCCTTTCTTCTGGGCCTTCATCCGCATTCAAAACTGAAAAGCCACGTCCAATTTCCCCTCGACAAAATACTCCGGCCATTGGGACCCCAGGAAAATTGTCCAAAAATGGTGAGCTATCAACATTGCAACGTTCAAAGAATGATTCACCACGGCCACAACAAGAGAAAACAAAACCTCCAACAAGCTCCTTACTACAGACATTATCAGAAACTCCTGCTTGAAGGCAGTTTCTAGAACTCCAATCTAGCTTCAGTTTTCTGAAATTCTTAGAGACTTCATTACATGAAGATAGTGCAGTGGTTGGATCTGAATGGTAAAATTGGAAATAGTCACCAGTTCTGATGCCAGCTCCATCAGCAAAAAGGTACTCTTGATCTCCTCTGTTGACAAGGAACCAGCTTGATGAGAAGAGTATATTTGAAAATGGTCTGCAAATGTGAGCTTTAAACCAAGCAAAAGGAAAAAAACTCCCACATCCAAATTTATTGTTTGTTATGATACTAATATTGTTGGTTCTAGCACTTGTGCACACTGCACTAAAGTAAAACAATTCAATTTTCATCAGCTGTTTTGGTTATGGATTCAGAAACGCTTGAGAGTATAGCATTTCAGTCATTGTGAAGGAATCCAGAGTAAAAAGGAATACAAGAAAATAATGCATGAATCTCTTAAAGTTTGACAAGGTGAGTGATGAAAGTAACAGACGCTTCATGTTTGATAAATTCTTCCAAGCGCATGGTGAATGTCTGTAAGAAAAAACAAGGCCAATTAAAATTATGAAAGTTAAACATCTCACCCCATAACTCCATGGAAAACCAGGAATGTCATCACTCTTGACTTCTCTGACCCAATAAAGCATTTTCTTTGTTCAGTAACCCCAATGTACAGGTCAGGGCGTCCAATTTGGTTCACCAACTGTCACATATTTATACTTTTGAGAGAGAACAAATGCAATGAAAGGATTAATTCTCTACATTCAATCAAATTTAATATAATAAAAGATTAATAACAACGAAACACCACTCAAAAACCAAGATACAATTTTCTTTATTGTCTGGAGCATAGAAAGTTGGTAACTTTCTTTAAGACAATAACATAAATGTCAATGCAAAGCTAAAAACTAAAGAAAACCTATAATTAAAAGCAGAAAAGAAACCTACACTCATCTTGGGCAACAACTTTTAAATGTATGAACAAGAGCTCTGTTATTAACATTTCAGATTATAAGAGTGTATGCAGCAAGAAAACTCTTGTATAGCTTAACTGCTGATCTGCATTGAGAGTAAAATCTAACGTTAATTGAAATACAGTTTAGTTCGGGAGAGTAAAATCTAACGTTAATTGAAACACAGTTTAGTTCGGATACTATATCATTGCCTAATAAGCACTTCCAATCTGGAAAAAAAACAATTTTTTAAAATCCTTGTATAACCTTTTAGACATGTAATTTCTGAAACCAACATTGGACCACTTCAGAAAATAGGCTATTCAGAATAATAGTGAAACACTATATTTAAGCATCAAATTCTTTTTTTTCTTGTTTAACCCGGAAGTGAAATAAGCTTTTGGGAAATTGCAAATATCCTATCATATCAAGTAGCCATCTCCACATCACCAATTTAATATCTATGAATTACGATCATGATGCAGACACTTTGAAACCCTAGAAATGGACTAGTTAAAAATAGGTAAATTTGGAATGGAAGGAAACCAAGTGCATAATGCTGTATACATTAATAAAGCAATAATAAATATGATTCCAAGTGACTGACCTTAGCCAAACCAAAAACTATACCAGAGAATATGATTTCTATCTCGTTTTCCAACCACATTAATGTAACAGATAGATCATTGCAGTCAGATATAACATGATCTGAGGTTGTTAAACTAAACAAAAGTTTGTGTGTGACTATGCATATGATTCACGCAACAGTAAAGTAAAGCCAATTACTCAATCCCAATTAATTTGAGCACTAAAACAAAAGGAGAGATCTTAAACATCAAAATCTACAAATTTATATTTCTAAACATAGATCTTAAACAAATATCATAAATAGATTATGTAAACACTACAAATAAACTAGGAGTTAAGAAATCACCATAAGCAAAAAAAGAATGGGTTTCCAAAAGAAAAACATACCTCATTGTTGATGTCATCTAGGATCCTTTGACCATCTTGAATCTCTTGTTCCCCTTCTCTTCTGGCAGTAAGCAATGTCGTACAACCTGTCTCGGATCCAATCTTTCTAACAGAAACTGCCTTGTACCTTGGGCCTATTGCAGAAACACCAGAGGATAATGCAGCATGGAATTGGATTTCCCCTGTGCCTGCTCAATAAGTGAGAGCAGCAAAGGTATGAGAGAGCATGTCATGTGATTCGACAATGAAAAGGTCTGCACATTGCCAATCCATTTTAGTTGCAAAAGATGAAATAGCAAAAACAGAGATTAATAAACCGATACCACAAGGCTTGTCTCGATCCCTTGCAAATACAAGAGCAACTGCAGCAGGAAAATATTCACTGCTCCCATAGTCATTTTGGGACTCTACGCCACTTCGGTACAGGAATTGAGCTCTCTCATCACCAACAATGACAGTATCCCTTGACATGGCATGATCTGCAACATACAACATATTATCAACTTTAAGAAGCAGCACAGGAATTGCTATGTGACAGTTTTTGATGTCTAGCAACACTTTCAAAACCCAGGACAAGAATTAAATAGCCAATTAATTTATCAGCTAAATGGATGTGTTTGCTTAGTACACTATCTAGTGAGTAACCAAACAGATAGCATTAGTGACAAACTTGTACATTCTTAAATAATTTATTGCTGCAGGTGAGCACGACAGAAAAGGAATTGTCTCTCATCAACCTCTGAAGACTCTTCCAGAAAAAAATAATTGAACAAACAATAGATGCAAAAATGCCTTCCTTTTCATAATATTTGGTTTCAGAAATGTATAAAATATGAACCCTCAGATCAACCATGACAATTAATTGCACAATTCGAATTAGCAGTGTTTGCCATGTCAGGGGTCCCAAAGTTAAAAATTGTGTACTCTTTGTTTGCCATGTTTTATGTAACAAAACAAGCCTTGTTCTATATTTTCCTATGAACAACAAGCACAAGAAGAAAGAAAGTTTCCTTAGTTGAGAAAACTCACCCAGCTTTTCCATGACAGGTTTCTGGTCAGCACCTTCATCCTATAGCAGGACCAAAATCACATCTTAGCAAGAATCTCACTCAATAAAAGGATGTGCAAGCAAGTTGGAAAACATTATCTTACTCCAAACAGTATTATCCCAACAGGTGATGCCCAACCAGAAACAGAAGCTGCATAATCCCTAATATTCATCACAAAGTAATCAACCAAAGCCGGTCTATGTACCTGATTTCATATCAGCAGAACATAATAAAGATCAGTTAGCTTATTGACAACAAATTCATCTAGCGGCATATGCTAGACATCACATATGGCAAATCAAGCTCATAGCCACAGAACCATTCAACTTAGGGCAATAGAAATGAAGAATCCTATAGAGAATATCATTTTCCAAACTGAGGTTTAGTAACCTTTCTTGGTTGTAACAGCGGGATGACATCAACTTTTAGTCCAGGTAAAAACCCCACAGTCAAAATGATACCAAAGCATGAATTTGATTCTCCATCAGCCCAATATTCTTCCAACATAACCTACACAAGCACACATTTATTTGAAAGAAGCCAAAAATGTAGTCTCACATATTTATTAAAAAGAACAAAAGTACTGATCTTTTACAGTGCTGACCTCTCTATGTTCACCAGTAACAGCATCTCTTCCCATGATTCCACTTGCACAAGACACAATAATTGGAGTTTGGGAACCAAGTTTTGTTGCTAACTACAACACAAAACCATACAAATCGACTCAGCATCAGATTGACCCAAAACAAGAAAACCAAAAATTGCCCGAAGATAATACTTTGACTGATGATAAATCTTACAAAATCAAGTTTTTCTCTCAGATCAACTCCACTGCCAATAACATTGGCAATAGCAAAATGAGGTCTAATGGGCTCAGAGAGAACCTTATTGACAACCTCTTCTAATGCAACCTGTTTGATCATCAAAAACCACACAGAAAAAAAACCCAATTCAAGTTAGAGGCTTTACATTACACCGATGATCTTTTCTTGATTTTTTAAGGACCTAACAAGAGTCTTCTAATGCAAAATATTGATATCATCGAAAAAACACAGAAACCCAATTCAAGATAGAGACTTTTCGGTAAAGTTATGATCTTTATTTGGATTTTTGAAGACCCAACAAACCTTTTCGTTTGGATTGAGAGAAAAAGCAGAGGCGAACTTTGGTTTGGAGAGGATTTGATTGCAAATTTGATTCCATGATTTGCTAACGCAAGCTGCTGATGCAAAGGATGAAGCTGGTAGTCTCTTTACTATGTTTTGTACAAGGTCTTCGTTTATGGATGCAAAGCTTGTCATTGGCATTTTGGGTTCTTTCGGTTTCTCCTCCATTGTTGTGTTATCAGAATTCTCCAGCTGTGGCTGAAAGTAAAAGGCCTTTTAACGACTGGTCATTTGCATCCGATTTAAATTTCTGCTTTGTTCTGCAATACCTGCAAACGACTGGTCTTTCGAATCTGATTAACGTATTTTGTTTTGTTTCTCAATGCATGTAAACGACTTGTCATTGGAACCTATTGAACGACATCTGTTTTAGTGCGTTTCATTGCACTGTTGTTGCAACCGTTACTGAGTTGTAGCTAGCAAGTTGCCATGGACAAGGGTCAAGCTACTTTCGAGCCACTTTTCGCGTAGTAAGACAGAACATCCACTTCCACACATGCACATTCTTGTTTTCTGTCAAAGTAGGTAGATAAGTGTGCGTTAAATTGTGAAGGGGCATGAATTGGCCATAAGAACTAGGAACTAGAGGCTTTTCGCTTCTTCGTCATTCTCAAATTTTCTTTTCCTGAACAATCATGTAATTCTTTAGCTTGAGTGTATTTCAAAGGCAAAACTTTTAGGCAAACCAGATCATATAGAAAAGGAGTAATCCTCTCCAATTTAGTTCCACATTATTATGCATACAAACATCCACTGGATGAAAAACTAAATAACTTAGTCTAATTCTACTGACAAGTAAGAACCTGTCCAACTCCTCTAATGCAACATCCTTGCTATCCTGCTAGTCCCAGCGATACATTCGCAATTCTTTTCAGTGTTACAGAATTGCTTCATGCTTGTCTCCTCATAGATATTAACTCTCTAAAGGTGGTGGAAGATATGACATAACCAAATATATTGTGCTGTAAACATGGACGCAGCATCGAGGGGAGGTTTCGTCGTCATATTCTTCGTTCATCAAGCTTTTGGGGCCCCTTCCTATTTCTCCTCTGCAGAATAATCCTGCTACTGGAGCTGTAGGAAAGTTGTTGCAGAATGGGTAGCTATCAACAAAAGTGTCTCCGAAGAATGACTCACCGCGATGATAGCAAGAGAAAATGAAACCACCAAGCACCTCTTCCTTATCGTCCTTGTCAGCTAAGTTGCTCAAACGAAGATAATTTTTGCTTTTCAGTTCTGCCTTCAGAGCTAGAAGTTTGTTGAAGGCATGGTCACATGATGATGAAGCAGTAGACGAATCTGACTGGTAGAATAGGAAGGAATCACCAGTTCTGATGCCGATACCATTGACAGTAAAGTAATATTCTCCTCCTCTGTTAATGGCCAAGAGAAAACACAATTAATCTACATATTTTCTGCTACTGATGATCAAAGAAATCCCGAACATATAATCTGGACAAGATAGTTATCGAATAAAAAACAATATGAGACACAGCAGAGATGGAAACTGATCACTTATTTTACCCTATGACTTTGTAGAACTCCAAAGATTTTCCTGGTGTCAAAATCCCTGAATCACTGGTGCGTTGAGTTTCTTTGGTGACCCCAATGTAAAGATCAGCGAACGTATCTTCTTCCCTAAACTATAACAGATTCAATAGGTTACTTTAGGAAGAAAATGAGCTTTAAAACAATTTAACAATGAGACACTCTCCTTCAAAAGGAAACACTCCACTTTTTAGTTAGATTTACAGTAATCAACCAAGAAATTTCTCGGTTATATGTCTTAAACTCAACAACGAAATCAAGAAAAGGAAATCCTTTCATTGCTTGACTGCTCTAAAATGGTAAAAAAAGATGATATTTATTTAGAAATCAAAATACCCATATAAAAAACAGCACAATTATTCAAAACAAACAAAGAAGAAGGAGAACCTGTTGTTTGATTTCATTTAAAATCGCCCCGGCAGCCATAATGCCATCCTGTCCTTCTAGTCTTGCAAACAGACATGAACGCTCTGAATCTTTTGGTACAACACAAACTGCCTTTAGATTGGGACCAAATGGTAGTACACCTGTTGACTTTGTGACGTGAAATTGAATTTCCCCTAAACCTGCTCAACCCAAAAGGCCAGAAAGGACTCATCAAAACAAATTCATAATCTTAGGCGAAAAGGGCAGCAACAGAAAGGTAAAATGATGCGTCTAGCATATTTTGGAAGCTCCAAAAGTATGATACCAGCTACGTCATTTCTAATTTTTAAGTGAAGCACATGGTGTTAGTTTTAGCATAATTTGCTTCAATTCATACAAATCATCAAGTACCTTCAGGCTTGTATCTATCCCTTGCAAATACAAGAGCAACAGCTTGAAAGCAGCATGTATACACGAGTTGATTTAAAGAATCATCCCCAGTTCTGAAAATGAAGTCGGCACTTGCATCGCCTACAATGACTGTTTCTTCTGGCATAGCACAATCTGCTAAGTTGAAATGTTATAAGCTACATAGTACATATGTGAGCTGCGCCACAACTAGAACTTTGAACACCGTACATGTTATTGTTAGCTAGAAATGCTACAAATGAATGAAACAAGCCACCTTATACCACAAATATGTATCTGGTAAGGTACTTACCCATCTTTGCAACAATAGGTTTCATGTCAGTGGTTTTGTCCTAGACAATCAGCAATGGCACATGTTATAGCAACCAAAGAAATTTAATGGAATTTTAATTAAAAGCTTATACAAGGACGCCAACTTACTCCAAACATTATGATCCCAGCAGGGGCTGCACAATCTGAAACAGCAGCTGTGTAATGTAAAATATCCATCACAAATTTGTCAACCAATGTATTGGATTCCTGATGATGGTGAAAAATGTTGTAAGTCAGTAATCCATTTAGTAGACAAACAACAAATAATAGCTCTCTTACTTTTCAAATTCAATGTCATAGCACTTTATGCTTCATTGAGTATGATGGCCAGTATTCCCAATGCATTATTATATAAGATGGGGGATTCCTGAAGATATTGCTCTCCATTAAGCACAATGAACCTTACCTGTCTCGGTTGTAACAGCGGAATGGTGCCAATTTTGAGTCCAGGTAAAAATCCAACGAGCAGAACTAGTCCTCTTTCAGCTGTATCTGATTCTTGGATATTAGGACCGGAAGTTGTTTCCCATTTTTCCTGCATATTAATTCCATAAGGATTGGCATCACCACCAGCAGAAATTTTAATTAATTTATATAAACATGCGTATGAAATCATCAGAAAAACACAAACCTCAAACAGTTCATCAGCAATGCCATCGACACCAATGATTCCACTGGAAACATTAGTAATTATTGGGATTCTTGAACCCAGTTTTTCAATTATCTGCACGAAAGACCATAGGTAATGAAATCAAAATTTTATTCTGATTGGAAGAGAAAAGTGGGAATCTTGAGCATATTAACCAAATACAATAATATGAAAGATTCAGAAGAGAATTATTACCAGTCCATGAGCCAGTTCCAAGTTGAACTCTTTGCTAATGCAGGCAATAGCAAAGTGTGGACGAATAGGCTCAGAGAGAACCTGCTCAATGACCTCTTTCACAGCATCCTAGCACAAAAACTAGTGAGCTCTATTTGGTTTTGTTTGATAAAACAATGGAGCACAAAGGGAAATCTTGAAGATTTCTATCCACTTCATTTTGGTTAATCTTTAATTTCATTACCATTATTCTCTTCTTTAGTTTCTTAAGAAAACTTTGGTTAGCCGCCGTTACTGTCAGGGCGGAATCAGATTTTTAAATGAAGGGATAAATTATTAATAAATATTTGATATTATATGTTTTACATATATGTGTTATATATAGAAATTAATTTGAAATATATATATCATTTTAAGTCAAGCAAAATTAATTTAAAAATATTTTTAAAATAAAAAAATTTACGTTATAATTGTTCTCTTTGAGATTTTATATTTTAAAATTGTTTCATAATGATTTTATTTTTAATCTCATTAAAAATATATTTCTTAATATATACAACAAACTTTCATTTATCTATTTCTAAATCTTTTAAGGACTAAAAAAGTTCTTGGCAACAATTCTATGCTGACGTATGGTAGATAACATCTAAAATCATAGTTTAAAAGAATTGTCATAAATTGATGTTGTTCTTGTTAACTTGTTGTTTTGTACAAGTGGATTAAACATAGATATTAAATATTTTTTAAAAAATTTATTTAATATGTTTCTTAATTTTTTTAGTTGTCATGTACTTCATTTTTAATCATTAGTAAATTCATTATCATCATTTTTAATATGAAATTCATAACAAAATATTTACCAATTCATCAACACTCATTTCAATTCATATCCATTAACATATAATATTACTCATACACATATTAATTCAACAAACTCATAAATTATTATAAACCCTAATATTTTTAATAATTAATTATAAAGAAATAAAACTAAAATTCGATAATGAAACAAATAAAAAAAATAAAGAAAACTTTTCTAAAGTATAAAGTATAAGATATTACTTACTTAATTAATTAATAGTTTAAGGCTTGAAGAGAAATTTTATATAAAAAAAAATCAGGAACAATTGTAAAAACAAAATAAAAAGCTTGG
>Ga0325403_1006763_pt1 | contig 10938 bp, 3 predicted proteins | sample PopdelMetagenome_19_FD_205665 | JGI IMG/M metagenome (GOLD analysis project Ga0325403, IMG submission 205665) | Populus deltoides microbial communities from Bellville, Georgia, United States - Xylem-PdKOR-R4 | ecosystem: Host-associated > Plants > Phyllosphere > Stem > Wood/Secondary xylem...
GGTGCCTGATTGGTGACCCTGAGGGTCCTCCCTCGCAATATCTGCAGAATTTTCCAAAGGGTACACTCGAGTAGCAGAAACCACCCTTCCATATGCTTGAGAATCTTGAGGATGATGATAAGCACTTGGACGGTATTTCAAATTCGGTAAGTTCCTATGCTCGATGACATTATCATTTGATGAAGCTTTAACATTTCCTTCATTCTGTTCTCTGTCTACATCAGAATAGTTAACATTCCTGTCCATCCACTTCAGCACCTCTTGATCAGTGTCAATATTACCCGGCTTTTCTCTGCAAAGGTTCTCGAAGTCAGTGAATTGGTGTTTCTCATCCATTATATATGGCCACAGCATTGGCCTTTCTGAGGATGAATTTGACATTTTCAGTGAAGGTGATTTTTCCCGTTCATTATTACACAGGGACAGTGTAATAACTGCTTCTTCCAACCATTTTTTTGACACCTCACCATTCTCCTGCAACTGTGAGTCAGAAAATGCCCTTTCCATAATCGAAGGCCAGTCTGAATTGATAGAATTTTGAGGACATAGCTGATACGGAAGAAAATCTCCACTCTCGCAACGATTATGAAGATGCAATTCTAATTGTTTGCTAGTCTGATCAGTTTCAACTGGATATTGGTGATGACAGGCTTGATTCACCAATGGCATCGGTACACGAGGAAGATTATTATAATATGTAGTGTCAGATGGAAATTTCTCTTCCGAAAAAGCACCGTGTTTCTTATTACTGTCAGGGAAAGATTGATCAACATAAAATTGGCCTTTAGAATTCTTATGATCTCTGTACTGAATGTTAAGTGGAGTTACAGGAGGAGATAGAGCAGTTCCTTGATGGCTTGCAGAACTCTGTCCACTAGAGCTCTTCTGGGAACTGAGGTCCAACATACTATTAACAGCGACAGCATAATGGTAATCAGCATTACGCTGTTGTGAGGTCTTACCTTCAAAAGAATTTGGGCTGTCAGGTTCACCTGAAGAAACAAGAAATATCCGCAGTCTTTGAGTGCCTCCAGTTCTTTCAAGCTCTTGATATTCCTCTATCATGTGATAAAGATCTTCATCAGAAGAAACAGAAATAAGCGCATCAAGATCCTCGCCAGGGAGCTGGTACTTGATCGTATGAGGATGGCCACAAATTGCCAAAGTTTTCTTCGCAAGCTCCCCCCATGTAACATTTTTTCTGATGGATATGATCCTCGTTTCTCCACCCACATATCTAAGCTTCCCATCATTTGGCCTCGGTAATATCCTCCCCCCAAAGCTGCATAGAAATTTCATTTTTCCTGAGAAAGTGCTTTCTGAAACTCCAGTTACAAAAGGCTGATATGGCCAAGGGGTTTCCTGCACACATTTAGGTGGACTGGTCGGACTTGGACATAAGGTTACTTGACCATAATTACTCGTTTCATCAACATAGTTACTTGGTTTTTGTGCATTGGGGGCATACTCCCAGTGGTATCTGCCTGTATCATCATTATAAGCCTTATTTTCTAGTTCAGCAGCATGTCCTGTGGCTTCTATCCTGGAAACATAACCTAAAGCATCACAGTCAGACTCCTTTCTCCTTATCCCACGAGTGCTGGTATGATTTTCAGAACCCATCAGATTATTGTGATTATGATTGAATCCCATTTTCCCTAGCTCGTGCAGTTCTGGAACTCTTCTTCGAGCAAACTGGGGAGAAAATTCCTCACCTGTCTGTACACAAATATTATTTGCATTTCTATCTGCAGCAATTCTGTCACTAGCCACAACTTTGATTTTGTCTCCAAAGAGCTTCTGGCCTGAGCTACCGGGCGTTTCACGAGTCATGGTATCAAAAAAAAAAAAAATCACTTTAAATAAAGCTGCATATGAATATTCACTAGCCTCTTAGGCCTTGCTTCCTCGATGCTCTTCCAAATTCCTACTGAACTCGAAACTGGACCAGATTATAGCACTCACAGTCCTGTGCAAGAAATAAATAACATTCAATGCTTATTTTCTCAATAGAAACTGATTTTCATCTTACATGAAAGAAAAGAAACTGTGGGGATGCTAGCAGCATCATATCATATTATGCAATACACAAATTCCCTCTCTTCACTACCAGCTAACAATTGTCATAAAAAATGTGTATCTACAATTAATTCCACTTGACGTTACAAATCTTGCTAAATCCACAAGAAAATCAATGTGCCACAATTCACATCGATCTTTCATGCATAATCATCCATTAAACAATATTAAAATTCAACTATTCTAACATGATGAATCAATCAATCAAACAAAGAACCAATTCAATCAAACAATCAATATATATCATCAATAATGAATGCATGCATAATTCACATAGATAAATAAAGGGAAATGAACAAAAAAAGATTAAGAATATTTCCTACTAGATTTAAATGTGCCGAAAATATTAATTAAACTGTACATGAAAGAGAAGAATAGTACTGAAATGGGTACCTTCTTTTTCGTTGAAATTTGCAGTTTTATGTGAACATGTAAAGCAATGGAGATTGTTCCATTGAAGAACAGGAGAAAGGCAGAAGAGAAAAAATGGAGTATGAAATTGAGTTGTGAGGATATGAAGGAGAAAGAGAGAGCATTGCATGAGAGACGGAGTTTAAAAAGGAAACTAAGACAGAGAGCTTAAAATAACGTGGACAAAAAATATGGGGAGGGAGAGCGCCAACCTAACTGTAAACTATTAAATTAATTAAATTATTAAAAGAGAAATAGGTTTTCATGTAACAAATTACTATTCATTCGGATAGTAATTTAACAAAATTGCCTCTAATCCAAAAAAACCTTCCAACTAGACATCAAGAGTGAAATGATTTTTTTTTACTATTATACAATTGTTTTTAATAACTTGTGCAAGGTTAGATTAATAATTTTATTTTTTTATACAAAATTACTAATTTAACTTCAAAATAAAAAAATTATAATGCCTTTCAATCAGTAGTGTTATGGTCTTCTAATTTTTTTCTTGAAATAGTAAAATTACTTTGTTGTTCTTAAAGATAAAATCAACACAACTTTTTTACAAGGATTTTTTTTATCATTTTACATTTGTTTTATTATTAATATGAAGGTTACTCAAGGACATTATTGTATTTGACCATATAATAAATACTATTTAGAAAAAACATGTTGATGGTGTGTAGCAGGCGTTAGTGGCTGGGCGACCCTTGTGCCTTTCGGGCGATGTGTGCGGGACCGTCTGGTTACCAAATGCAGCCTTCCACAGTAGTGTTTGGAAGGTCTCAGCATCCTCTTTGCGATGGGGTAGCACGTGCGCCAAATGCTCTTCTGGTTTGGTTCGACAACCATTTATGCTCTTCTTCTTCTTCATTTCTCTCTCATCCTCGAATTCTGCACTAGACCCTTTAAAATTTCAGACCAGCTCCTTCAATTTCTTTTTCCTCCACATTTGATCCATATCCTTTTGATTACTATTTTTTTATTTTGAATAATTTATAGAATTATAAATGATTTTCAATTTCATCCCTTTCTATTTTTAATTCTTTCAAACTTAGGTCCTATTCTTTTAATTGATAGTTGTTTAGTTTAAGATACTTTTTTACTCTTTTTTTTTTCAATGTCATTGGTTTTTCTTTTCTTTTTTTTATCAAATTTGATTTCCATTCTTTTTTATTGTTATCTTTTTTGTTTTGGCAAGTTTTTTAAATTGATATTATTTTTTTCATGATTTTATTCTTCAAAATTAATTTGGTAGGGAATCAAGCTTCTTAATTGAACTTGAGTTGATAATTTAATAGGTTGTGAATTTTAGAGATTATAATAGATTTAGGAGGTTTGCCTGTTTTTTTTCTTTTTCTTAACTAATGTTTTTTTTTTTAGTTTTTCTTTGTTATTTTTTACAGCTTACCTTATATGGGTTAATCTCGAATTCATGATCAAAGTCACTGGTTTCAAAGGTTAACACAGGTTGACTTTAAATTTTTTTGTTCTTTTTTTTTAAAAAAAATTATTTATTTCAATTTCAGCATTCAATATTTAATTTATTGAAAATTGATCTTCGTGATTTTTTTTATTTCCTTTCTATTTGGTTATCCAAATCCTATAGTTATGGTTGTTGGGTTGGCGGGTTAACTCGGGTTAAATTGGATTAAATCTAATTTTTTTTATTGCTTTTTTTAATTTTTCTTTTGTTCTTCAATATTGAGTTGTCTGATAATCAAGTTTTATGATTTTATTTATTTTGCTTTCAAATATGATTACCATGGTATCATGATCGAGTCAAAAATTTTACATCTTGACCCGTGCAGGGTCGAATGAAGTTTTTTTTATCATCTTTTTAATTACACTATTGGCACACCATTTTTGTCTATTCACACAACTTCATTATATCCAAATCCCAAAATTATAAAAGAATTCTGATATATATACGATATTGCCATCCATCACCCTCAACCTTGCCAGCGTTCATTCCAAGCATCTTTTCTATCTAACCAAACGCTACCGGAAGCGTACCGTAGCACCACCCTGGTCTTTAATCAATTCTACAAAAAAGCGATTCTTGAAAACAGATTAGTGAATCACAAAAAGGAAAAAGCAGCGAAACCCCACACTACGCAGACTAGTCGAGTAGTCGTCGCTTTACCAAATTAAGCAGGGACAAGAGCTCGAGCTTTGTGAAATGATGCTTCTTGATGGTTGCTTTATTTCTACCCATTGTGTTGCCATTGAAGAGGCTCAACGAAGGAGTCAAATAAAAACATCACAAACCGACAAGGTTCCGGTTTCTTGCAAGCAGCGAACATGATCATTGGAAATATATGAAAGGGGTTAAACAGCCAGAAATGATAATATCTTGACACTGGTCAAAACTGGAAATATTAAGAACAAATTCATCATTCATCAAGGCGGGAGCAAGAACAAAGGCAAGTTGCATCAATCTTTTGCCCCGTGTCCCCCCAAACTGAGAACTTGTTATGGTTTCATCCATCTAATGGTTTTGTGGCTGCATATGTTATGCACAAGTACAGTTCTACTTGCAGGAACCTACTACGTTGAATCAGGTTGCCACTGTCTGGCATTAAACTTGCAAGTTTTGGTTCAGGTTCAATCGGGCTTGAGATTATTATCACAGGTTAACTTGGCCGGAAGCTCAAAACTTCCTACAAAAACTGGGGCTCACAAAGTAAGCAACAAGCTGCCAACCACGCTATTATTTGCCTCTTATATATATATATTGCATCATTTTAATCTGGTCATTGAAATTAAATTGAGGGGGGAAAAGGAACAATTGAAAAGAGCAAAATATAACATCCACACAAAACAGTACTGAAATCTCTTAAGGCTACAAGTTCATACTTGCCAATTCTCATCAATTCAGCACCCTCCAATCCACCAACAAATGCAACCATTCCATGAATGAGAATCCAATGCGGATTTCAGATCAACAGAATGAACTAAATGTAAAAGTACATTATAATAACTAGTACCAAGCCAAAGGAATAGAACTTCCAGACATGTTGATTTAGCTCCATGATGCATGTGCGCACAGCAGAATGGTAACATCCAGATTCAGAGTTTACCTAAATGAATCTGGACGTTTCGGCTTGCTTTGAACAACAGCCTCAATCTTTTCCATCACAGCAGGAGTCAGTGATGGGATCACATCAACAGCTTTCATGTTTTCTTGAATCTACATAAAGAGGAAAGAATATTGAATTGGCAAAGTCACTAATAAAGCAATGATCTTGTACAATGCATAGATGATGGAAGTCCACGACTACAAGCTGCTAGTGTGCACAAAAACCTACAAAAGAGTGTTGTAGTCCAAAACACTTGGTATGTTTCATAAGTTGAGCATCTGGTGCTTCAACACACCAACCATACTTTTTTTCTGAGAGACTTTATCCATGTCCAGTAAGCACATTATCTAGGTTAAGCATTATGTAATGAATTATAACAATAAATCAGCTGAAAAATAAATATAGCCACGAAGCATAATAGAGAAATTCTTTTCTTGCATGTAAAACAGGATGAGCTTTCCCTCTTCAATGAAATTGACTGATAATCAGATAAACACAAATGAAAAATTGGAAAATTACTTAAATAAATGCACATGTTTCAAGAGATACAATTTTAAAGCTATGTTCCAAGGATCACTGTTTCCAAACAAACCTGAGATTCCTTTGTAGCACCAGTGATAACTGACGAGACATTTGGATTTGCAGCACACCATGCAATTGCAAGTTGAGATAAAGGCACGCCTAGTTCATCAGCAATCGGCTTCAATCCATTAACCTTCTTTAGCACATCATCAACCAATGACCTGCTAGCAAGATTCTGGAAGCCATAATACACAGTTTAGAATTGCAACAAAAAAAAAAATAGATAAAAACAAAGAAGCATCTTCATCAAGACAGTTGCTTCATTTTAAGATGAAAGTTAGACACAGAGACATTATAATTTATGCGTACAGAATTTTGAAAATTAAGTTCTTAATTGGACATGTATCCAACTAATAAGTATGTCATTATAGTTTAAGACAACACAAACTATCTAGAAAATTCAGTAATAAAATAACAAAAAGCAAACAAGTCTTACTTTGTAATTTTCCAAAGCAAATCGGCTATCAGAAGGTACGCCTCCTTTGTTGTATTTTCCAGTGAGCACCCCAGATGCAAGTGGACTCCATGTGGTGAGACCAAGGCCATAGGTGGTATACAATGGGACGTACTCAGATTCAACCTATAGACATACATGATATAATCAAATCATGTTGAAAGCCTGATTTAACTCATAAAATGTGCGTGAATTCACAAACAGCAAAATTTTGTATACATTATAAGCAATAGCCATTAAAGTCAAATACTCATTAACATAAACCACTTGATGGTACAGCATTGTAGCAGGAAATGTTCCAAATAAAGTGATGATATGATCAATCACTGGGTGTGTGTGTGTGTTGGGGGGGGGGGGGGGGGGTGGGGGGGCAAAAGATGCCCCAAGACCCAAAAACAACCACGAGTAGGCTTCAGTTAAGTTTTTTATTTACGAAAGCTTTCATATCACCTCTTAAGACTCCATGACATATGGGACCCAACTACTTAAGGGGCGGTGGGTTAGTTTAAACATATCTAAATCTTCCTTCAAACTTGAAGATAAACTTCATTCAAAAGAGAACCAGCAAAAAAGCCAAGACACAATGTGATTCTGTCTTGGACACGGATACACTTTGCTCTTTTGTACCTAATAAACAAGCTGTCTACCAGACCATGGCCCCCAAAACCATTATTTCCATTGCATTCAACTAGAAATCATATTAACACGAGGAAACCATGTAAATGATATATTCATTTTTCACTTCAAAAATAAAAACCAAACTTTTCACATCTGGATACACGGAGAAATTCCTCACCTTGTGCCTGGAGAGCATATTGTACTCTGGCTGCTCAACAATTGGCCCCACCAAGTCCAACCTCTCTGCAATGCCCCAAGCCTCAGTGATCTGCTGTGCTGACCATTCGCTAGTCCCCCAGTAAAATGCCCAACCTTTGTCAATCACGTAATTCATTGCCCTCACTGTCTCTTCAATTGGCGTGAACGTGTCCGGGCTGTGACAGTAAATCATATTGACATCACATGAGACCACTTCAACAAATGCCTTGTAGAGAACAAATTATACTCAATAAAGCAATAGTACTGGTATAGAAAGAGCACAAATTCCATGAAACAAACAGCACAACTATCCATATTGACTTCTTTCACTAATTTGCATCAGCAGATTCTTTACCATCATCCCTTTAGTGATAGAGCTAAAGCCAACAGCCCAGTGCTTCACATTTTACAAAACATCAAACAATCCAACAAATCACAAATTAACAAGAGAAAGCAAGCACTAACACCAGAAACAACAATAATCTATGTCACATCAAATCACATCCACATAATCGGTTCCGAAACCTCAAAAAAAGGAAAAAAGGAAAAGATCCGTTACAGCCAAACACAAATCAGCCCATAAGTCAAACAAAGGGATGTCAATTAACCAAAAATGAAAAAAAGAAAAGAAAACCCACATACCGATGGCAATAAATGACATCAACATAATCCATATCCAATCTCTTAAGAGAAGCCTTAGTACCCTCAAGAATATGTTTCCTAGACAAGCCTTTATCATTAGGACCAGAACCTCCCCAAAAGATCTTGGTAGAGACAACTATATCTGATCTCTTCCAACCCAGTTCACGGATGGCTTGACCCATGATTTCCTCAGCTCTTCCATTAGCATAAACCTCAGCGTTATCAAAGAAATTGACACCATGGTCTCTGCAACACTGCAAAAGTGATTTGGCTTCTTTGACATCTAGCTGGTTCCCAAAACTTACCCAAGCTCCATAAGAGAGCTGGCTCACCTTCAGCCCTGATCTCCCTAGATTCTTGTATTGCATGTTCATCTTTTTTTTTTTTGGTGTTTGGAGAGGAGAGTGTGTTGCCTTGTGGATGGAATAGAGAGAGAGAGAGAGAGAGACTATAGAAGTGTTGGTAAGTGAATGGAAATAGTGGATTGGAAGTGAAGTGGGAATGATTACATGTCTCAAAATTGCAAATAAATGCGTTACAGATATGATTTTTTATTTTTATATTTTAAAAATATTTTTAAAAAAAAATTATATTTTTTATTTTTATTTTAAATTAATATTTTTAATATTTTTATATTATTTTAATATGTTGATATTAAAAATAATTTAAAAAAATAAAAAAAATATTTTTTTAATATATTTTCAAGTAAAAAATACTTTAAAAAGCATAACTATCATTTTTATTTTTCTTTTTTTTCTTCTCTCAATAAAAATATTATTACATCAGTTTAGAATAAAAAAATAAAAATAAAAAGAGATTTTATGTATTTGATATTACAGTATAGAATGTTTTTTTAAAATGATTTTTATTTAAAAATATTTTTTCAGATTTTTATTTTATTTTTAATATTAATATTTATAAAAAATACTTAGAAATATATATGAATTTAAAAAATAAAAACTACGACACTCTCAAACATATTTTTGATAATGTTTGATTTAGAAAATAACTATATGATTTTTAAAAAAATATTTTTAACTATTTATGTGAAGTTGACATGTAATTATTTTCTTGTGAATTGTTTTTAAAGAAAATAATTATAGAATGAGCACAAAACCAATAAATTCACACGCAAATACTGTATTTGCAAATAGAACTAATAAAAGGATAAATTTCCATTTCATAAGAAGTTAATGACAATTCACAAAACACGTTTAATATTATTCTTTTAATAAATAGTATAACACATTTAATATTAATATTTTAATTAAATACTATTTCTTAAGAAACAAGCAATAATTTCTCAAATAAATAAATAAACGGTTGATATAGAATCAAGAAAGGGAATACTTAAAGATTGCATGATCGAAGACAGGAAAGGAATAGGAAGGGAAGGCAAAAGCAGGAGTGCAACAAGTAAAATGGCAGTTTAGTTTTACTAGGAGCGCCTACTGAGGTAGGTGGCAGCTGACACACCTGTGAGTCAGAAGTAAAGTTTGAAACGGCATTGGGCAGTCCCAGAGAGGCAGCCACCCAGAATATAAAAAAGGGCAGGTTGTTCTGTTTGTCACGTGAGGACATAAGATTTGCGTTTTATGACGCTCTCTGGCTATTGCCACTCTATCCATGTCCCAACTCCCTCGAGGCACGTGTTAGAGGTGGGTGGACGGTTGCTTTGGATCCCATAAAAATTAAAAATATTTGCAGATCTTGTCTGGGGAGCTTACAGCAACCCAGCCCATGCAACGATAAATCTATGATTTAAATCTTTCTTTTTTTTCTTTTCTATTTTTTATTTTCAAAATAAAAAATAATTTTACTTTGAATTCATAATATTTTTTTATTTTTAAAATATAAAATTATTTTGGATTAGAAAATCATGAGGATCTAACCATAGTTCTTTGACTCACACTGCACCGCGGGTTAGAATATTTTTTTTCCAAACTAAAAATAAATCTAGGTATTGCTAAAATATCTTTTAAAACAATAAAATATTTTATTTATAAATTTAAAATTAATTATATATTAGATGATATTTTTATTTAACATTAATAAATAAACAAATTGGATCAACTTACATCATTTTCAGGTTGACATGTGGGAGTTGTTGGGATAATCTTGAAAAAAACAAGCTAAAAACTTAAATCTCGAATTAATTTAATTTTTATGGAAAAAAAGTAAAAAAAATATTTTTTAATAAAAAAACTAAGTGAAATTGAACCATCCAGTCAAAATCTCAATACAAATCATGCATGCCATCAAATTCAATAAAAATCTTATTCCATGAATTATTTTTCATTTAATAGATTTATATGAAAATAAAGTATATGTGGTTTTTTTTTAATAAAATATTTTTTTTAAAGTAAGAAAACCAAGACAGACGCGCGGGGCTAAGATACCAAAAGTAAATTACCGATAACAAAAGATGAAATAAATTCGATGTTACGATTGTGAAATTATATTTTTTAAAAAATAAAAAAAATATTAAAAAACAATAAACTAGATGTTGTGGTTTAACTCGTAAATTTTATAATCTAAAATATAAAACTAATTAATTAATTTTTTTAATAAAATTATATATAAAAAAAATCCAAAAAAACCCAGCATCGCAGGCACAAGAAACTACAAAAGGAGTTCGTAACATTTTAGTCTCCCACAGTCCCACCATACCTCAAGTATTCCATGCCCTAAGCTGCCATCTCTGAGTGCTTGTCCCAACAAAATTCGCCCTCTGCAGGACCATAAGAAAAATTAAAATGACATTCCCCTCCAAATTCCGGCATGTTATCCCCAGCTAGAGGATAGTTTCCAGACTCGCCTGCGTGATCAACATCAACTTCCTCAATATTTCCAATATCTCCAACTTTTATG
>Ga0325403_1006765_pt1 | contig 10938 bp, 8 predicted proteins | sample PopdelMetagenome_19_FD_205665 | JGI IMG/M metagenome (GOLD analysis project Ga0325403, IMG submission 205665) | Populus deltoides microbial communities from Bellville, Georgia, United States - Xylem-PdKOR-R4 | ecosystem: Host-associated > Plants > Phyllosphere > Stem > Wood/Secondary xylem...
TTTGTTTTTTTGTAGTTATCTCAATTTTATGATTCATGTCACGAGTTTAACGGTTTATTCCAGTTGACTCGATTTTTTTTATTTTTTTAAAGTTTTTGTCATTCAACATCTTCAACATTTAGTTAATTAAAAATTAAACTTTGTTATTTTTTTAATTTATTTTCTATGAAATTATCCTAATCTTATGACCCGAGTCATGAGTTTTGTGAGTTAACTCGAGTAGAATTAGATCATTTTATTAATTCCTTCTTTTAGTTTGAATTTTTCTCAATTTCATTATTCAACAATGAGTTTATTGAGAATTGAGATTCATAATTTATTTTGATTTGCTTTATTTGAGATTATCATGGTCTCATGACCCAGATTGTGAATTTAAAAGGTTAATTTAGGTTGATCTAAGTCGATCCAATATATTATCATCTCAATATTTTTTTAAAAAATATGTTTTGAATTTTTTCAGTTCAATTATTTTTTTACCAGTCGTTTAGGTTGTCTTAGAACCCATAGAATCAATCAGATTATTTTAATTTAACTATTTTTTAAAATTTAAATTATATAATCTTAAGTTAATCCATATTTAAATTTGAATGGAAATTTGAATTACACAACCTCAAAACAACATGTCAAATTATTTCAAAACTAAAATATATTATTTTAATTAAAAAAATTAGAACGCGAATAGAATGGAATTGATAACATTGATTATAATATTATTAGAGATTAGATTCTCCAACCGACTCCATCATTAAACTGGAACAAAGAGTAGCGATTCATTCTAAATAAAATTGAGGGTAGACCTAGGATCTAAACTAAATACATATTTATTAAAAAAACATTTTCCAAAAAAATACTAAATTGATTTTTAAAAAAATAATATGACTCGAAGTCTTCTAAAATAGATGTGCCTTGAGATAGATTTAGGTGGAATTTGATATTTATCTTTTCATATTAAAAACTTAAAATGTTTTATATACTAAAATTAATCCCATATTACAATAAACATTTATGAGTAACTTTTTTTTAAAAAAAAAAGTTTTTTGTTCAGATAAAGTTTATATATAGAACAAAATATTTGAGGGGCTTGGTATAAATACAAATTTTATATAGTTAGGATTCTATTAACTTTTAACATGATAATTAGCATTATATTTTCACAAGTCCTTTTATTTAAATGATTTTTATTTTATTTAATTTGAGGAAAATATTAAAAATATAGGCGTAAATAAAAATCTTATCTCATCTTTTTGCTAAGGAATTGTTTTTCTAATATTAGTAAAGTTTTTTAGAAGGTATAATTTATTTTATCTAAAATAGTCAAAAAATAACATAAGATAAATCAATGTTGTCTTGTAAAAAAAATAACTAGGATCTAGTTTAATAATTAGTTGAATTTTGAGATGAATAGAAATTCAGAGTATAGCCACTTAAAAGAGCCATTTTTCAAAATATTAATAATGATTGGGAAAATAAAAATATGATACATGATAATATAAGATTTTTTTTTATTACTTATTCAACAATATCTATAGTCTAAAACTCTTGAAAGAAATGCTCTAAATAAAATAAAATAAAAACTTGATAAAATATTGGATGTTAGAAACTAATATTTATATTTTTATATTATAAAATTAAAATTTCTTGTCTTGCTAATATTACTCTTATATTACAATATTTTAAATACTATTATATTAAAAAAATATTTTATTTTATGTATTATTTTATTTAAAAGATTATTTTTTTATATACATAGTAATTGTAAAAAGTAAACGAATGATAAATTATAATTTTTTTTTTTATCTTGATCACCTATATTTAGTAATATTTATAATTAAAAAATCTTGAAAATAAAAGTCGAAATAACTGAAATCTTGATGTAACACTAAAATTCTAGTTACTGGTTTTTTATTATTCACTGTCAGAAAATTTATGAATACAAACGGAATCATCGACGGAAACATCCGTCAGTATTTTGGGGTGATATTTATAAACTAATTTTGTTTCATCGCTAACTCCGTCAGTATTTACCGACATAAATATTTCATTGGTATATATTGAGATAATCTCATTTGAAATAGAAGAAATTTTAAAAAATCAAATAGTACGATGGCGTGTAAGTTTTTGCGGACGCCATTACCGATAAAATTATAATTGGATTCAAACAGGGAAGCCCATATAGTGACGTGTCACTTATATCAACAGCATTGTTGATGGATTGACAAACAAAAAAATTATGTCGGTAAATCCATCAGTAAGACCTTCCCTTATTTCTCCTTCTTCCTTAAAAAACCTATTTGCAACAAAACGAACAGCCCCCTCCCCCATATGTATTTTGTATGAGTGTTTACTTGTTTTATTGTTTTTTCCCAAACAAACTTGTTGTATGGATTTATGATTTTGTACATGTTATGATTTGTTTTAGATTTTGTAAAATTATATTTGTTTGTAAATTGTTGAAACTTATGTCGAATTACCGATTTAGGTGTGTTGTGATAAAATAAATAATGACTTATTTAACGAGTTCATTTTATATTTTGTCAATTTTATTACTAAGTTGTAATTTCCATAAATGTGTTCAAATTTGTATGTACATAAATAATTTATAATGAATTAAGAGAAATATTAAAATAGGTTAGATAATCTTGAGCTAAACCAATATTTTTGCAAATTTATTTAGTTAACATAGTTAATTAATACATGTTGTCATCATTATTTGATATAGATTCAATAGAAGTCATGGATGATCGTTCATGGATAATTATTGTAAAGGAGTTCAGGGTTTTATTAATTATACAACATCTAATCCGAGCAATATTAGTGGAGACGGTATTAGATATCCATGCAATAGGTGTAAAAATAAAAAAGTTTCTTAATCTAGATGTTGTAACGATGCATCTTCTACATAAAAGATCCATGGAAGAATACCTGTGTAGGAATGCACATAGAGAACCATTTGTTCCTCACGAGACCATGGTAGAAAGGATGGTTGGGTCAACTTTTAGTCTTAACAACATGCATGAAGTTGTAAATAACAATAGTAATCCTTATAGGACTATGGTTATGGATGCGATGAGAATGAATCAGAGTCATGCTGATCAATGTTCAATCATAGATGAAGAACCTAATGCAGACGTGACCCGGTTTTTGATCTTTTTAAAAATTTTGATGAACCATTATGGGATGACTGCACAAATCATAGTAAATTATCGATCGTTGCATATGTGTTTGCCATCAAGTCAGAATATGGATTGAATGAGGTCAGTTATGACAAAATTGTCAAATGGACGAAAGGCATTTTACCTAAAGGGAACAAGCTAAAAGAGAAATTATATGCTACTAAGTCTATAATAAAACTCCTCAGTCTAGGATATTAGAAAATTGACATGTGTCCAAACTTCTACATGATGTGTTATCTTGAAAATGTCGAGTTGACTGAGTGCAGAACATGTGAATTTTCCCGTTATAAACTCAAAACTGGCAGGGGAAAGACTCTTGTAGCACATAAAAACTTAGATACTTCCCAATCACACCTAAACTGTATAGATTATTCATGTCACCAAAGATCGTTGAGGACATGACATGACACCAATCACATGACGCGGTGGATGGAGTGATGATGCATCTTTTTGATGGTGAAGCATAGAAACACTTTAATAGTGTGCATCCTCACTTTTCAGCTGAATCAGAGAACATGCATCTTGGATTATGTTCAGACAGATTCAATCTATTCAGGTCATTTGCTGCTTCTTATTCTTGTTGGCCAGTTATACTCATGGTTTACAACTTACCACCTGGGATGTGTATGAGGTCGGAGTTAATATTTTTATTTACAGTCATACCTGGTCGTAATTGTAACAACCCGGCTTTTTCAAGGCCAAAATCGATGGAATTTTTTTTATACTTCTTGCAATGACATTTTGTGAATTAGTAATTATGTTCCTTCTTTATCATGGCATCATAGGGATATAATTCTCGTAAAACAACATTCTCATACAACAGATACCCAATACACATGTCCATAATATTATATTTTTATATTCATACATTTACATTATGTCATATTGGCATACCCGTGTGTTTGCATTCCTGTTCCAATCTCGTTATCAACACGAGTTTTATAATCGACAATCCTACACAACTAGTACTTTCTTTCATACGATCCTTATGTGATTTCACAACATAATATCCTCATAAAAGTAAATTCCACATAAATGTATTTATAGCATTGTGTCTACATGTTCACAAATCCTCATCCGTGCTCCATTACAATTTCCATTACAAGTCCTTACAAAAGTGTCGAATGACAAATATTCAACATAACAGTTAAGTTATGGTATTACATAGCACCTTTCAAAATATGTGAACCCGTGGAACGAGCTTTCCTATGCACCTTGATTGTGTGATGTCCTTGTTACAAAACAACATGGATACAAGAATTGTAAATAATCTAACATAATAATAAACATCTAGAAGTACATTGTCCTTGCTTTTCATTATTAACTTAGAACGGGAAGATTCCTTCTTATATACTTTCATACATCTCTTATTATTTTGTTAACAGTACTTTTCTCACTCACACAGCCCAACCTCTCCACGTGGTTGTGGGGTCAAAGTTTAACATCGATAGGGGTTAAATACTTCACCTTAACCTGTTCATCCACCTTGGATACTTATAGCCGTAGCTAATTGCAACATTTAAATTCGACCATCTGTCTCCGATGCCATTAACAAAAACTAATCACGAAATCAACCCCCGTCATTCCTATAGATACCATTAACCAAAGCTAATTATATATATATATATATATAATCAATTCAGCCATCCACCACGGATGCCATTAGCCAAAGCAAATCATCAAACACAACCTTGTCATCCATCATGGATGCCATTAGCTGAAACTAATCATCAATCACAACCCGGTCATCCATCTCGGATGCCATTAGCCAAAGTTGATCAAACATTTCACAACCCAGTCATCCATCTCAGATGCTATTAGCCAAAGCTAATCATCATTTATCTCAGTCATCCACTTAAGATGCCATTAGTCGAAGCTAATCATCATTTATCCCGGTCATCCACTTAAAATGTCGTTAGTCGAAGCTAATCAATCAATTGTCCCGGTCATCCATTCGAATGCCATTAGCCGAAGCTAATCAACATTTATCCCGGTCATCAACTTAGGATGCCATTAGCCGAAACTAATCAACAATCACAACCTGGTCATCCATCTCGGATGCCATTAACCGAAGCGAATCAATCAATTATCTCGGTCATCAATTCGGATGCCATTAGCCGAAGCTAATCATCATTTTTCTCGATCATCCACTTAAGATGCCATTAGCCGAAGCTAATCAATTAATTATCCCAGTCACCCATCTCGGATGCCATTAACCGAAGCTAATCAACATTTATCCCGATCATCCACTTAGGATGCCATTAGCCGAAGCTAATCAATTAATTGTCCCGGTCATCCATTTGGATGCCATTAGCCGAAGCTAATCAAACATTTGTCCCAATCATCCATTCGGATGCCATTAGCCGAAGCTAATCATTAACCAATCAAACGTTCCAGAGGTGGTTTATGAGATCATTATAACATGGTAATATCCTTTGAGTTGCTCATTCAAACGATTCATAACAATTTGACATTCACTGTAACATAATAGTAAACCCTTCGTGATACTTGTACAGACGTCTCGTAATAGTTTAACATTCAGTAAACACAATAACATATCCTTTGTAATACACAAATAAATATTCCATAACAGTTTAGCATTCAGTATAACACAACAGTACACCATTTGTATTACTCATCCAACCATTCATGACAGTTAATGATTAATATAATACAACAGTAGATCCCTCATAATACTCATACAACCATTCATGATAATTAACATTTAGTATAATACAACGGTAGATCCTTCGTAATACTCATACAACCATTCGTCATAATTACATTCAATAAAATACAACAGTAGATCCTTCGTAATACTCATACAACCATTCATCATAATTACATTCAATAAAATACAACAGTATATCCTTCGTAATACTCATACAATCATTCGTCAGCAGCCCAAATTCATAATAGCCCAATCAACATCTCATAGTCAGTTTAATATTCATCGCAACGCAATAATATATTCACCTCAAACAGGTCATTTCAGAACATTAACATTTTCATCATCATCTCAACATTCATCAAGAACTCGATTTACATTTCATAGTCATTTTGACAATCATCAAGAATTCAATCAAACACTTCATTGTTGTTTCATCATTCATCAAGGATTCAATAATATATCATCATAAGTAAATCATTTCAAAACATAAACATCATACGAGAAGAAGGTGGAAAACACTTATATGTTCCACCTACGGTTTGTCCTTGTCCTAATGATGGTCCGATCCCGGCCGCATCACATAAGATATTAATGCCACAATTCAGTATATTTGCATCCTTAAATCACATTCATCACTATACTTATTTCAAGAATCCATATGATCACATTCAAGTGTTCCACATATGACACCATCATATAATGAAATTGTTGCAAGCATTTGAGTCAATTCTGCCCGGGAGGCATTATAGAAATCGACAGCGAAAAATAACTAGTTACAGGCCGGACAGTTTGGCAGCGGAAACTGGTTCGCTGTAGGTTGCACAATTCAGCAACAAAAACTGGTTCGCTGCTATGCACCTCCGCTGCAGCCAACACATTTTCAGCAGCGAATGCTAATTCGTTGCAGATAACTCAATTCCAACGGCGAGTCACAAATTCGCTGCAGACAATACAACTTTGGCAGCGAATCCTAATTTCGCTGTAGAGCACATAATTCGGCAGTGAATCTTAATTCGCTAAGATTTACTGCCAATACCACAATTTCAACAGCAAATTTCAAATTCGCTGCAGACCATAAAACTTCAGCAGCGAACCCCAAATTCGCTGTAGGACACACAATTGGGCAGCGGATGTTAATTTGCTGCAAACAACTCAATTTCAGCAGTGAATTTCAAATTTGCTACAAACCATACAACTTCGGCAGTGAATCCCAAATTCGCTGCAGAACACATAATTTGACAACGAATGTTAAATCACTGCAAATAACTCAATTTCAGCAACGGATTTCAAATTTACTGCAGACCATACAACTTCGACAGTGAATCCCAAATTTGTTGCAGAAAACACAATACGGCAGTGAATTAACATTCATTGCAAACAACTCAATTTCGGCAGCAAATTTCAAATTTGCTATAGAACACATAATTCGGTAGTGAATGTTAATTTGCTGTAAATAACTCAATTTCGGCAGCAAATTTCAAATTTGCTACAGAACACATAATTCGGTAGTGAATGTTAATTTGCTGTAAATAACTCAATTTCGGTAGTGAATTTCAAATTCGTTGTAGACCATACAACTTCGACAGCGAATCCCAAATTCGTTGTAGAACACACAATTCGACAGTGAACTCCAAATTCGCTGCAAATAACTCAATTTCGGCAGCGAATGCTGATTCGCTGCAGATAACACATCGATAACGAAACTGATTCGCTGCAGGCAACACCATTTGACAGCGGAACCAATTCGTTGCTGACAACACAATTCAGCAACAAAAATTCCTTCCATGCAGATAACATAAATCAACAGCGAAACTAATTCGCTGCAGACCACTTGATTGGGCAATGAAAATAATTCGCTGCAGACCACTTAATTCGACAGCGAAATTAATTCGCTGCATACAACATAACTATGTACATAACATCATCTTAACATATTATTATACAATTTCATCAAACACAAATAAATTTATGTCATTAACACCAACATAGTTCCAGTTTTGGTTTCAGTAGGGTCTGAGGTCCTAATGACTACACAATTTTGTACATAACCCTTTCTAACACAAGTTCTTCTATCATACATGCAGGAATCAAGATAATAACATCATCATGCATTCTGTTTTAGTTCAAGTATGTCCTTAAGAGTTCAACAAGATCATAATTTCTGCATTTCTTCATCTCATTCCCTTTAGATCTTCCATTTAATTATTTCCGAAACTATGAGTGAATGAACACTAAACCTTATACTTCGGGATTTTCATCCCCTCCTTGTTCTGAAATCGTGAGGCAGCAACTAGCCAAGGAAAAATACTTCTCTTACTTCACGTTTTTGACAACTTTAGAGTTAGTTTTGGTGACATGGTTCTTTCCTCAATCTTGATTTTTCCTTCTTTTCCATCTCTGCTGTATAGCGGGTCTGTCACACTCCCTCTCCTCTCATGGTTTCAGTCATCAACGTAACTCCTTAGCTTTCTTCTTCTTCAAACACTCAAGGCAGGGGACATGCAGCTGGTGTAGGTGGGTCTTCTCCTTGGAGAGGGTGGCTATTGTTGTAGTCACAACTGCTGGCCGATTATGGGGAAGAGGCCTGAACTCCTTCTTCTTCCATGGCTTTGACCACTTCTGTCTTTCCATTAGTCACCCTTCTTCTCCAGCATTCAAAGGTGGTGCATGCAGCTGGGTATGTAGCTCTTCCAGGCAGATTTTTACGGAGAGGAAGAAGGTATGAGCATGCAGCTCGTTTTAGAGAGAGTGCCCCTTTCTCTCTCCTTGTTGCATTTATACCCCTCTTAAATGCAAATGGGTGTTTGGACGTTGGACCAAGGCTATCCTTATCCCCCTTTTGGGTTATCATTAGGTTGGTTTCTATTCTCATTCTCCCCTAGGATAGGCTAGTCCAACAATAAGTTTTTGTTAGGTTTGACAGTGTCGCTGTCGATTTAGAAATTAGTAGCTATAAACTGCGGCGTTGTCGATTTAGAAATCAATAGTGAAAACTATGCCACTGTCAATTCATAAATCAACAGCTAAACTATGCCGCTGTCGATTTTGAAATCGGCAGCCAAAAACTTTGTTGTTGCCAATTCTAAAATCGGTAGCCAAGTACTGTGCAGCTGCCAATCTAGAAATCAGCAGCCCTAAACTTTGCTGCTACCAATTCAAAAATCAGCAGCCAAATACTGTGCTGCTGTTGAGAAATTAGCAGCAAAAACTGTGTCGCTCCTGATCCATATATCGACAGCGCCAGTGGAGTCATTTTAACTTTTCTCTTTTTTTTTGGGTGTTTACACTAATAGTCTAGGCTGAAATATAGATGTTTATTTTCGATCGTTGATTGATGAGTTGATGCAGTTGCGGTCCTCTAGGGCTTTGACTTATGATGTATGAACAAAACATAATTTTCTTATAAGGGCGGCTTTGATGTGGATTATCAATGATTTTTTCAGCTTATGGAATGGTTTCTGGTTAGAGCATGCATGGAAGATTGCAGATTGTATGGAATGAAGAGCCATGACTGCCACATATTTATGCAAACACTCATTCCATTAGCTTATCCTGATTTATTACCAAAGGGGATATAGGATGTACTCACGGAGATCAATTATTTCTTTAGAGATTTATGCTCCAACAAGTTGCAGACACAACACATTAAGAGGCTTAAAACGAATATCATCCAGACAATATATAAACTTGAGATGATATTCCCTCCATTATTTTTTTTACTCGATAAAGCATCTACCCATACATTTACCATATGAGGCAAAAGTTAGAGGCCCAGTCCATTATAGATGGATGTACCCATTCAGGATGTTAAAGATTACATATGCAATGTAGTTAAAAATGTATTTTCATTGTTTTTGTTAATTGAAATATTTGTTTAATTCCATGCAAGTACTTATTCAACTTTAAGAAAAAGGTTAAAAACAAGATGCATGTTGAGTCTTCGATATGTAAGGCCTATATTGTTGAGGAGATCTTAATTTTTATCTCGTACTATTTCGAGCCTTATTTAAGAATAAGAATTAATCACGTTCCAATGCATGACGATAATGGTGAAGTGCCTTTGAGTGAGAACTTGTTAATATTCTCCAATCCTGAATGACCTGCACCAAAAAATATTGTCAGGGGAAGATATTTGTCTGAAATAAAATTCAGACAAGCACATAATTATATGCTATTTAACTGTGATGAACTGAGACCTTTTATTCAATAAGTATATATACCACTTAAACTTTGTTATAAATGGACTATTTATCTTTTGTAACATCACAAACTCATACATTGTTGAATACCTTGATGATAGGCAACATCATCAATATTTACTGTCTAATAATTCATAACTAACAAAATCCCAAATCTTTTAATTACAAGATGAACAATTTGTCACGTGGTTCAGAACACATGGAAGTACTATCACAAACTCATTATCTATGAGGATACTTAATTTCTGATGTAACTATATTATTCAATAGTTTTACCCATATTTACCTAGTATTTTGCCTATGTTTTATATATAAAATGCATTGATATTCTTTGTTTTATGTTTTGAAGGCACTTTTAGATGAAACATTAAAAAAGAAGTAAATTGGAGATAATTGGTAGATTTGACATCCAATCGATGTTTTGTGCAGAGTTTGAGCTCTAGATGTTAAAATAAAGTGATTCCAGTGGCATTAGAAAGCTAACATCTATACATTTATATACACATATGACAAGAAAAATCAAAAGAGAAAGAGCATGGAAAGTGTTGCTACCCAATTTTTGACCCATGTTTTGATAAATTTTCAGAAAAAATCCAAAAATAGCGAAAAACATTGAAAATCCAAAAAATACATTTTTAATACATTTGCATCGTTTTTAGCATTTTTAGCATCGTCTCAAAAGAATTTAAATTTTCAAAGACATTTGGAACGCGTTCAACTTTTAACGCGTTATTTTTAAAATCATTGATTTTCTTCATTGAGTCGACATTGATATTGCTCGTTTTCAAAAAATACAAAAAAATTAAGAAAAATCAAATTTACAAAAAAAGAAAGAAAGTTGAGGGACCAATTTTGAGATTCATGCAACATTTTACCTATAAATACTGGTCCACAA
>Ga0325403_1006770_pt1 | contig 10935 bp, 5 predicted proteins | sample PopdelMetagenome_19_FD_205665 | JGI IMG/M metagenome (GOLD analysis project Ga0325403, IMG submission 205665) | Populus deltoides microbial communities from Bellville, Georgia, United States - Xylem-PdKOR-R4 | ecosystem: Host-associated > Plants > Phyllosphere > Stem > Wood/Secondary xylem...
TCTTCCTTTTGTTTTTATCTTTTCTTTGCTGAATCAAGCATGTTAGTCACAAGATGTACTGAATTTTGCCTGGTAGTATATGTTATATAAGTGATGGAAGCTTCGTATGTTTGCCAACTTATAAAATAAAATATCAATGATTCTCTCTGTTTTTTTTTTTTTTTTCCTTTTACTTTGGAAGTTGATGCATCACCTAAATTTCAATGATTCTAGTATTTGCTTATTTTTTAAGCCTGAAAATGAAACTGGGAAAGACTTTTTAAACCCAGCAACTAATCAGATACTTAAGCTTATCATCTTGAATAGCTGCAATGATACAGTGAAAGAGTGACAAGACAAGTGTTCTTCGAACGCATAAAGAAGGCTTTAAGACCCTATTTTGTCGTGCAAACAATCTTTCCCACCTTAACTCATCTAGCCCTAGCTGTAGTATTACTATAATTAAACATCTGATCCAGTCCCTGGAGTCTACACATAAATAATACTAACCTTTTCCATTGTTAATCTGTTATTATAATCTTTTTTTCACCTTAACCAAGAAAGCATAGTAAGAAAAGAGCATTCCAAGTCTTCACCCACATCTTGCATGCAACTATGAGTGCAAGGAGCTCTTAAGGTTTCCAGGCTCCAGCACTCTGCATTCAATGCTTACTTTTTGCTTAGGCTGTTCTTTGCTTCTGTGAGAATTTTTGCTTCAGTGTTTTGAAAGCAAGCGAACGAATATTAAACATAGTGCGTTTATCATTTAAGAGTGCGTTTATTTTGAAGTTAAAAGAAGTGGGAATTATTACTTACCTGGGGATGCTTTATGTGCCAATAAACTTAAGGTACATTGTCGGTGAAAGGAGAGAAAATAAGGGTTAAAAATATATTGGAGTGTGCTTTTTGAGGGGAAAAGGAAAAGAGAAGAAAAACTTACATATAATAGCTGCTGGTAATAACAACTCTGAAGGGGTAACAAGGGTATTGTTAACTGTCTTGACAATTCCTTCTCGCTAAAATTAGACCAAACAACTGAAAAACAGAGATTTTAGTTTCCAGAAGATATAATTGCATACAGGCTCTGAAACCGTCAGAGATTTTTGGGGCGTTCCTCTGATGACATGTGTATACGGAAAGCAGCAATGCACATTGTGGCATTACCTATTACTGTCAGTGCAGCTTGAAGAGCTACTAATACCTACACCTCAGAAACAGACTATAGTTATTTTCCATATTCTATATCTATCCGAGAGAAAGAAAAAAGAACCGCTAGTTGTATTACAATAAGGTGGATGCATGTAAATAATCATGCTCTATATTAAGGGAAATACTTAAATGATCATAAAAATATGATGGAATGGACCGGAGAGATGCTCTGAAAACAGTAAAAATCAAGTTCAATACCATGCAGCACACTGTGGTGACAGAAAGGGGTGGCAATCTCTGATACACCCAGCATTGATTGAACTTGAGCCAATTTAAAGTAAGTTTGGTTTAAGTTGGTCAACAAGAATATTCAACGAGCAAAATCAAGAGGTCAGATTGGTCAATCACAAAAAACAGCAGTCCCCACAGCTGAAACACTGGCTAGATCCAGGATTTTGGGCAAAAAGAATTATCAGAAACCAAATTAATTTTGATGTTCAAACCAGGATCCAGTTCTACAAGTATTATAACTTTGACAATAACTGCCTTCTGGCTTGATTTATAAAATTCAGCTAGATTTCTTTGGGGTTTTTTTTTTCCCAGATTCTTATGTATTTAAATCTCTTCAAACTGCAGCTTAATCTTTCCCTCGGTTAGCACAACCCCTATTTGATACCACACAGACAATTTGGGCTGTTCAGAGTGAAATATCCCAGTAGTTCTTTCACAGATAAGAGTACAATGGTATGTTGATGGATACATGTGACATTAGGAGCTGTATGGCATTTGATTTTCGATTAATGATGAGCAGTGAAAGGTGAAAGTGAAATAGAGACTATTCTCTCTCTCAAGAAAAAAGGAGTGAAATAGATACTGTATTTTGTAATGGACGTGTATAAAGGACTAGAGATATCTATTCAAGCTAAATGTCATATTCATTTCCATCTATGCTTCCCGTAGGTTAATCTAAAGCCCCATTTGATCAGTTCATTTAAGATCTTTCCAGTATCTTGATTAATTTATCAATGTCCAATCTATGCCTGTATGAAACAACAATATGCAACTATTGTTACCTCAAGAGACTCAGAATAGAAGGAAGGAAAAAAAATCAACGATGCTATGCAAATGTATAAAGTAGAGCAGTAACATCCATTTCTAGCTAAGCATTGTATTCGATATTATCATGCCATGCATCAGAATCTAAACTCCCATTTGATTAGTTCATTTAAGGCAGTTTCCTGTATTTCAATTTATCTATTTATCTCTAATCTGCACCTGTGCAAACGGACAAATGCCTTTAGCCATGAAGCAATGCAAACATTCTTACCTCAAGGGACTCAGAATTGTAGAAGAAATGCCATGTGCATGCACAAAATGCTCCACCAAGTAAAGGAACCTAAAAATTAGTTGACTATAGTTAGACTAAGAAATTTAGAAATAATAAGTGTATAGATTTGACTCGAATAGTACACACACAACAACCACAGACAATAAAGCAATCTCTACAAAAGCTGAAAATCTGACTACGAAATCAATACAATTGAACAGAGTGGATATCACCCACATCTCAAAGACATTTCCTATCATATTTGTAACCGTTTCCCCTCGGTTTAGGCTACCTAAGGTAACGATTTCCCAAATAAATTAAATGCAAAATTCTTACAACATATGTAACTGTAAAAAATTAACAAATAAAATCAGAATTGGCTACAATAAATTCAGGTCTCAAAATAACAGTTATGCCTGAGCAACAACCTATACAATAAAAGTTTTTCACCATAAAATCTTGAACATGCTCACAAGGCAGGAAATATTTATTAGCATGGTCAATATTTCTATGTTATTGCCTGCTTCAAGACTTGGAAAAAAGTCTAGAGTGACTAGATATACTAAAGTAACAGAAAAAAGATCACTGGGGATGAAATACTGATTTAGCAAGCAGTTTGGAAACAAAAACAATCCATATATAACAAAGTTATCAATTAAGAATTGTCATCGAAGAGAGAAGAAAAAATGGATCAGCATATTTAAAAGTTTTACCAAAAGGACAACTTTAAGGGTCATTTGAACACCCCATTGTAATCAATAGAACCTTATGGTTGTTCAAAAAAATCTCAATCCAATATAATAAACTAAATAACAATCATGAAGGCAGTTCCGAATTGCCTCAAGGAGACATTGTGGGTTTCAGGCAAGGGACCAAGTTGCAGAAGTGATAACAGACTTGCATAATGTTTGTGTTCTAATCTGTAAATTTGTGCCTTCAAACCCCCCCCCCCCCCCAACTAGATCAACTTAGAGTAACAGTCTTTCATTAAAATCTTTAAACCAAAAGGGTATAGCAAAGCAATTCAAGACAGCCTTCATCGCTTCACCAATTTTAAAACACACCAACATCAAATTTGCAATGCTTTAAAGCTATAACTCACCATACCCCAAGCAAGCCCCTTCCACGATTCAAACCCCGATTTCTCCCCATATTGCCAAACCAATGCTATTGCTGCAATCCTGTTGATAAGAAAGTTCGCTGTCAACATCTCTATTATGGGCACAAAACCATCAAAACAAAGTACAATTAACTGCAGTGTTTTACATTGTTTTCAAGAAAGCACTAAACTTTAGTTTTCTTTTCCTCGTTTTACTCAGCAATCAAATATAAATCAAACAAAATAAGGTTAGTGCATCCAGTAGTTAACTAAATTATTCGGTTTCGGTAGAATGATAATCCAATCTAATCAACTCAAAAATTAACAAAAAGAATATTGCCAAGAAAATCCAAAAGGCAAAGCGATAATGCTATACATTAAAACCCAGCACCAGAACCACAAGAAGTAAGAGTAATTTGAAAACTCACCACTCAACTACACTGGAAACGTGTATAGCCCAGGTGGGCAAAGACAGTGCATTGGCGGGTTCACTGAGTTGACCCAGCAAGGGTAACTCAGCAGCTGATGCTGGTTCCAATGCTGTCAGGGCCACACCTGCCCCAAGAAGACCCACAACACCAAACCTGGCTAGTTTTTGGGTCACGGGTTGGGTTTGGAGAGTGGCAAGTGTAGGGGCAAGTGGAGGAGAGACAGAAAAGAAAATGGTTTGTTTGGATTTACGAGGGAAAACAGGTTCCGGAGAGAACAATGATAAGGTTTTTGTTGTTGTGGTTGCCATAGTGTTTTTTTTTTTTTTGGTGGCGGGTAGTTTGAGATTCTTTTGTTGCTATTATTTTGAGAGACAAGTTATTTATGTACCGCAGTAATGGAAGAAAGATGTTGAGTGTGTGGTGGTTATATTTTTTATTTAAAAATATATTAAAATATTTTTTTAATTTTTAATATTAATATATAAAATGATTTGAAAATATAAAAAAATATTAATTTGAAGTAAATAAAAAAATTAATTTTTTTTAAATTCTTTTAAAATATAAAAATAAACAACATTATAAAAGACTTCGACATTTAAGATTGTAAGATGGATGGTTACAGTTATTTCCTTACTATTTTCATTTTCTCAATTTCTATTAAATTATGTTTAGTTTTGAAGGGAATCAAAACCATCAAAGAATCTTCATGGTAAAAAAAAAAAAAACCAATTTCATGTTTTATCAACCAAAAATCACTTCTAAAAACACTTAATCCATATATTATCTAAAACATTCTAGGAGTGATGATACTAGCACTCCATCTTTTTCCCATTTAAACGAGTTTCTTGATTAACATGGAGGCTGGGGTCACACAACATGGAACCCATGCGAAGCCATCGATAAATGATATATTATTCGGGAAACTTGATGCTGATGATGGACAATAGGACAAAACAGTCAAGTAGATATTTTCATGTGTCAGCATGATACAACTTGACGACGACAGAACTGCTGAAGAGCTCAGTGACTTCTTATCAGAGATGTGAACCAGAACACCAGAAAAAGGAAACTATTTTGTTCTTTAGACACGCGAAATCAAAGGGTGCCATGCCACCGTATGTTGCCTCCAAGCGATACCACCTTCAAAAAACCAAGAGCTTTTGAGTTTTGACAATTTCAGAAGTATTAAATGCAAATGTACCCTCAAACAATGGATTCCATCGACTTGCAGAGGCAATATCTCATCACATTGCTTTCCTTTATTCTTGGATCAAAGATGGTGAGAGAACGAAACCGCCTAAGGTATGATTGCAGACAGCATAGGACAAACTTGTGGTTTGCAAAAGCAATTTTCCACTCAAGTGCTATTCTTTCTTCTTGGACCAAAGCATGACAAGGGAAAATCCCACCAAGGACATGATTACTGTCTGCAGTCACACAATGAGCTGATAGTTCTCAGAATTCTGTATGAATATGAATGCCAGATAATATGATGAAAGAACAACCCAAATCTAAATGATATGCGTCGATCTTTTTATGTAAAAGCATTCGACACAACATCAATTGCAATTCTAATCATCTTAGATTTTAAGAAATTTAAAGCTAAAATGTCAACGAAATGAATGGTGTGGGCAAACCTAGAAAATGAAGGGTAATATAAACCATTTGCTAATCAATGCACTGAATCCAAAAATAAGAAAAAGAATGCCTCTGTGGCCGAGGCTTCTATCACGTGCAATGCAATATAATAAAAATGTCACTCTTCTTTGTGATGTATATACATAAGAACCAAGTGTTAAGGATTAATCAGTGATAAAAATGGAAAAATCTGAACCAACGAGATAGCTTTCCCCTGTTTAGTTTCCCGTTACAGTTGCCTCCATTGATGAGAAGAAAGTGTGACCAGACTATGGAATGAACTAGTTACTATCAAACCTCAGAGAGAACCATATGGAGGATCACTACACATAATGTTGCTTATAACAGAAATTATTGTTTAATTGCTGAAAGTAGCAACCACAATTCGCACCAGATTTCTTTGTTAAAGATAATCGTCAACTAAAAGCAAATGTGAAGTTTTAACTTACAAATATGGCTGGATGCACAGCAACAAGTGGATCTTTGAAAAACTTGTTAGCAAGAGCGAGAGCTACAAGACTGCTCTGCATTCCTGCAAAGGAAAATATTGTCAACTAGAGGAGTATAATCCAAGAAAAATGACATAGGTGAAAAGGAAGGTGGTAAGTGTCTCACAGGACATCGTTCTCTGCAATGCTTTTAAGTTAGATGCCTCAGGGAAGACAAGACCAGTAAAAAAATAACCAGCAACAAATGCTGATAGATGAAATGCAATAATGAGGTTATCCCAAAAATTGACATAACGGGGTCAACATTAATAGCAGGTGGTGCTCCAGCACAACAAGCTGTTACTAGTACTGATAGTGGCGGCAAAAATGGATGAATAGCACTAGACAAATGTGGGAACAACCTGCAGGCACGAGTAAATAAGACACAATGACATCTCAAGGAAGTTAATCTTAAAAAAATTACACTTGTTTGGATTGAGCATATCACCTGTTTACAAGTAAGCCTGCAGCAATCGGAGCAACTACAATCTGCGTAATGCTGTATACCATGAGCAAAAGTGATAATAATGGTGTAACAAAAACTGCAGTAGCTGTGGCCATATATATAGATGTCATGACAATGCATGGAGGAGCCACCGTAGAGTCTGTCAAGAAAGTAGCATAGTTTGAAAGCTGAGCTCTGCTAACACAAGATGCCAACATGATCCCAGCACCTGACACTTGAGAAATCAGGTAAGCACAACCTCACCTATTGGCATAGGAAGCCCAAATACCAACACGGGAATCATGCCAAGGATATATTCATATCATCCTGAAAAGGTTCGAATATACTTTATTCTTTTATCTTGTTATTTGTCCATAATTTAGAATAATATATATAGACACACACACACATATGTTATACAGAGAAATGAATTATACCAATTAAATGAGAGATATAATTAATAAAATACGAAATGTAGTATACATTAATGAAATATAACATGAAAAGAAACCTAGCTAGGCTTCTCAATGATTTGATGAATCTTTCGACGAGTGACTTTGGTACAGCGCAGGATTCTGTCATCTCTTGGAATGCAAGTTTTCTCAATAAATGAAATCGGTACCTCCTTCTTTGTCCACTCAATTGAAGCCATTCAAGAAGCAAAGAATAAATTCCCAGTGCTTTAGATAATGTAGATCAAAGGGCTCGATTAGTTTTTTCTGGTCTCGGGTTGGTGCTAAATGATTTTATTGTTAACAATTCTCATAGATATGCAATTTTTTATTATGTAAAATTAGATTTGAATTTTTAATTTTTCATTTTTAAAAGAGAGATTGATGTTTAAAACTCATTTGATATTATAATAGTAATTATTTTTTAAAATATTTTTTTGTTTGATAATGTATATATTAAAGTATTTTTTAAAAAAATTATTTTTGATATCAACACGTTAAAATAATTAAAAATAAAAAAAATATTTTTTAAAAAATACTTTTAAAATTAAAAAATATATATATTTTTATTCACAAATACTTTCATTCCATGGATTCCCAAATTAACGCACCTAAGATCCCTAGTGTGTTTAGGAATGTAATATGATTGAGTTTGGTAGCTTTTTTTTTTTTTTCCTGTACAACCTGGTACAAAAAACAAGAAAAGAATATAAAACTTGCTTTTAATGATAATATTTTGTATATTAAATAAATTATTAAAAAAAATAACACATGCAACTACTTCATAACCTAGTTTTTTAGCTTATGATACATTATATTTAGATATTGTTTAAAGTATAGTAGTGGTTGTTTTTAAAAGTAATTTTTATTTAAAAATATATGAAAATGATTTTTTTTATTTTTTTTATTATTTTTTATACTAACTTATTAAAATAATTTTAAAATAAAAAAATTAAATAAAAATAAAAAAAATCACCGAATGCGGTTTCATCGACAAAAATAAACAGCTACCGAATGCCTGTCAGCCTGTCCTTTTCTCATCACACGCGTCGAACAAGACCAAACAGAAAAAAATATCACTTCCTGCTGTACCTTAGCTGGATAGCAAAAACCCCAACCGAGTCAATGAACACGGAAACTCGGTCACCAACTCAGCGTCTTAAAATGGACTCCCTTGGCGGTGAGGCCACGACAAAAATAAAAATAAATCAACACCCGCACTCCATTCATCAAGACATCCAATCACATCACGCCACGTACCTTAACGGATTCCCCCAACGACAGCGGTCCTCCTCGGCCAGGTCCTGCATTTACCACAACTGTAAGCAAACAACCTCAAACGACAGCGTTGTAATGGCTGGATTGTAAATGCAGACACCAAAAGAAGCAAAAAATGTAACGACAAAGTTGCTTAACAAAGGAAAGGACTAAAAAGCCATGCGCGATCACCCTACGTTGTATAATTTATCAAATTAATAGTTATGGTCCTCTAATTTCAATGAGAAATTGAATTTAATTACTTCCACGCAACCCTGCGAGGAGATTAGAGCTAAAAATTGTTCGTACTTGGAATCAGAGGGGTTGATTTGACATGATTGAAGGTAAAGGATGTGATTGAATCAGTCTGCAAAGTATAAGTTCCTCTTAGCCTAACGGAAAGATTAAAGTTACTAAAATATCAAGGTACAAGGCAAGGGGTCCCTAAGAAGTAAAAAGACACAAAAACCAGTGGCAGTGTTTGGTATCCTTTTTAAAAGCTTCATAGATTATTATTATTCCCTTGTTATGTTCTTCATCAACAAATCCCTCCTGTGCTTCCCATCATGATCATCACCTGAAAAACTCTCTCCCTCCTTTATCTCAGAAACCATACAGAAAGTTTCAAACTTTATCAGTTCTTAGGGTTTCCGATTCAATGACTTATTATGAGGATGACAGTGTGGTGCTAGATGTAAGGATGAGAATGGAGGGTGATAAAATTGATGATAACAGCAAAGGGGATTATGTGAACTTGAGAGACGAGGATGGGGCTGGTGAAAGATGTAATCATTTTGGTTGTTGTTGGGGGCTTGGAGGGTCTGTGTTCTGGTATTGGGTTAAGTTGGCTGTGACTTTTACGTTTTTTGGGTTATTGGCTGCTGCTTGTGTCGAGTGGGTTGGCCCCTTTCTGATGGACAGGGTTAGTTTTGATCAGGAAGTTTATGCTATTCTGGTTTTAATTGTGTTTTCTGTTGTTTCAGCTCACAGTTTTGTTTTTTCTGTTATGGGGTTTTGGTGGATTGGGATTTGCTTACCTTAGGGTTATCTATTGGTGCTTTTTCTTAAATGAGCTGTTAATTTCTTACGGGCAAGGTTGATTTTGTTCCTGAATTTTGATGTTTTTGTAGTTTTGCTAATGTATATATGTGGTTCGGGTTTATTTATTTTGAACTGATGCTTCCAATTACATGTTTCTGTGGTTTCACTTGTATTTTTTTTTCCATAAATTGGCAGGTTTTGCTTGTGAGTTTTGATAGATTTTGTAATGTAGTGTGTTTTTCATTCGGAGTTTTATTACATTGTCATGCTATTGGAGGTGTTGTTGTGGTTTTATGCTTTGTGATACGGGTTTGTGTTGTCCCTTAAAATATATTTTATGAGATAGATTGCCTTGTACTCTGTTATGTTTAACTGTTTATAGCTCAGGTTGAGAACATTTGTCTCATCACAAATGCGTATATATGCTCAGGTTGAGAATTGTTTAAAAGTCGGAGTCTTATGAAGTGTTTCATGCATGTGATTTTCTTTCTGAGCATGGAGGCCATATTGCTTTAGAACATGATCTACTCTTTGTAATCTTGTAGATGTTTCTTTTCTGATACCTCGTTTCCTCTAATTGGGTTCCAAATTGGTGCTCTGCAGTACTCTCTTTGTAACTAATCCCACTAAAAATTACCGTAGGATATGATACTACTGCTCTATTCCAGCTGGAGTTTCTAGAAGTGCATTGTGGTTATTGGATATTTAAACGTATTTTAATTTGTTCCCTATCTGACAAATGAATTTTTTCAGGAGATAATCCCTATCATAAATTGGGAGACAGCGACTTTTAGCACTCCAGTACTAGTGGTTTTGCTCTTTGCCTCCGTGGCATTGTTCCCAACTCTACTTCTACCATCGTCTCCTTCTATGTGGGTGGCTGGGATGACATTTGGTTACGGGTTTGGATTTCTATTAATAATAACTGCAGCGGCTGTGGGTGTGTCACTTCCATATTTCATTGGCTCTTTGTTCCTTCATAAAATAAGAGTATGAACCTTGTGCCAATATTTGTTCATAATTAATTATAGCTTCCTTTTGTTTTTCTTACTTCTATGTTTGCCTAATTTTATTCTAAATTACTTGGCACAGGGGTGGTTTGACAAATATCCAAAGAGAGCTGCTATTTTGAGAGCAGCTGGTGAAGGAAACTGGTTTCATCAGTTTCGAGCTGTGGCTCTGATCAGGATTTCTCCATTTCCATATATTCTGTATAATTACTGTGCTGTTGCAACAAATGTTAAGTATGGGCCTTACTTCTTGGGATCATTGGCAGGAATGGTGCCAGAGATTTTCGTTGCAATGTATACGTGAGAACTCTCTCTTTCTATCTACCCCTTCCCTCTTGCATAAAGAATTGCATGTCTGTGTGCTTCTGCGTGCTTCAGATTTTAGATTCTTGCATTAATGCATAGTATGCACGTTGAATTTTTCACGTACTCTAATGTAAGTGTAACTTGTCAATTTTTTCTCAGTGCAGTTCTTGTTTATTTCCCTCAATTTTTAGAGCAACAGATCACCATTGTCTTTTTATGGTGAAACACAATGTTCAATTTTTTTTGTTTCTTATTGGTCACAGTAACTTGTAGAACTCGGGTATATGATTTTTTCTTTTGGTAGAAACATATA
>Ga0325403_1006773_pt1 | contig 10934 bp, 10 predicted proteins | sample PopdelMetagenome_19_FD_205665 | JGI IMG/M metagenome (GOLD analysis project Ga0325403, IMG submission 205665) | Populus deltoides microbial communities from Bellville, Georgia, United States - Xylem-PdKOR-R4 | ecosystem: Host-associated > Plants > Phyllosphere > Stem > Wood/Secondary xylem...
TCATATTAATGGCTTCAAAATTCAAATTTCCTAATTACTTAGTGGATCCTAAGTATATTTCATAACTCCCAAAACATTCGATCATAATATACCCTAGTTCCCTAATTCAATTGAGATCAACATTTCTATTGAATAGTTTGCTAGTTTGATTGAAACCCGGTTTTATTAAGTTCAAGTGAAAAATCTATTGGATTTTTTTGTTTTTAGACTAACTGGACAAACTAAACGCCCCTCAAAAATAAAAGAAAAATAACATAAACTAAACACCCCACAGATAAAAGAAAAGGATATAAAGCAAGTGAATCCTGACAAGATTTTTCATTTCACATGCAGGTTCAAAAATCAATACTCCCAACACGTCAATAAACTAGTCTCAATGAAAGAGAGAATATATTTCCTTTTGAACCCTAACACAAACAAATTACAAGAATAGTATAAATAGAGCAAAAAAAAAAAAAGTGGATGGCATTAATAAAATAGCAAACCCACCCATTACATACATAAATAAACATCGAAAGAAGTTCCTTTAATTAATGCCACTCAACATTCTATACAGCTTCCACTAATCTTTTAAGTAATTAGCAAGGCAATGACTATCACACTTCTCTAGCTATTCAGTTGATAATTTTCATAATACTACATTAAAGTGATCAAAATTGAAAAGAATATGGCAATTAATGTTGGTTCTTACGTTAAACTCTTTAAAGAGTTCATCCCTGCATATTGAATCTACTTTTTCCCAAGAGTGTCATGCTCCCTTAAAATTTGACCTCAAAATATCTCCGATTGCACGTCCACACGATGCGTTATTGAATCTGAAAAAATATAATAACAAACTTTTATTTAACAAATAATTACACAATAATAGGTAATTTTTTTCATACCTGAAAATATAACCCTAATAAGTTAGTTTTTAAAAGTTTCAACTTACTCTGTTGTTCCATACAAACAAAGCTCTTTTTTTCTTGTCATTGGATCTATTGGTGTGTCAAAACCCTTCATTTTAACACTTCAATCATAATTGTATGAAGAAGAGGTTGAACCGTGGTTTGATGGGACGCCATCTTGATCCTCATCACATACACCTCTCTCATTACTACCAGCTCTTTCATCACATACACCTCTCTCATTACTACCGTCTCCCTCATCTTCATCTCTAATATTCGCATCATAATCAGTATCACCATCATCACCCTCAACTCTCTCATAACTCCTATATGCATTATGTCCTCTATAAACAAATTGGTTATCTCGAGAGAAACCTCCTTGAGTTTGAAGCAAATCTTGGAAGCGAAAGCCCTCACAATATTGATATGCATTAACCCTCTCATAATCATGTTAAGAAGGATGTGTACTCCCAAAAATAGGTATATAATACTTCTTCGAGTTCTGATACACAAGTTGATGAAACGTAGATCCTTTGTTATTACGCCTTGATAGGAGTTTGACATGATTTGGATAAAGTGGACCTGTCACTTCTAGAATCTAATATGGATCCTTGTCGAGGCATGCTAAAAACCAGAAAAAATATATGCATTACCATCAATAATTATTGAGTTGAGAAAATATAAAACCAACCAAACTCAACAATTATATCAAAGAAGGAATGCAAAATTGTTTCCTTTGTTCTTCATACAGGTACATATATATCATTGAAGAAGCATGCATGGATAGAATCTAAGCATAAAAATAAAAACAGCATGAATTAATTAGTGGTGTGGCAATCATGTCTCTCTACCTGGAATGGGACTCTTGCTGGAATGTAAAAAGAACCTCCAAATACTCTACTGGAAACAGCCATCAGTTAATGTTCTTCATAATAAGCAATTCATGTAAAAAAAATTCAAAATGCAAGAGACAGAAATCTATAAATATCGAAAGAAGCTCCCAAATGCAAATTACAACAAAAAATTTACCAAACAGAAACACTAGCATTAATCAGCATCCACATTATAATTGCAACCCAGAACCTATACATACAAACAGAAAGAAACAGTGGCTACAGTATTGGCTGCAAACCTTTTAAAATCTTGGCTGCAGTATGGTGACCAAGTGTTGTTAGATATGCGAAAAGAGACATGATTGCCGGAAAAAGATACATAATTAGGATTAAACAATCCTTTTAATTAGCCTAGATGTTCATCTAGTTTAATTAAGCATACGCGTAGAAGAAGAAACTGCAGTTGTGTGAAAATCTTGGTTGTTTATGGAAATGCAAATAGTGAACTGTCTCTTTTATAATATGTATTAATAATCAAAAGTTCAGAACCAACCAAATAATATGCTAAAAAAAAAAATCCTCTGCAACCAATTTCCAGTACAAATTTGCTACTTTAAGATCTATAATTTGCCTAGAAGAATTTGAAACTAATACTTACACCAAGTATAATTATAAATTAGTTGTAAGTCAAGATGAAGATAAACTCCATGAAAGAAAAGAGAACAAGTCATATGTAGAAAGGAAATTAAAGTGACTAATAATAAAAATCTGAATAATTAAATAAGCTAATACTTATTCTTCATCAACTAACAACCATTTGGTATTCACCCAAGGTGGACAGGTGCGCAGTATAGTGAGAGGAAGAGAGAGAGAGAGAGAGAGAGAGAGAGAGCAAAATTAAATTGGAGAATGACTAAACAAAAACAACTAAGAGAGATCCATAGCATCCTTGGTGCAAGCAGCAGAAAGCATTGAAAAATCTTACAGCAAGACCATCCACTATAAACAAGACAGTTTGTGAAATGAAAAACCATTACGTGAAGGAATATTTAGAACCAATAAACTCAAAATAAACTACCTGTTTGTCTATCTACACTGACAATAGGAGACATGCCAGAACTATTTCCAACACCAGGGCCCTAACAGAAATAAAAAAAATTCAAATCTATTCAACACCAATGACCAACAGAAGTAAATTGCTTCATGGACACTTACAATGCCACGAGTTGGAAGATTAGCCAGTTGTGATTGCTGATACTTCAATATTATCCAGTCAAAGGCATAATCAAACTGGAAGCCTATAAACATGATCAAAAGATTCAAAAAGGATTTCAAAAAATGCCAATTCTATTAGGGAAGCAGGAACAAGCCTGTAAGTAGGAGCAAAAATTCTTACTTCTTTGTATCTAATGCTATCCAGAAACATCTCAAAGACCTATGCTGCAAAATATACCAAAGAGTGGACTTACAATGGGAAGCAGGAACAACTATCTTCGTAGGAATCTGGAAAAAGAACGAACCTGGGCTTCAAGTTTATTAGAAATGGTTTCAAAGGTCAATGTTGATATATGTAATATGATCCATAACACGCACTTGAATAAAATAACAAAGAAATAACATTGAAAGCCTAAACTTGTCAAGTAATATGAGGAAATAATATGAAATCATCCATACATCTAATAAAGATAATTCATTACATATACTACAAAATATAATTAACTCGCGCTACTCATTATTATCATCACTCCTAACCATGTCATCATCATAACACAAAACTATGTCGTCGTCGTCACCACCACCACCACAACCAGCATCATCATCATCATCATCAGCTTCTTCTTCTTCTTCTTCTTCTTCTTCTTCTTCTTCTGCAACCCTTTCATCTTCTTTTCCCCAATTTACGTCAAGTTGAAGCAATTCATGTTGACTGATTTCTTCAAAATAAGATGATTCAACAAGTATATTTGGATCATCAAGTGTTTGAGTAGGAAGGACACGACATGGTTGAGAAATCTCATCCGATTGATTAACGTCAAATGATCTCACGTTGTTTGCATCTTTAATAAATTCACCCATGTCAACATTATAACAACTTCTAACAGTTGTCTTAATAACCATCCACCATTCAGAGGATTTATTATTAGGTGGATATGTATAGTAGACTTGTTGACATTGTTGTACAAACACAAAATCTTCATTTCCATGTAATCGAGATGCATGCTTGATTTCAACCAAACCATTCGAACGATACACTCTAATCCCTCGTTTTGCATCATACCAATTACATTTAAACATAAATAGCTTGCACTTACTCCCCAAATATTTTAGCTGAACAACTTCTTTACGCATTTCATAATAATCACGCTCATTATCATCATAGCAACTTTCTTTCACACAAACTCCACTATTCATTGTCTTTTTAAAACGACCATAACTTTGAGTATGAAATTTAAAACCATTCACATAATACCCATTATAACATTTCACTGAAGTTGAAGGGCCCATAGCAAGTCCAAAGAGTTGATTTTCAATTCTGTTAGATTGGTATTCCATCTAGCATAATAGTTAACTCCATAAGAAAATATTATTTTAAAAGAGATTAGTAATTTTTTTAAAGTAACTAATTAACATAAATATAAATTAATTTCATGAAAATACTTACATTATTTTTTTAACCAATTTGGAAAGATCTCTTCGCATAATTTTTCAATTTCAACATCATTCGCATGTGGTTGTTGTGACTTTAGCTCTTGACGACATTGCCTAAAATTTTAAAAAGTTAAAGTTAATAATAAATTGTTATAAATTAAGTATAAAATAATATTTCATACTTACTCTAAATAAGGCTTCAATTCTTGACAATTGAGTATCACATAGTTATATGCAATTTGCATTTCAGCATGTGACAACTATCTTCTATAAAATCTTTTGGATGAAAAAATAGAGAGATGTCCATCTAGACTTTTAAGGCCACCATCATCATTTTGTAGAACTCGATTCCAAATTGTTTGTACATCATCACCAAAATAATGAGATGTAAAATTGGTAATTTCATCAATCAAGTATGCTTCACATATGGAACCCTCAACTTTAGCTTTATTGGTCACTCTCTTCTTCAAAATAAAACATATACCTATATCATTTCTGTCAGTTAGTTTATTTTTTAAAATAAAAGGGGAATAAAATTAACATAGTATGAAAACATACCGTTCAAATGGATATATCCATCGATATTGAACAGGTCCACCAACTTTTACCTCATAAGATAGATGTATCGTCAAGTGTTCCATAGAGCCAAAGAAGGATGGAGGAAAAATCCTTTCAAGTTTGCAAATTATTTCAATTATATTCATCTGCATTAACTCCATGTGTTGGACATTTAAATTTGTAGTACAAATATCTCGAAAAAATACGGACAGTTCAATTAATGCCTCCCATAGTGGCCTAGGTAAGTAAGGTCAAAAAGCAGTTGGAAGAAGTCTTTGAATGAAGACATGACAATCATGACTCTTCATCCCCGAAACCTTACATTGTGCCTCTTTCACACATTGTGAAATGTTTGAAGCATAACCATCAGAAAATGATAATTCCTTCATCCATGACAAAACTTCTTATTGTTGTTTCTTGTGTAGATAATAAGTGTTTTTAAGTTTGTAAACCCGACAACTCGTATCTTGTTGCAAATGTAAATTTGGCTTCTTACAATACAACTGAATATCCAACCTAGCCTTTAAATTATCCTTGCTTCTATTAGAACAATTCATTAATGTATAAAAAATTTATCAAAGAAATTTTTCTCAATATGCATGACATCAAGATTATGAAGAATCAAATTTATATGCCAATATGAAAGCTCCTAGAAAATGCTCTTCTTCACCCAGTTGTGTTTAACACCAAAGTCAGGAATTTTATCATTATGTGAGGAACTGCCATTATGTCCCTCATTAAACTTGGATACTTCGTTTAATATTTCCAAATCGGATGGATGAGGTAAAGGAGGGAGCCTTTCAATTAATCCTTTCAAAAACTTATCTGATTGACAACTATATGGGTGGTTCATTGGTAGGAATCGTCGATGACAATCAAAAAATATAGTTTTCCCTCTATTTTTTAATCTAAAGGTCTTGTTGTGCTCCATACAATAAGAACAAGACAGATTGCCATGAGTACTCCAACCCGATAACATGTCATATGCTGGAAAGTCACTAATGGTCTACATCAAAGTTGCCCTTAATTGAAATTTTCCTTTCTATATACATCATATGTTTCAACACCAACAGACCACAAATTATTTAACTCATCAATCAAAAGTCTTAGGAAAACATCAAGCTTTTTCCACGGATTCTTTGGCCCAGGAACCATCATTGACAAAAACATGAATGGTCTAATCATGCACTTCCACAAAGGTAAATTATAAACAGTCACAATTACTGGCCAACAAGAGTATGTATTTGAAGACATGTCAAATGGACAAAACCCATCAGTGCATAACCCTAACCGAATATTTCTCGGATCTGACACAAAGCTTAAGTGGACATGATTAAACTCCTTTTATACCTTCCCATCAGATGGGTGCACCATAACCCCATTATCTGACTTATAAAAATGATGTCATGTCATATCTTTGGCATGATATGGAGACATGAATAGTCTCTGAAGCCTTGGTGTCAACGAAAAGTATCGGAGTTGCTTCTCCACCTTATTGGAACCCTTACTAGTTGGATTTCTAGGTTTGTATCGTGAACTTCTACAAAAATTACAATTTATTTTCATTGCATCTGCCCCATAGTACAACATACAGTAATTAGGACACACATCATATTTTTCATAACCAAGTCCAAGTGGCCGCATAAATTTCTTGGCATCATAAAAATTTGATACCAAATTTTCATCATTAGGCATGCAACTTTTTTTAAAATCAATAAATTTGTAGAAGGTTGCCTGAGTCAAATTTAAAGTTGACTTCATATTAAGCAATTGTACACAAGCATATAATTTGGATTGCTTAGTATACCCATCCCACAAAGGCTGCTCCGCAGCTTTCAAAAGTTTATAAAAATCAGTTGCCTCTGGATTTGGAAGTTCCTCTGCTGCCACAGAACTAGACACATTATCATTAAAGTATGCATCACCAACCCCCATTGCATCCATAACCAGATTCCTATATGGATTTTCTAGACAAACATCATTTACAACATGACTAATTCCAACCGATAAAGGTCCAACCAATATTGGTTATGCGACATAAGGCTCCCCATGTACAGTCCAATTTTCATAACAAGGTAAAAAACCTTTTGTCAATAGGTGCTTACAAACATCATCTTCCTTTAAAAACTTTTGATTTTTGCACCTCACACAAGGACATCTAATTTCCCCCCTAGATATATTTTTATCAATTGAAAACGCAAAATTGATAAATCTTCTAACACCCGTAATGTATTCAGGATGAAGACGACCATCCATAAGACGACGATACATCCACGATCGATCATCCATATTAATCTAATTAACATGATAACACCAATAAGTATTTTAGAAATAAACATACTTCCTTAACTACCCGTACTTAAACAATCATTTAAAATAAAATGTGTACCACATAAACAAACTTTAATATTTAACTTTGATTTACCACAGTAATCTATCTTGAAATTAATATTAAAAACAATATACTAAAAATATTCATATTAACACAAACTTTATTTCTTTTCATGTGTTTCTTTCTTTCATTCTAGAAACCCTTGGCAATACTGTATTTTTGTATGCTTAACATCAATTTTCATCGAGATATCTTTATTTCTTATAAAATATATTACTATTTTTATCCTTTTTTTTTCTTTCTTTCTTTTTTTTTTTGGTTTTTTATTGATCTTTCTTTTTATTTCTCTCTCTCTCTCTCTCTCTCTTTGGGGTTTTGCTAAGCCAATTATACATGGAAAATAGAGTTTTTTTTTTAATAATGTGGATTATAATTGATTGAATGAGTATAAATTAAAAATAATTTTTATAACAAAAAATATTTCTAAATTAAAAGTAAAATAGTTAAGACTTCTAATTCAATTCATTTTCACATATATATTGAGCATTAAAACTGAATTCAATTACATGATTTAATACTTTATTTCAAATATAAAGATTGTAATAGGTTTAAGTTGTTGGGTGCTTAAGCATTTAAAAATATTGTTATTTATCCACTTCATTTTTAATTATTACAGTAAATTATTATTTTATCCTTATGTTCTTAGTGAAATAATGATTAGTCTCTTTGGTTTGAAAAAAACTCAATATTAAATTCTTATATTTTTTATATTTTTTTGTCACTTGTCTTCTCATAACAATTTATTTTTTTTCTAAGATCTAATAATAAAAAAAAAATTATTCTTGAACATATGTTATTCAATAGCCTGATATTTTTAATCATTTCAGATTTTTTTGTATGTTCTGTTTCTTACCATTTAAGTTTTATTTGCTTTAGAGTGACCCTATGTTGGTTGGTTATACCAAAGGAAGAGATGAAACACTTACTGAAGCTTTTCGCACACAAGTAGTTCTTAATTCATTAAATCCAACATGGATTGCAAAACACTATTACATTCCAGTTTGAAGTTGTTCAGACGTTGGTGTAGGTTTTGTGTCTGTATCTTTATATTTTCCTCAACCAAATATGAGTTTTAATGGTTTCACTCTATTTTAATCTGTGTAATTTACCACAGGTTTCACGTATAAGACGTTGACACTCAATTTCACAACATAGATGTAAAGGTAACCCTTTAATAGTCATGTATACTTCTTCCTTTGCTTCTGCTCTTCGTTTAGGAAGAAATTAGTTTAACCATGGAAAGAAATCCACAATTAAATTTGGAGGGCTTCATAATCAAAGTAAACCTTTTAAACTTTTTTCATCTCATTCCTGAATTTGACCTTCAAATCTCCAAGTTTAAGCATTGAATGGCCTCTTTAAGGAACATGCTCTTATCCTTATCGATATTTTATTATAGGGACTAATTTGGAGGTGGATAATATGTTTCTAGGTATAGTAAACGATAGTTACATTATATTCTAAAAAATGTTTTTAATAAATTTTCAAGAGATACACTCATTGAATTTGAGATGAAATTGGACAGCTAATTACAGTTAAACTAGAGACATTCCTTTACACCCTCCCCGTTGAGGATAAATCAGTTTCGCTGGATAAAATACAAAAATCTCTATAGGTACTTAATTTGATATGAATTTAAACTGGAAAAAAAAATAGAATTAATGGCATGTTCATATTTAGCCCTCAATTCAATAATTAACTTTTCCTCAGTCTGTTAAAGATTCAAGAAAGTTATTGATTAACTATTCTAAATACACAATGAAGCACCAAGTGAGAATAATCTTAGGATAAAATTTTCTGTTAACCATGTGGCATTTTTTCTTTATTATGTTTTCGGTTGTGGGGTGGGTGGGGGTTGCTAATTTAGTTATGCCCTATATTTATGCCTGATGATGTATTTATGTGCAAACGGGGGAGAGAAACTTGTGTTCATAAATAGATTTACACTGACTACATTTCATAAACCCTTATTTTATCGAATGAATAGCCTAAAACCATTATTCAAAGTATTGATCAAAAAACATTTGTTACCTGTGTTCTTGAGTTCTAGGCGAGCGAGATGAAATCTACACGGCAGAAGAACACCTGAGATTGGGAAAGTTAAGTAAAAACTTTTTAGTGTAAGTTAAATTGCAACAGAGAAACAAATAAATCCTAAAATTAATTACCTAAATTATTGAAGAAAAGAGTGCAAAACCCAACCCATATACAAAGAGTGTGGGTAAATTAGGATGTTCAATGGTGATAATGATGGGTATAGTGGGATTTTGCCATGGGTCTGTGTTTTTGGTGGTTTACAAAGAAAGATTGAATCTGTTAGGGATGTTAGAGATGAATGAGAAGAAGATGAAGAGAAATGTTAGGGACAAAGGAAAATCAGATCGATGAAGAGAGAGTGCAAGTTAATTATTTTTCTACTGTTATGGATGTTATCAGGGAACAAAGGGGATGAAGAGATCCACTGCAAGTTAATTAATTTTTTAGGTTGTTTGTTTCTTTACTGTGTTTACGTTTCTGAAGGGGAGAGAGTGCAAGTTTAGGATTGCTAATTAACGGTTGAGATTGTCAAAGCTAAATACCTCATCAACGGTTTATATAATTTTAGTTTTAGATTAAGATTTAAATATTTATTTTTTCAATCAGCAATAGATAATCCGTTGCAAATTTTATGTTGCCTTTAGATTGCTAAAGCTTGTTGCTAATATTAAAAAAATAATAAATATGCAATCCGTTGCAAATCTGTTACTGAATTTAACAATTGAATTATTCTTTGCTAAAATCAGATGTTAATAGTCCCCTTTTTTAGTAGTACCTTTGCAGCTCTCATCGATTCTTTGTGACGTCGGGACCATCCAATTCACTTATAGAGGAGGCACGATCTAGCCTAACAGCCACTTCTGAGAACTTAGGTTCAAACTCAACGTCAATGTCAACATGCTGCAACAACCTTAATGACGCTTCTGCCACAGTTGTTTCAAATGATATAAAGCAGGTTAGGCTACCAGATGACTGCATCGTAGCAGCGCTAACCGACTCTCTAAGTCCCTATGATGATTTTTGAGAGTCCATGCAAGAAATGGTGGAAGAGAAATTACAGAATAATGGGAAGGTTGAATGGGATTTCATGGAAGCCAAAAAAATATACGAAAGAAAGAGAGTTTCCACTGAAATGACGTGGCAATTTGGAAAGATTTCAAACCGCTATATGTCTTAAAGGTTGTATTGGCAGAATACATTCAGCATGTGACGTCCACGTGTTTCACTCAATGATCACAGTCCGGTACAGATAACCAGAACCGGCATGTTCACAGTTCCGTTACCACGCACACCATCGACTTCGTTCCGTTCGTTTCGCATGCAAAACGGATGGTATGGTTTTTTTTTATTATTACATCCATTTTTTAATTAGTTGTTTTTTATAAGTATATTTAACTAACAATATTTTTTTATTGCAGGCTATGGTTCTTGGAAGTGAGTCAAGCCCTTTAAAGCTTTTTATTGAAACGCATATGCGGTGATGACCGCCAAAAAAAGATGCAGCAATTTATTTATAGTCGAGATCAGCACTTTGTGGTATGTTGGTTTTCAATCATTTTTTTCTTAAGTTATTATTTC
>Ga0325403_1006774_pt1 | contig 10934 bp, 10 predicted proteins | sample PopdelMetagenome_19_FD_205665 | JGI IMG/M metagenome (GOLD analysis project Ga0325403, IMG submission 205665) | Populus deltoides microbial communities from Bellville, Georgia, United States - Xylem-PdKOR-R4 | ecosystem: Host-associated > Plants > Phyllosphere > Stem > Wood/Secondary xylem...
ATTTACTTTATCTAGTACATTTTCTAATATTCTAAGTTTGTGTTTGTATTGTATTGTGTCCATATGTTCTATCAATGTCCGTCCTTGATAGATTCATGTCCAAGTCTATCCTGGTGTAGGTACATGGTCATATTGCTCTCCTGGGATCACTTGTATTCCATGTTGCTTAGGTGTATGGAGAAAAACTAGTATGCTTATGCGCCTATGCTGCAGGTTCAGGATTTGCACTCGATAACTCCTGACCGCTTCTTAGAAGTAAGTGGTGCAGTGATACACCGTTTGTCTTATCAACAGGTTGGTTGGGTTTATTCATCTATTAATCATTTATTTATTTCAGTTAGCATTGTTTGTGAAGCAACTAAAAGTGTTTGCAGTTCTTTTTATTGTGTTTGAACTATGTGCTCTTGCTCATCATTTTCATCATTTTAACGCGTGCAACTTTGTAATTGAATCAGGCCAGAAACTTCTGCTTCCAATGTGGTCTTGTATATGTTTCGGACCCCGGGTCAGTTTAATCAAGATATCTGTGTTTTTTTTTTTTTTTAATTTGATTGAGTTTACGAATTCCATGAATCATCTCCTGTATTTTTTTGTTTCCCTGAATGAAATTGACAAATTCAAGGCAAAATAGAAGTGTTTTTGTTGAGTAATTTGATGGGCTTTTAGGGAGAAGGAAAACTGTGTGATGACTCTTTGATGCTTGTTTTTAAGGAAACCATGTAATAGCAAAGGGGCCATTTCTTTTTACATGATAAGAATTTGTACATTTTGCAGATACATGCTATCTAGGGCTGGCATTCCTCGTCATGCCATCATTAAGAAGTTTGCCGATGATGAGATATCACAACTTGAAGATGTAATCTCTGTTCTGTCTAAGCTATGTAGGGGTGATAGAGTGCCATTGGAGTATATAAGCTACAGGGATCGCCATCGAAGAAAGGTAATGCGTTAAATGTGCTGATGTGCAGCATGACATTGCCTGCACTGTTTTTTGTTTTTTTTTTTGTTTTTTGGTTGTGTAGGTTTAAGATATCTAATCTTTGATGAATCGATTCTTGTAAATTGTACCATATTCCATGAAAATGAAAGACTTACCATTCATTTCCATAAATCAATAAATTTGAAAATTGTGTTTAAAGCACCATGGGAAGTGAAAATATCTGATATTTAGAATAGAATTGTGAATGATAATCTCTCTGCAAGTGCACACTACTTTTATTTTGATTAACAAATTTAGGATGTTGGAATTTTTTTTCTTAACTCTTGTGATGGCCGCAGTCTACCCTGGTCACAATTGATCGCCATGAATGGTACAATGCTCCGAAGATATACACACGGGATGATAGTTCTGGTTTATGGATGGCAAGGCCTGCTATTCAACCGACCACCCTGCAGTTATCACCTTGTAGTAGCAATGTCACTCAAGGTCTAAACAGCCAAGCATCTTCATTGAATAGTGAATCAACTCCTGCTGAAGGTACGGATCAAGCTAACAACCAGGAGTTGGCACATGATATTATGAGAACGGAAGCCGGTTATGAACATATTTCTGAGGAGGCCCATTCCAGGGATGAGTGTGATGTTAAAACTAATAAGCAACAGGTACAGGGGAACTTGTCCTCTGATGAAATTGCAGTTGCTGACCGTTCCTTGCTTGAAATTGGAGAAATGAAATTGGAGACTCCAGGTACCACAGAAATTACAGTTTCGAATGGCTATGAAGGTGCAATAGCAGCAGCAACTAATGCTTCATTTGCGGAATGTGTGGTGGAGCCCACTCTTGTAACATTGGAGGTAATCTGTGACAAGTTTTATCTTCCTATTGTCACCAATCAGCTGTCTAAATGCCTCGGCTTATAGTCAACCATCTTGTGAAACCTCCATATTTGTTTCTGGTATTGCTTTATGAACTTTCTCCTATAACGCTGCTACATAACATGACAATAATGAAATTAGACATAGCCTTCAAAACTACTGTGCTTTGTCTCTTTACTGAGAATTTATCTGTTTGTTAGTGATTTTTCTTATTTAGAAATCAGATTCTAGATATGCTTTATTCTGTGTAAGTCTGAACAGATTTATGTTCTCAATTATCAAGTCAAAGATACGTCATCATCTGATCAGTGTCTGTTATGAACATCTCGCTGATAAAAAAAGAGACAAGGAATGCTGAAATTGGATATCAAATTAGATATTTATACTTGCAGGTCAATGTGCCGCCATCATGTTTGCTTGATGGCATCCATTCAGTGCATTCTTCTGGGACTGGTGTTGTTGTTCATCATTCTCAAGACATGGGATTGGTTGCTATTGACAAGAACACCGTTGAAACATCTGCATGTGATGTGATGCTGTCATTTGCTGCTTTTCCTATCGAGATTCCAGGGGAGGTAAACATTTTCGAAGTAATGCCATGAAGTTATTATAAACCATTGAGGGTATATCAATTACTGCCTATACTTCATTGCAGGTTGTCTTTCTTCATCCTGTTTACAATTATGCTCTTGTTAGTTATGATCCCTCTGCTCTGGGAGCTGTTGGTGCTTCTATGGTTCGTGCTGCTGAGTTACTTCCTGGTAGGTTTGGCTCTATGTATTTAGTCCCAGGTGATATTATATGATCCCGTAGAACTTATTTTCTTTTTAAATTCTGAACTTCTACCTTATTTAGGTGCTTGCTTTCACCTTTGATTTTCAGTAGTGGCATATTCTTCTCATCGTTGAGGGAGGAGGGTCAAGGGTGAGGGCTTCTATTAGACTGCAAAAAAAGTCAAGTAGAGCCAAATACTATTTGTTCAAATTTTGCAGAGAGTTAAGAAACTCAAATTTATCTCTTTAGAGATTCAGCTTGAGCTTACCTCGGTCAATTTAGATCCAAGTCCAAGTTCAAGCTTGACTTGTTTATGCAAGCCACAACATTGAAAACTGACAGCTACCTTGTATTTGTTAGTCAATACCACTACTATTCTGAGTAGCAGTGCTGGGAAAAGCTTGAGCCCATAGAAACATGCTAGTTAGTGAAAACAATGAGTCACATCCATGAATGTTCAATCTTGGTTCATTTCTTTAATTAGTCTTGGATTGATGAATCCTTTAATCTCAGCCTTTTTTTGCCTATTTTATTTGTGTTAGTGTGAGTGATCTTTCAATTTTCTCTCTCCAAGTAAACTGAAAGTAGATCCAAGCTATTCACTGTAACGATCATCCTTGTGCTTTTTGAGACAGAGCCTGCGTTATGTCGTGGAGATCCAATATATCTGATCGGGTTAAGTAAAAATCAACGAGCAAAGTCTAGGAAATCAATTGTGACAAACCCTTATGTCGCATTAAATTTTGGCTATGCTGATCGTCCACGGTATAGAGCAATAAATATGGAAGTGATTGAGCTTGACACTGGTAAGAGAATAAATTTGAATTTCCCAAGATCGTGTTTATATTTAGATTTAGTGTCTTATTTTGTTCTGTATTTCAGATTTTGGTAATGCATTTACTGGTGTGCTATGTAATGAGCATGGAAAGGTTCAGGCTATATGGGGGAGCTTTTCAAATAAGGTTTTCACCACTAATCTACTTGTCATGATTTGCCTTATTATGATAGTATGTAATAACCTTGAATCTTCATTTTCAGCCAAAATCTAGTCACACTACATCAAAGGATCATCAATTTGTTCGAGGTGTCCCAATCTACATGATTAGCCAAGTACTTGACAAAATCATATCTGGTGCAAATGGGGCTTCTATTCTCATAAACGGTGTCAAAAGGTCAATGCCACTTGTTAGGACTTTAGAGGTGGAACTTTGCTCTAGATTGCTTTCAAAGGCCCGGGGTTTTGGTCTTGGTGATGAATGGATCCAAGTATGTCTTCTTCCTAGTAAAATATTTCTGTTCTTTCATCTCTGCTTGTGCCCAGAGAATGCATATCAATCTTAGCTTGCCACTCTCTCATGTTTCTTTTATTTTGTTTGCAAATGAATGTGTGTTAACATTTTCATGGAAAATTCTTTCAATAAAAATCATGAAAGTGATGGTCTTAAACTTGAGCTTTTGAGAGTGAGCATTTTCCAATCTTAATCTTGTTTTAATTGAATATTGTTTCTGGTAATAGAATATTGTTTCTGATAATATAATGTCTTTCAATTGGTTTTTGTCCTGGATAACTGCTCTCTTGAACTTAACATGCTTTGCAGAAAAATGCTGTAGTACAACGTTGTATCATTATTCTGAACATCAAAACTTGACTGATATTTTACTGTAGAGACTTGTAAAGAAAGACCCAATGAGACGACAAGTTTTGCGTGTTAAAGGTTGTTTGGCTGGATCTAACACTGAGAATCTATTAAAACAAGGCGATATGTTGTTGGCAATCAACAAAGAGCCAGTTAGTTGCTTCCAAGACGTAGAAAATGCATGTCAAGCATTAGAGAACTGTGTTGACAGTGATGGGAAGCTTAAAATTACAATTTGTCGGCAGGTAAGTTTATGCTCCTAAAACCTGATAGAGGTATCATTATCTTGTGTTTGACATGTTATTATAACTATTATTTCTCGTCTGGTTTGTGAAGTATTTTAGCTTGTTTGGTATAATCTCTGATGTTGATGTAAGTAAATTGATCTGATGCCCTTTTCTGTATGGCTTGCTAGGGAGGTGAAGTTGATCTACTTGTTGGAACAGACATTAGGGATGGTAATGGTACAACACGAGCAGTAAATTGGTGCGGCTGTCTTGTTCAGGATCCTCATCCAGCAGTTCGTGCCCTTGGATTTCTTCCTGGTGAAGGTCATGGTGTCTATGCAGCAATGTAAGAATTTTTCTTTGGGTCCTAAAAGTTCTATTTCTTTCTTTTAAAAAAAAAAACTTATTTTTTTTTCTGTTTCTTGATGTTGAGAAAAGAGTTACCTTTGCAATGTTGGAAAAATAAGAATATAGCCTTACAGTTACAGTCTACATGATGTGAATGGAAATGGACTCGAAAATTTTTGCTAATTACTTGCAAGATGAACTTAGTAATGATATGTTTATGGCTGTTTTGCTGGATACAGTCAATATAAATTTGTCATGAAAGAATAATGGTCTTCAACAAAGGAATTCCTACCCAATTTCAATCAGAAGTCAACCAATGTCAGAGGAATGGCATCATTCTAACTATTAAGTTGTCCTGCATATTTTCCCCAATGATAATCAACCACATAAGACTGCAAATGTTGATCTTATTGAATACATATTTGACATTTTCTCAATTTCATAGGTGCTGCCGTGGAAGTCCTGCAGATAGATATGCTCTAGGTGCTCTTAGATGGATTGTTCAAGTCAATGGAAAACCCACTGCTGACTTGGATGCTTTTGTAAATGTGACGAAGGTATGGCCACTCATGTAATTTTTTTGTGTGGAGTTGTTTTTTATAGAATGCATCTGCAATCAGTGCATTTGCTTCCATCCAAGTGGAAACCGCAAATTCTTAAAAACAATAGAATATATGGAAAGCTATGAAGTAAATTAGGAAAAAGGATAAAGAATACAAGGAACAGAAACAGTTGATTAAAACAAATTGACTTTTAGCTTCGAGTTCTTTCATAGTGTCTTTTGTTGCGGGAACATGATGACTGTTTTTTGAATATGGGTTGTAGGAAGCAAGGAAATGCGTGTGCATTATATCTTCATTAGATTTTTTTTCCTTTCAAAAAAGGAAAAAAGAAAAGAAAAGAAAGAACAAGAATAAAGGCATCATTACATTTTGGTATCTATTTACTAAAGCTATGATACAAATCACACTTTTGAAGTCTGAATTTGGGGGATGCGACTCTTTGAGCACAACATTATGTAACCCACAAGATACCACCAGTACATGAAAAACTATGTGTGTGTATTTTTACCATGACAAGCATTGTGAATAGGAGTACCTTTTGTGAGCCAGTGGCATATTTCTTCAAAAATTGGAATGTCCTTTGTGGAGCAGTTCACAACTTTCATGAGAAGTTCACTTAAGAATCTTCTAAATAAGACTCTCAAGAGACAAACAGTGGGAGTAGACTAGTACTAGCATGCTAATTAGTTTCGCTCCTCAAACATTTTTTTTTATGATACTCTAATTTCTCTGTACTTACATCTCGGAATATGCATTAGGAGTACAAGAATAATTGATCGGGGAACTATCCTGCATGCTTTGTTAGTATTTATTTCACTTTGTACTGTATTACATTTATCAGGGATTACGATATGATGAGTTCGTTCGTGTAAAGACCATCAATCTGGATGGGAAGCCACGAGTGCTAACGTTGAAGCAGGACTTGCACTACTGGCCTACATGGGAGTTGAGGTTTGATCCAAACACCGCTAGGTGGCGGAGAGAGACAATAAAGGCTTTAGATTGCAATAATGAATAAACAGATTGTTCTGATCTCACTTCATGTTCTTTCCTGGAATGGTTATTGCACGTGCAACACTGCTTCAAGAGCGTCAATGGTCCACGAAACAGTTGGTGATTTGCACTTCAATTAGGTCACGCTCTTTAATTGGTTGAGACTTCTTTTGACAGGCAAACATGCCTGTTTTAGTGATGTGTAATAACAGTCTTGAAAAATAATTGTACTTTTAAGACAACAATGCATATGGTATTTCATCAATTAAGTGAAGTTTCTGTATTTGAATGGAAAGCTGATGAGAGGCCAGCTATAATAAGAACAAAAGCGAATGTTTTATTTTGTGATTGTAAATTTTTTGTATATATTTTTATTTATCAAGAAGTTAAATAAAAAAAATAGTTTTGGAAAAAAAATATAATTCCATTGAAGTTTATAACTTGATTTATAAATTTGATATTTTAGCCTGAGTTATCCCATTCATAAATTTGACAAGCTTATTCATTAACTGAATATGTTTTTTTAGTTTTTAGTTTGTTAATTGTTTATAATAGTTTTTTTTTAGGAAATAAATTGCATGATTTATTATTATTATTATTTTTGTTTTTTTTAGTGTTATTATTATCTTAAATAAGTTTTTAATTTTAAGTTGATGATTTGTTGTTATATATTTTTATTATATAATTTAAAAAAATTATAAAAAAATAAATTATTAAACTCAATGAAGTTTATAACATAGTTTGTTTAGAGACTGAAATCGATCTAGTTTGTTATTGTTTCAATAGTTTTTGTGAAAAACAAAGTTATTAATTTGGAGTTTTGTTAAAAGTTAATGTTTTTACCAGTCAATAAAATTATATTTAGATCTATAAAATTAATCAATTTAATTCGAGCTAACTTCTCCGTGATTTAATTTAAAAATTAAGTAAGGTAAAAAGTTAGGTTATGAGATTTCAAAATTGATATGTTAAACTTAGTTTAATAATATAGTAAAAGAAATTCTTTATGCTTTAATATTTATTTTATATTTTTAAAAATTTATCTAACTTGTGGGATAATACGAGTAAATGAACTAGGTGGATAATTTATACTTTCATATTTCCTTTTAATGTGACGTGATCTATGACATGAGAGTGTGGTTGTTGGATGTGATTATGGATATGAATTGAGAAAAAGAAAAGTTGGGGTTAATGAGTTCATGAGTTATTGAAAAATTTAATTGGGTTAATTTAATTTTACCATGTTTTCTGCAATTCAACTTACTTGAATTTCTCATATTAAATGTGGTTAAATAGTGTTATAAAGAATGAAAAAAACAAAAGTTGAAAATTAAAGGGTATACAAGTTGTGGATGCAAATATCAAAGGTGTTTATTATCCCATAATTGACTGAGACTTGAAAGTGTTTCTAATTGAGTTATTTTTTAAAATATTTTTAAAAATTTTTTTAATTTTTTTATCAGCATATTAAAACTATTAAAAAAAAACTAATTTATATTTTTAAGTTAAAAGTATTTTTCAAAACTTTTTTTTATTTAGATTTTTAACTATTTAGGGTGAGGGTCATCCCATTTCCTTGTCAGCACTTCTTTCTTTAAGTGGAATGCTTTTTATTGATAGATTTACAGATGATTTTACAATGGAATTAAAAATAAAATATCATACGATGATGTGACATTTTTTACCAACATAATGACTGATGGAATGCCCGACAGAGTAATTTTGTCAGTAAATTCATTAATAATATTTAATTTATAACTTGAGGATCCATCCTCCTCTCGCCATCCCCCTTTTCTTCTTATTTCTTATGCATTTTTTTTCAACAACTAGCCACACCTCCCCCAGTAAATCTCAACACAAATTCAACTTCATACAACAAATTCAACCACCACAATACTTGGTTTGTCAACATCTGTGTTCTGATTCAAATTTTATTAAGGATTCTCCACTATAAATAAGAAAATCTACCTTTTTTTATTTGAACATAATTTTTAAATGTTATTTTTTTTTGCATATTTTTGTAGTATATGTATTTTGTTTAAAAATTATCATGAAAAAGTTTATACATTTTAATTATAAATATTTCCAAGTATAAAAATATAAAAAAATAAATTTAATGTTTTACATGCTATTATTCATTTTTTTATTTTAAAAACAATGAAAAACTTGTGAAGAAAAACTATGGAGAATATTTAAAATGTGTTTTTCAAACTCAATATAAATTTAAGAAACTTAAAAAATTAGTTTTGTTTTCTTTATATTTGACTAGAAGTTTAAATTTTTTTTATAAAAAAACTCCAATCTTATTTCTAAGACCCATGTTTTGACCCAACAGATCTAAGCCCAAAGTTCAACAAAAAACCAACCCAACTAACCTAAGAATTTAAAGAAAAGGTTGCTAGAATTTATATTTCTCTCTCTTTTTTTCTTTCTACCTGACTTCCTCCCAACAAGTAAGTATCCTTATCTTTTATTATTTTTTATTAAGAGATTTATGGAAGGATTTAGGAAGTGTTTAGGGTTTTTTATATTGTTTTAGTGATTGAAGGATTTAAGAGTTTGAATTGATGTTCTAGGGTGTTAGTTGGTTTAAAATATACTGATTAGATATCTTGAATTTTAGGCTTGAAGATCAAATTGTGTGTTTTGGGGTTTTACAGTGATGAAGACTGACAAATTGGAATTATAAAAATCTCGATCAACTAGTCGACCGGTTGACTGAATTGGTTGACTGGTTGTTGCGAGTCGACTGGTTGGCTTGTGGTGGCGGTCGATCGGTTGACCTAACAGTTGGGGCTAATTGTGTCTATTAGGTTTGAGCAGTTTGGATTATGTTCGGAATCGATCATGTGAATCAATTCAACTTTATAATTATGTTTTGGTCTCTAAGTTTAGAGTTTTAATCTTTTATGTTATTTTTCTTGGAGTTGGTTTTGAGTATTTTCTGTATCCATTGTAGGTTATATTGACATTTTTCCTAATTATCTTTAGTAGTCTTTGATTCTGCATCCGTTTGTCTTTTGCTTTTGTTTTCTGGTGAGTGAGATAATCTTTAGTATGAATATAATATAAATAATATATGTGTTTTGATTATGTTATGAGTACAATTGATTAATTCTTGAATATTTATATATGTTGTTTTATTATCTAAGTACTCATCTATTCTTGGATTTACACTCGCATTCTGTTGAATTTAAATTTTATTCGATACAACATTCATTTGCTTTGATAATGATGCAAATATTTATTATGCCTTGATATAAGATTTGTTAGTAATTTCATACTAACGGAGAGTTATTAGTCCATATGCACATAATATTTTATATACCTAGTTGGTGAGAGAGGCACTAGCCTGTGGCAACTGACATTCCCATAGTGGTCACCTTCAGGTGCCATCTAATCTGTGACACGTATTTCATTATCTTATGTTAATATGCTTAGTATGTATATCCATATCAAGATATGTACAACTTGTAAATTATTAATATCTAAGATGTATATTAAATGTTATTATTTACTAAATTGGTTGAACTCACCCTTGCATTTTAATATTATTTAAGGTTATTAACTTTTGCTAGCAGGTCAATCTTTGATTGAGAGTTCCTGCTACCTTGTTTGTTGGTATGCCTTTCTAGCTTCCGTGAGGCTTTTCTTTTTTATTCGATATTTTAGACGCTTCATTATTACACTACTTTATTTAAATTTGAATTTTGACAATGTAATAAGTATTATGAATTATTTGTTTTTGTTCTATTTGATGATAAGGAGTTTTTGAAGTATCATTTGATATATATGTTCTTAGGCTTAGCATAAGTGGAGTGTCCTTATGACACCACTCTTGCGTTGCTAGTCATGGACCCGGGATTCAGGTCGTGACAAAGGTGGTATCAGAGCCAGGTTTTGTTAAAACCCCTGTAACTTGGTTTAGTTAAAACCCCCGTAATATGTGGAACTTAGGATCCATTTTGTCTTGTTGCCATTCCTCTCTAAATTCTTTAATCTCATGTTTAGTTTGTCTTCCTTAAACTCTTTTATAGTTATGTTGATATACATGCATTCTTTTAGGAAAATACCAAGAGCCAGACGTGTAGTTAATGCTGACCATGTTGGTAATTGTTGTATATGTGCGGCGTCACAACGATAATCCTCTTAGGTCTGGATGGTCAAGAATGGTGTGGGAATAAAGGACAAGGAATTCTTGTCCTTTATCAATAACAAAAGGGAATGAGAGTCGTCACCTAGTATTTTTGGTCACTAGAAACCCTAACTGGTCTCAGAGTCTAAGAAAAGGGACTGATTGCGTAAAGGGAAGGTATTAGTACCCTTAATATGCCTTACCTGAGATAAGCTATATTGTTTATCTATCTCATATAAACTAAGAAAATATTATATTTTCTAACTGTTGGTCTATTTATGGTTAAAGAAAAGTCCTTCCCAGTAAGAAGGTTATTATCTTATCAGATTAAAAATCTAACCGTTCTAATGCCAAAATAAAAATAAATAAAACTATCTTTTTATTTAATATCGGGAATACATCTTACGTATAAATTCATAATCCCATATACTACAAAAAAAAA